>Ga0307439_1001980_pt1 | contig 12411 bp, 11 predicted proteins | sample SalMarWE160490MG_FD_202142 | JGI IMG/M metagenome (GOLD analysis project Ga0307439, IMG submission 202142) | Salt marsh sediment microbial communities from the Plum Island Ecosystem LTER, Massachusetts, United States - WE1604-90 | ecosystem: Environmental > Aquatic > Marine > Intertidal zone >... | reverse complement strand
ACCGGCGTCACCGCCGAAAAGACCGAATTCGTGCTGGACCGAGACAACATCAACGTGGCTGAAATTGATATAATCGGCCGCACAAATATAATCGCTTTTCACATTCTGGCGGATTTCAAACTTGACCGGGTCATCATATTTCTGCTCTCCAGACCGCATTGCAACTACCAGCGGCTCGAATTCACCCTTGGCCGCTGATGCCGTGCTTTTTATAAGGTCCGATGTGAAAGTCGCAATTCCACATTTTCTTGGGAGGAAAGAAGAGATAAACACCACTTTTTTCGCTGACCCTTTTGCCATCGGCAACATCCCCTTTTAAGTAGCTGCAAAATAGGCTCATATATTTTACGCGTAGTTGACCGGACAGTCAACAAGTAAATTGGCTGTTGAACTGAATAAAATATGTTTTTTCCGGATGAATGAATGGGTTGTGTGTTGTCAGGAGTTAAAATAGGAAATTTGGCGTTTTTTTTTGAGATTTTTGGCTGATTTTTTTGTTCTTTCTCTTCGAAAACAGGCAAATTCGCGTAATATTCTTCAATTGCAGCAGCAATAACCGCAAAAAAGCAAAAATTGCCATACGGTGCTGATAAGTCCGTTTCCCTCTGGCGGATACGCATAACGCATCACGAATAACTGCCGGAGGTGGGAATCGAACCCACACCCTGTTGCCAGGACGGGATTTTGAGTCCCGCGCGTCTGCCAGTTCCGCCACTCCGGCCCTTATAATTTACTATTTACTATTTGTTATTTACTATTGAAGTGATGATGATAAATAGTCAATAGTCAATCGTCAATAGTCAATAATTATAATATCTTCCGGTACGGCAACAACGTTTCTGTGGGCAGGTCCTGTCGCTTTTGGCTCAAGGTTTCTATCTTTCCTTCCAGTACCGCTGCACAATACCGTCTTTTATCTCGAAGGAAACGCTATGGTCTGTTTCCTTATCATCATCGACAAAGACGATCGGGAACAGGATAAATTGGTTGTCCTTTTTCTCTGTGCATTTGTACCTGAGTATCTCTGTCCCGTCTTCGGTCATACTTTGCTCGGTTGGCTCACCTAATGCCGCCACGAGCCAGTCCTTTGTCGTCTGGCCGCACTCTATCTGCTTGAGCGTCTCGTTCCCAACAGGCCTTTCTCTGCCGGTGTATTGAACGTCCGACTGGCAGACCACGCAGCCGGCAAGCAGAACCGACGTTACAACGAGCGACATATAAAGAGCAATTTCACTGAGTTTATAAAGTTTCATTTCTTGTTTCTCCTAAATTACTTGACATTTCTCTTGAAAAACTCTGAAGAAAACTCCCACACCTTTCAATGGCATATAATCTCAAACATCTCTTTCGATGTATACATTTTACTCTATCATAAATAAGGCACGCGAAATCCTGATAGTAACAAAGAAAATCATTCATACTCCAGAATCATATCTGGTGCAACAACCTCACCGGGGGGGTCATAACGGAACCGAGTTAAATTCAAGAATATCCCAAGCACACTATCTAATTCTTATAGAGCCGTAGCTGGTCTTTAAACTCAGCATTCCATTTCCTTCACCGATTGTTCCTTCTATTCGTTTGCTGCTTATCTTGCCCTTCACTACAATCGGCAGATCAGTTTTTATCGAGCCGTAGATGGTTGAAAGTTCGACTTGTCCGGTGAATCCGGGCGGTGCTGTAAAGTCAATGTTGCCATACGTTGTGCTTAAGTTTGCCTGTATTTCAGCCGGCACCAAATCCGAATATTCGATGTTGATATTGCCATAGATTGAGCCGGCAGTTAGCTCGTCAGATATGATTTCCCTGCAATTGACACTGCCATAGGATGTATCGGCATGAATTTGGCCGTTAATTCTGTCACAGTCAATCGAGCCATAGGTGGTGTGTGCTTTCACGTAGCCGCTGGTATCAGCCAGTTCGATAGAGCCGTATGTGCTGGCACATTCGATGTTAGTTTGCATAGGAACAGTTATTTGATAGCTAATGCTTATTGAGCGGTTATTTTTCACGTGCGGCTTGTCTGCCCTGACCGTTAGTGTCTTTCCGGCTGGCTCAAGCTGTATATTCACTTTTTCAGCAATTTCAGCGGCTTCCTCCTCAGTAGGAGCCTGCACAGAAATTGTCGCGACCACATTGCAATCGGCAGTATTGGCACCACCTACTTTTATAGAGCCATAGTTTGTTTTGGCCACAACGGTTGAACCGGATTCCAAAGGCGCCTGGAGTCTTATTGTTTTTTCGTATTTGGCCCGGGGCCAATCACCGATATGAATAACGCACCCACTGACAGCAAGCAGTAAACAGAGGCAAAAACCGAGAGCTAATACTATCGTATAATTTTTCTTCATTTTCCTGTCCCCTTAATTCTATAACTTTTTCTTGTACGAGTCCGTCGTTGGTTTTCTGCTTATATGAGAACCGAGTTAAATTCGGGAATATATCAAGAATATTATCTTATTCTTATTGAGCCATCATCCGTCTTAATATACAGCCTGCCTTCTCCTGTTCCGATTGTTCCTTTGATTCCGCTTTTGCCTAATTTTCCCGTCACCTTTATTGGCAAATCCGTATTTATTGAGCCATCGTCCGTTATAACTTCAGCGGAGGCAGAAAAGTTCGCCGGGGCCGTAAAGTCGATAGCGGCATCATCTGTAACCAACGAGACATTACAAACACTGCCGGCATCTTCAGAGTAAACCACTGTGATTCTTCCATCATCGCTCTGCACATTTACATCGCCGGTAACATCTTCGATTCTGGTCGAACCATCATTACTTCTGACTTTTATATTCCCAACGACTCGTGACAGGGTTACTTTACCATCATCAGTCTGGATGTCGATCCATCCGTCTCTCTGTAACCTGGCATCAGCATTAACCTCTTGGACATCGATTGAACCGTCGTTGCTTCTGACTTTTATATCTCCAGCAATTCGTGCAAGCGACACTGAACCATCATCGGTTTTTATGTCAATATTCCCATTGATGTTTTCTATCGTAATGTCCCCATCATCCGTGCTAAGTTCCACATCGCAATCCTTCACTACTATCGCCTCGAACTGAACATCAACACTCTCGTTCATCATCAGTATGGGCTTTTCAAGTTTTACCGTTAGCTTACTGCCGAATTGTTCAAGTTTTAATTTTGTCTTTTCAGCGATTGTTTTGGCTTTTTCATCCGAATCAGCCCTGGCGATAATCGTGGCGGTAACATTGCAATCCGTAATGTCTCCACCGGTTACACTAATCCAGCCGTCGTTGCTTCTGGCCGAAAATAAAGTACCAACCGACATTGGCTTAGATAGCTGCACTGTTCTTTCATATCTTGCCTGAGGGGAACTATATCCTCTTATTTGGATATAGCAGCCTGCGACGGTGATTAACGAGCAAAGTAAACAATACAGCAATATTTTTGTGAACATATCACTTTTCATTTTTCTTCCCTTTTAATTAATATTTTCTATGTCTCGCAGTACTCGCAACAATCATCATAATTTTTCCGACGACTTTGAAATTTAGGTTTGACAGGAGCAATTATGCCGACCAAATGTTACCGTTTTGTTACGGTTTTGTACTTTTTTTGTTACTTTTTTTGATTTTTTTGCTTCTCTACGGCCGATTAAGATATTTTATATATGCGTTCGTTTTGTTGGTGAGTTTTAGATTAGAAAATTATAATTGGGAGGATAAGAAAATGTGCAATACTTGTGGCTGCCGCTCAAAAAAGAAAGCCAAGAAAAAAAACAACTAAGAAAAAAGCCAAGAAAAAGAAATAACCTGTCCCTTTGTCCCCGCATATTGTTGGTGGGGACCCAAATTAGTTATAAATCATTAATACTGTCATTCCCGCGAAGGCGGGTAACGTGGATCCAAACTAATCAGTAATCATTTTCAGACGCGGTTCCACGCCGTAGAGAGGAATAAATCTTTTCTGACTTTTCCTCTCGATTTGAGTATTTTTTTACTTCTTAAGCCTTTTTTCTAATTTTCGATAGCGTTTCTCATGTAAAAGCTTTGCACACTGGGCCATATATACTTCTATGGCCATGGCATATTATCTTACTTTCATTGCTATTGATAAGAGTCTGCCAGTATGCAACGCCACTGCGCAATCTGTAGTTACCCTCTGTGGCAAAAACAAATCCGCGTTTATCCGTGAAATCTATAGTTAAATAATCAATAGTCAATCGTCAATAATCAATTATAACGATGTCTTCCGGAATTGCTACGACGTCTCTGTGGTCTGGGCCGAGGAGTTTTTTTATCTCGGTGCTGTGCTTGCCGGCTAAGGCCTTTAATTGAGTGCTGCCGATACTCGTTACGGCCTTGGTGTTATTATTTAGCATAACGACCGCACCGGCCTCGAATGTGCCTTTGACCGAAATTACCCCGCTGGGGAGAAGACTTTTGCGATTTTTTACGGCCTGCATAGCGCCCTCGTCGATAAATATTGTCCCGGCTGGGCTGCTGTTGAGAATCCATCTCGAACGATTTGAGAGCTTCCGTTTCGGCATAAAGACCGTGCCGATTTCTTCGCCGGCGATAATTCGGCCGATGACGTTTTTCAATCTGCCGTCCGCTAACACTATCCTATAGCCGGCATTGGAGGCAATCTTCGCAGCTTCAATTTTGGTTTTCATTCCGCCGGTGCCGTGGGTGCTGCCTCTGCCTCCGGCGTTTCTAATAATATCGGCGGTTATCTCGAAAACGGTGTGTATCGGCCTGGCGTCAGCGAATTGTTGCGGGTTTTTATCGTAAAGGGCGTCGATATCGCTGAGCATAATCAAAAGGTCGGCGTCGATTTTACTGGCGACCAGGGCGCTTAATTTATCGTTATCGCCGAAGGCTGAGCCGATTTCGTCGGTACTTACACTGTCGTTCTCGTTCAGGATTGGCACCACGGACAATTCAAGCAGTGTCTCGATGGAATTGCGAAGGTTCAGATAGGTTCTTCTGTTATTTAGCACCTCGGCAGTCAGTAAAACCTGAGCGACTGTAACGCCGAAGCGAGCAAAGGACTTTCTATATTCAGCCATAAGTAACGGCTGTCCGACGGCAGCACAGGCCTGTCGCATCTTTGTATCTTTTACATTGCTTGCAGGCCCGGACTGGCCCTGCCTCGTACATGATAGCCGGCTCGACTGAGCTCGCCGAAGTCTGATACCCTGATACCCTGATAACTGTCCGGCCCCCATACCGATAGCACCGGAGCTAATAATGACGACCTGCCTGCCGGTTTTGAGCAGAGAATTTATCTGCCGGGCAACTCGGCGAACATAAGCGGCGTCTATCCCGCTGTTTTTTGTTAAAATATTGGTGCCGATTTTTACAACTATTCGCTTTGCTTTACTGAAGTCCCGCATAATCTCGTCGCTCGTATGTCGTATATCGTATTGCGTATTGCGTATTGCGTAAACCAGTGGTTAAATCAACGACTACATACTACTCACCATTCACTACTCACCACTAACTACCTACCACTCACTATTGTTCTGTGCGTGAATTTTTTTGCGTTTGGGCCGGTATAGTCCGCTACAACCTGGCCGGTACCGACAAGTTTCCATTTATAAATCACAAGGCCTTCCAGACCTACCGGCCCACGTGCATGTATTTTGTTGGTGCTAATACCCACTTCTGCGCCGAGGCCGTAGCGGAAGCCGTCAGCAAAACGCGTGCTGCAGTTCCAGAGCACGTTTGCAGAATCGACCAGGTCCATAAACCTCTCGGCCTTGTCTTTATCAGCGGTAACAATGCTGTCGGTATGTCCTGACCCGAAATGGTTAATATGCTCAATCGCCTTCTCAAGGCCATCGACAACTTTTATCGAAAGGATATAATCCAGATATTCGGTTGACCAATCTTCTTCGACTGCCGGCTTTACGTCGATTATTGATACTGTTTTCTCGCAGCCGCGTAGCTGAACGCCTTTTTCCTCAAGAGCGGTTTTGGCTTTCGGCAGGAACTTTTCGGCAACTTTATTATCTACCAGCAGCGTTTCTGCGGCATTACAAACAGCGACATACTGGCACTTGGAATCGACAGTGATATTCACAGCCATATCCAAATCAGCATCGCTGTCTATATAAACGTGGCATATACCGTCAGCGTGTCCGAGGACGGGTATGTTTGTGTTATTCATAATATAACGAACGAATTCATTCGAGCCTCGGGGGATGACAAGGTCGATATATTCGTCTAAGGCCAACATCTGAGCAACATCCTGACGTGTTTCCAATAGTTGAATCCATCCTTTAGGTAGTCCGGCTTTTTCGCTGGCCTCGGAGATTGTTTCGGCTAAGATTCTATTGGTTTTTGCGGCTTCGCTTCCACCTTTCAGCAGGACGGCATTTCCGCTTTTTAAGCAGAGCGTTGAGATTTGCACAAGGGCATCCGGCCGAGATTCAAAAACAACGCCGATAACGCCAATCGGACAACTGACTTTATAAAGTTCGAGACCTTTATCGAGCTCGGTGGCAGTGATTGTTTTACCCACAGGGTCATCGAGTTTGATGAGACTATCGATGCCAGCACAAACATCAGTTATTTTATCTTCGCCAAACTTTAGACGTTTCAGTAAAGGTGCAGTTAGGTTATTCTTTTCTGCTGTGATTATGTCCTCTTTGTTGACTGTGACGATTTCATTGCTGTGCTGCTTCAGGGCTTTGGCAATCTCAGCTAAGGCGTTGTTCTTTACATCGGTCCTGGCCGCTGCCAGTTGAATCGAGGCCGACCCGGCTACCGCGGCTATTTCGGAAATATTCATTTTTAATTTACCATTGACTATTTATTGTTAAATATTTATATTCGATTTCCGAATTGTAAATAATAAATAATAAATAATCAATATCGAAGTCGAAGATACGCCGTAGCGGGAATCCGCTATAGGCGGAATCAATTGTATTGCGGGCGTAGCTCAATGGCAGAGCATCGGCCTTCCAAGCCGAGTATGTGGGTTCGATCCCCATCGCCCGCTTTTGTTATAAAATCCCTTTTCTTTAAGCGCTCCTGCGATATGCCTTCGATTTTCTTGTTGGTTTTGGATGAATTGTTGCGAAATTTACAGGGCCTTGTGGAAAAAGGTCGGGGATGTGGAAAAAATAATCAGCTCTGCCAAAAGTATTATATTTTCGTAAGCACTTGTATTTGCGTGAATTAGATTCTTTCGGGGACCGTCCTATAATAAAATTTCCCAAAAATTTTGAAAAAAGTGTATTTGTATGTTGACAAAGTGGTAACAAGTGGTAAGATTTCCCACATTGAATATATCAAGTGGGACGAATGCCATGCTTTTATTAACAGGCGAATATCTGCATGTTGTCGATAACAAGAGCAGAGTCCTCATCTCGAACAAGCTGAGAAGTCAGATTGATGTCGATGAGCACGGCAGCAATTTCTATCTTGTCCTCGGGGCCAACGGCATACTTTGTTTGTACCCTGAAAAGTATTTCGAGCAGATAGCTCTTGCGGTTACGCCCGGTACTACGGCCCCTGACGAGGCTGTAGCGTTCGAGCGAATCAGCTTTGCTTTGGCCAGTAAGGTGGAGCTGGATGGCCAGGGCCGATTGCTTTTGAATGAAAGATTGCGAAAGAGGGCGGGATTGAAAGACCATATTACACTTATCGGTGTTAGAGACCATATCGAGCTGTGGAACAGCGAAAGCTGGGAACAATATCTTTCAGACCATATGGCTCAATATCAGAAACAGATGTCGCAGGCACGGCAGGTTGTCCTGCACGAGCAGAGCGAAGATATTTAGGCTTTAGAGTTATGCCTAACCTCGATTTTGCAGAAGACTTAACCTTAATCTTTAGAACGGAGGCAAAATGATTGGAATGGATTCGAATCATTGTCGTATTGTTGCCGGAAGTCTCGTTGGTGAAAGGGAGGTTGATGAACGGACCTTCGCCTCCCTGACAATTATCGGTGAACGGCTGGAACGTTTGAAGAAAATCGACGAGACTTTTTCCGGCATTGAATTTTCACCAGATGTAGAGAAACTTCGAAGTCGGAAGAACACCATAGCTATAGGCTGAAACGTGGTGCGTAATGCGTATTAAGAAACTATCTCAAAACTGTCACCCTGAGCGAAGCGAAGGGTCTGGTCGGCTTAAAATAAGAGATTCTTCCCCTTCGGCTTCGCTCAGGGCTAAAGGCTTTTTACGCTCAGAATGACAAATTGTGTTTTGAAATAGTTTCTAAGTATTGTGGAAAGTTCTGATGAATCGGAACGCGATACGATATACGCGATGTAAAATACGATATACGATATATGCGATACGATAGAAGTGAATGGCTCGATAATAGAGCATATTCCGGTTCTCGCTGAGACGTTAGTCGAACAGATAAAGTTGCCACCGGATGGCATAATGGTCGATGCGACCATAGGACAGGGAGGTCATAGTTATCTGTTCGGTAAGACGTTGGGCCCTAAGGGAGTTATCGTAGGTCTGGATGTCGATAAAAATGCTATCCGAAGGGCCCAATTTATATTAAAGGAACTTGCCTGTAAGGTTATTTTGCTTCATTCGAATTATTCTCTAATCAGCGAGCAGGTCTATGAGCAGGGTATAGATAAGGTTGATTTCATATTGGCGGATTTGGGGCTTTGTTCGGCACAGTTGGCTGATCGCAAAATGGGGCTTAGTTTTCTTCACGATATGCCGCTGGATATGAGAATTGACAAAAGATTAAAGAGAACGGCTGCCGATATAGTTAATAAGGCGGATGAAAAATCCTTAGCTGATTTGATTTACAAATTCGGCCAGGACAGGGCCTCGCGGCGAATTGCACGGTTTATCGTGCGGGAACGTGAAAGTGGGCCGATAACCACGACCGGCCAACTGGCAAAGATAGTCGGCAAGGCGCTGGGAAGTGCAGAACGAGGCCGAAAAAGTAAGATACACCCGGCAACCAGGACCTTTCAGGCGCTGAGAATTGCGGTCAATGACGAGTTAGAGAATTTGAAGAAGCTGCTTGCCCGGGCGCCGGAGCTGCTGAACAACAACGGTTATATAGCAGTCATTAGTTATCACAGCCTTGAAGATAGATTGGTTAAAAACAATTTCAGGCGAAACGAAAAGGACAGTATTTACAGGGTCGTTACCAAGAAACCGATTGTTGCGACACGAGAGGAAATTGCTGAAAATCGACGAGCAAGAAGCGCAAAATTAAGGATTGCACAGAAACAATACGCAAAAGAAAATGGAGTTTCATTATGACTTCCGATGCCAAGATTGGGTTGCTGTTAGGTTTAGTTTTTATATTTATAATTGCGTTTATCATTAATGGCCTGCCGCGCTTTCGCAGTAACACAAACAATAATGAGCTAACAACTAATATGGTCAATTCGCAGAATGACTCGATGGGTATTGCAGCTAAGGAACGTAAAGCTCAGGAAGTTTTCAATCGGGCAGAGCGGGTTAAAAGGAAACGTATTGATGAAGTTCCTTCTCGCTCAAAGGACGAGGGAGGGATTCGCTTCAAAATGCCCTTACCGGAAGGCACTTCGACTGTGAAAGATGAGTTGGTTGTGGAATCTGCTAATGACAAGGTCAGGCCGGCGGCTTCGGCGTCGAATACCAATTGGAAAACCAAAGTCAATCAACCCAGGACCGTCAAGCCGTCTTTGCCAAAGACCTATGTCGTTAGCGAAGGTGATCACCTGGCTATCATAGCACAGAAATTTTACGGCCCAGATGAGGGTAATAAGAAAATAAACGTTGACCGGATATTCGAAGCTAATCGCAAACTGTTGAAATCACCCGATGAAATCTTGGTCGGGCAAAAACTTACTATACCGCTACTTAAAGATAAACCTGATAGTGCATTACCCAAGTCACTATTTGAGAGAGTGAAATCCATCGGCCGCAAGCTTACTTCGTCTGACCCACCTAAGGCACCCAGGGCAAAGCGGAACAGACAATATGTTGTGCAGGAAGGTGATTGTCTATGGAAAATAGCCGTCGCTCAGCTTGGAGACGGCACTCGCTACAAAGAGATAAGCGAACTAAACGCCGATATGCTGGAGGACGAGGATGATATTCCTGTTGGGTTGCGTTTGAAAATGCCGGCTCGATAAGAATGGCGGATATGAAATTAGAAATCCGAAGTACGAAACTATAATTGGTGAGTGGTTAATTAGTGAGTAGTGAGTGGAATAAATGATTTTGATATAGACAACTGCGAGGAACAAACGACCAATTAACTACTCACAAATTAACCAATTAACTACTTTTTCGGATTTCGATATTATAATTTATATTTTAGGCGTTATACAATGTCGCGATTATACTTTGTTTTTGTTGTTTTTTGTTTCACGGCAGTATTGATTTTTGCTGTTTATCTGCGTAATGCCAACAATCGCATTTTCAACGAGCTTTGTGCGTGCAGGGGCGAACAAAGCCGGCTAAAACAGGAGCTTGGCACTAAACAGTTACTGTTGGAAGGTATAATAAATCCTGCTGCGGTTTCACAGCGTTTTGACGAATTAAATGCCAAAGACTAAAAGTTGAAAAGCGTTCGAATTACCATTTTTTTCTCGTTGCTTCTGGTTGGCGCATTTCTGGCGCTGGCGGGGCGATGCTTTTATCTGCAATTTTTCAGGAGCGACTATTATACTGGGCAGTGCCTCAAACAGCAGCGAGGGTGGGTGCCCCACAAGCCTCAGCGCGGTGTGATTCTTGATTGCCGCGGCAGAGTGCTCGCTGCGAGTAATAAAGTCCAAATTGTTAAAGTTGAGCCTCGAAAGGTCAAAGACGCGAAAAGCTTATCGAGTGGACTCCAGCCGATATTGGGTATTAGTGCGTATGAAATATGTAAACTTATCAACGAAAGCAACAACCCGGGATATGTAAAAATCAAGACAGATGCCGAGCCGGGTGAATGTGATGCCGCTCGCAGAATTTCAAGTGCTGTAGGCGTCGAATCTGATTGGCGAAGACATTATCCGATGGGCCGATTAGCGGTGCACGCTGTTGGTTTTACGAGTCTTGACAACCGGGGGTGGGGGGGCATTGAGTACCAATACGACAAAGAACTCAGCGGTTCTGGGGCACAGGATATGTTCTTTGCTGATGTACGTCGTCGGCCTATTCGCCCCGTACCTATTGAACAAAGTCTGGCGCCCGATGGGTCTGGTCAAAACGGCATTTTGACCAATGGTGTCGGGATTATTTTGACCATTGATGCTACTATCCAGCAGTTTGCCCGGGATGAGCTGATAAAGCAATACGAAAACTATGAGGCCGAGTCGGCTGTGGCGATTGTGGCAGAGCCAAAGACCGGAGCAATTTTGGCAATGGTTTCACTGCCTGATTTCGACCCCGCTGAGTTTAATTCGACGGACCCGAATAATCGGCGCAACCGGATTTTAACCGATGAGTTCGAGCCGGGCAGTATTATAAAGCCGCTCGTCGCCGCAATTGCCCTTGATGCGGGCGCTGTGAACAAGGTTGAAAAGATATTCTGCGAAAACGGAAACTATCACGGCAGAGGCTTTGGACGAATCGGTGAATATCGCCGGGGATTCGGTCATTTGACCGTGCGCGAGATTCTGGTTGAGTCCAGCAATATAGGAATGGCCAAAATCGGACAGAGGCTCGGCAAAGACAAACTTTATAATGGGCTGAGACTTTTCGGTTTCGGCAAAAAGGTGGGGATTGATGTCCCAGGTGAGGCCGATGGGCTGCTGCGACCTGCACACAAGTGGGATGGATACAGCGTAACCCGGATACCTTTTGGTCAGGAAATAACTGTAACTGCGATTCAATTGGTTCGGGCTTTCTGCATACTTGCCAACCACGGTCGCCTCGTACGCCCGTTTTTGGTCAAGGCGATTGTTGACAACGATGGAGAGATTACGGAGCTAAAGCGGCCTCTGCCGCCGGTCGGTTACGTCGTCAAGCCGGAAGTTGCCGAATGGATTGTCAGCAATGCTCTGGTCGGTGTGATTAATGAGGGTACGGGCAAGAGAGCCAAGTTGGAGAAATGGCAGGTCTTCGGAAAATCGGGAACGGCCAACATTGCAAAAAGCGACGAGCGAGGCTATTCGGATAGTGATTATGTCGCCTCCTTTATAGCCGGGGCGCCGGCTGAGGACCCGGCCATAGTGGTTTTGGTTTCAATCCGCAAGCCGAACAAGAAGCTCGGCAAAGGCTATGAAGGCGGAGTCGTGGCCTCTCCGGTGGCGGGCAAAATAGTCGAAAAAACCCTCAACTATCTTGAAAGTCGATTCGCCCGGGCGCACTTCTGAGAGGGGTGACCAAAATAAAGGGTATTTTGTAAAAAACCTTTGCAAAATGTCATTGCGAGGCCCGAAGGGCCGTGGCAATCTCCTGTGTGACGGGCAGAAAAAGCCATCGTTGTGCTTGAGATTGCTTCGCTCCGCTCGCAATGACATGTGGTTTTTTG
>Ga0307439_1001978_pt1 | contig 12429 bp, 9 predicted proteins | sample SalMarWE160490MG_FD_202142 | JGI IMG/M metagenome (GOLD analysis project Ga0307439, IMG submission 202142) | Salt marsh sediment microbial communities from the Plum Island Ecosystem LTER, Massachusetts, United States - WE1604-90 | ecosystem: Environmental > Aquatic > Marine > Intertidal zone >... | reverse complement strand
GGCCCAATTCTGGCCACGCCGAAAAGGTATCCAAATACAAAAGCGGGAGGTCTACAACGCCTCCCGCTTTTTCTGTTCTGCTCTCGCTGGATCGCCAAAGGGAAGATTACCGAACCCTAGAACAAGTGGAAAGCGGCGATGATCGGGGCGAACAGGGAGGATACTAGAGACATCACGGTGATCAGCGTGTTGAGAGAGGGGCCAGCCGTATCTTTGAACGGATCGCCGACGGTGTCGCCGACGACGCTGGCTTTGTGGGCGTCGGAGCCGGGGCCACCAAACTCCCCCGATTCAATGAACTTCTTGGCGTTGTCCCACAGACCCCCTGCGTTGGACATCAGCAGGGCGAAGATGACCCCAGTGAAGATGCTCCCTCCCAGGAATCCTCCCAGGGCCTCGGGGCCAAGGATGATGCCAACCAGGATGGGGAGAACGATAGCCAGAAAGGCCGGTATCACCAGGGACGACAGCGCGCCCTGGGCAGCCAGACCCACACAGGTCGCATAGTCGGGAGGCTCGGTGCCGGCCAGGATGCCGGGGCGCTCGCGGAATTGCCGGCGAATCTCCTCAATCATATCGAAGGCATTGTGCGTAACGGCTAACATGGTAAGAGCGCTGAACAGCGGAGGTGTTACCGCGCCCAACAGGACGCCGGCGATGACCACAGGCTCTCGCAGGCTGATGACCAGTTCCACCCCCCTGGCCCCCACGACCTCCGCGTAGGCGGCAAACAGCGCCAGGACGGTGAGGGCAGCCGCGCTGATGGCGAAACCTTTGGTGATGGCCTTGGCCGTGTTGCCCGCTGCATCGAGCAGGTCAGTGGTGTCAATGACTTCCTGTGACATCCCAGCCATCTCGGCGATGCCTCGCGCGTTGTCCACGATAGGCCCATAAGCATCGGAGGAAACGATCATTCCACTGATGGACAACATCCCCACCGCGCTGATGCCGACCCCGTAGACACCGCTGATCCCGGCGGATTCCGCCAGGTAGTAGGAAAGCAGCGTCGCCACGACGATGCCAATGATCGAGGGGACGATGCTGACCAAGCCGTAGCTGTAGCCAGTGATGATGTTGATGGCCGCGCCAGAACCCGAGACGCGGGCCGTCTCCATCACCGGGTGGAAATCAGACGAAGTGTAGTAATCGGAGGTGAAGCCGATGACGACGCCAGTAACAAGCCCGGCCAGCGTAGCCCACAACACGCCGAGGCTGTAGCCGCCCAACAGCACGGTAGCAGCAGCCAGCACAGCAAAGATGGCACAGGTGATAATCGTTCCGCTATTGAGCGCCCTACCCGGATCGCCGCTCTTGCCCACTCGCACAAACCGGATACCGATCAGCGAAGCGACGATGCCCAGCGTGCACAGAATCAGAGGGAACAGAACGTACCTGGCTTGCAGATTACCAGCAAAGAGTGAAGCCCCTAGAAGCATGGCCGCTACCGTACTGGCCACGTAGCTGTCGAAGATATCTGCGCCCATGCCGGCCACGTCGCCGACGTTGTCGCCGACGTTATCGGCGACTACGGCCGGGTTACGGGGGTCGTCCTCAGGGATGCCGATCTCGACTTTGCCCACCAGGTCGGCCGCGATGTCAGCCGTTTTGGTATAGATCCCACCCCCCGCTTTGGCCAGCAAGGCCAGTGACGACGCACCAAAGCTGAAGCCGAGAATAATCTCCGGGTCGCCAGTGAGGAGATAAATCGTACTCATGCCAATGATAGCCAGGCCCACCATAGCCAGGCCCATCACCGAACCGGCGTAGAAGGCTACTTGAAAAGCACGGTTGATGCTCTCATTGGCCGCTGCTGCGCTTCGCACGTTGGCGGCCACGGCGACACTCATACCCATGTACCCGGCCATGGCAGAACATACCGCGCCGGCCACAAAGGCCAGAGCCATCATGATACCCCGTGACGGGTTGATGGCTACCGCTTTTAGGCCCAGATGCTCAATGTCGAAACTGAACACGATAGCGATGATGACACCCAGCGCGACCGCGACGAGGGTGAGGGCCAGGTAGAGACGACGCAAGTAGGTTTTCGCTCCATCTCGAATCCAGGACGCGACTTCCTGAGCCCTCTCGGATCCAGCATCCTGCCGGTTGACCCAGAGATATAGCCAGATCGCTACTCCGAGAGAAAGGATTCCTGCGAAGATAGCCACGAAAACCCAGAGTTCAGATCCTGCCACCGTTGTTCCTCCTAACATGAAACGTGAAACATAAGCAATTCATCACGTTTTACGTTTCACGCATCACGGCTTCACATGTTGGCGGAGCGCCACCAACGATAATATTTGGCCCGCAGCTCCTCCTGCGAGGGCAAAGGGAAACACAGGAGCCCTTCTTTATTCCCCACAAAGATCCCGCTCTTTATGGTGCGGTATGGAAACGAAGCCGGCTGGATGCGGTTGACCATTTTGGAGTGGACGGTCTTGGTCCTTAGATCCACCAGACACTGGCGCAGATGACCGATGTCGGAATAGGGCAGATCGCGCACAGCGCCGCGTTCAGGGTCTGTGGCCAATTCACCCAGTCGCAGCTCTACGAAGCAAATCGCCGGCAGAGAGAGAAGGCTAGTCGGAGTCTTGACAATGAGATCGTAAAACTCGTGGGGGGCCAGGGTGCTGACGATCAGGGGATGCACAGGTGCTATCTCCTGATAAAGGTGCAACCCTTCTGTGTCTTCGGGGAACTCCTCGCTCGATTCCAGGCCCAGTACCCGCCCATCCTGAGTCACGAGATAGAGCTTTTGGATAGCGTCCAGGGCCGTATGCTCTAACACGCGATAGACGGAGATATAAATTGAGCGCTTCGGGCTTCCATCCTCGTGAGGCACACAGCGCCGGATGCCCTCTTCGATACGGAAGTAGTCGTGTCTGAAGTCCGGACTGATTTCAAAGAAGATGGCCTGTCCGTGGGCCTTCTTCTTACTTCCAACCGAGTAGTAGACGCCAAACTCTTCAGGCGTCAGCATGGAAGCGATCAGCGCTTCGGGCATCATGGACAAGTACAGGTGGATATCCATAGCCATCTCCTCCTTAAGACCAGACACGGAGAGGGGGAGAATCTCCTTTGTCCCCCCTCCCTTTACGGGGAGTCCGTGGCCCCTTCGGCCGCAATGCGTTGTGCGCACTCCGCCAGTTCGCGAAGTCGCTGGGCTTCAACAGAGAGGCCGCGTGCGCGATGCATGTACTCGAAGGCCTGGCTGTATAGCGTGCATGCGCTCTCCCACTCGTGGGTAAACTCGGCGATGCGGGCTGCCTGCTCAAGCGCCATCGCTGCCAGTTCCCATTTGCCCTCGTCGGCGTACTGGGCGGCAGCCTTCGCCAGATCAACCGGGCGCTGTTTAGGCAGCCGAGGCTCCGGCTCTGCCAGGACGCGCTCGATGGTCGGCAGCAGCAGGTCGTACCAGTTCGACTTGGGCAGGTACTCGTAGAAGTCCAACTGCGCGGCGCGCGCCTCGGTTTCCAGCGAGGCGTAGCCGGTGAACATGATCACCCGCAAGTCGGGCTGCAACTGGCGCAGCATCGCCGCCACCTGGAATCCGTCCATTTCAGGCATTTTCATGTCCAGCAGAGCAGCGTCGCAAGGCATCTCCTGCGCCTGCTCGACCGCCTCGCGGGCGCTGCTGGCCGTCACGACGGTATACCCGGCACGCTTCAGATAGTCCGTCATGCTTTCGAGTGCCAGCAGATCATCGTCCATTACCAATATCGTTGATGACATTGTACTTAACCTCCTAAATGAATGAAAGTTACTACTCAGGCTGAGTTGGCAAGCGGACGGTGACGGTGGTTCCTTCGCCCGTGGCGCTGGTCACTTCGATGCGCCCGCAGTGGTTTTCGATGTTCCTGCGAGCGACGTAAAGCCCCAGTCCGCTCCCCTTTTTCCCATTTCTCCAATCCGAGAATCCGATGCGGAAGACCTTCTCCTGTCTCTCTGCGGGAATGCCGATACCCGTGTCTTCGATGTCAACGGCGACCCACTCCCCTCCGGTTCCGCCTTCCCGCCGCGTACGCAGTGTGAGTGTCCCGCCATCAGACATGGCCCGCCCGGCATTGGTCAGCAGGTTGTGGAAAGCCCGTTCCAACTGGGCGCGGCTGCCGTGTATCGGCGGGATGTCCTCGCCCCACTCTCGCACGACGGTCACGTCGGGGTAGCCGTAGCGGAACTCCGGCAGCAGCCGCTCCAGCAGACGGTGGAGGTCGAGAGGCTCCCAGCGCCAGGCCTCGCTGCTATCCAGGGCTACGGCCACGTGCCCCAGGTCGTCGGCCAGGCGCTTGATGCGAGCCAGAATCTGCCCGATGACCTCGATGGAACGCTCGCCTTCCGGGTCTCCCTCTACCAGTCTGGTCAATGCCTGCACCCGCTGGGTGAGCACGAAGTAAGTTGTGCCACCGATGTCATGCCCCACCTCACGCGCCAGGAGGCGCAGTTCCTCTTCGGCCTGCTGCTTGCGACAGCGCAGTTCCTGCCACTCGAAGCCACGTTCGATGCGCACGATCCATTGCTCGAGCGGCTCCGACTTGTTGACGAAGTCCTTTGCCCCTCCGCGCATGGCCGCGACCACGTTCTCGTACACGCCGTAGGCGCTGAGCATGATGACGTAGGTCTGCTCCAGCAGGTGCTTCTCGTGCATCGAGCACAGCACTTCCATCCCGTCCAGCCCCGGCATGTTGATGTCGAGCAACATGACGTCGCACGACGCTTGCTCCAGCCGGGCCAACGCCTCCTCTCCTCCCGCTGCAGATTCCACTCTCCAGCTTTGCGCTGCAAAAGTGGGGCCACTGAGGAAGGCCACGATCTCCTCGCGGAAGAAAGGCTCGTCGTCTACTACAAGAATCGTCTTCTGCTCCATGACTACCCTCCGGCTCCCCTCTGCGAGAGGGAAGGGCTCAGTCTTTCTTCGGCAGTTCGAGCACGAAACGAATGTCTCCGTCGCGAGCCTGCCAGGTGAGACTACCTCCGTATTGGGTCTCCACTGTCTCCTGGGCCAGCGCCCACTCGAAATGAAGGGGCGAAAGTTCCTCAGGCGCACCAGCCGCCGGTTTGAGGATAGGCGAAATTCTCCCGGCCAGCGGGGCCTCTGGTGCGTGTATCTCCGTGCACACGCGCTGGCCGTCGGCGGACGACGATGAAAAAGTGCGCACTTCAATTAGCCCGCCGCGTGTTTCGAGGGTGTCCATCGTCAGGCGCAGAACGGTGACCAGGACGCCGAACAGTTCGTTAGGCTCGATGAACAGCAGGGGCAGGTCTTCGTAGGTTACGTGCACCTCCACCCTGCGCCGTTGCCGCTCCGCCGCCAGCCAGATGAGTACCTCGCGCACGACGTCGTTCCAGTTGGTGGTCGTGCGGATAAAGCCGATCTGCTGCGAGAATTTGAGCAATTCCAGCAGTTTGCCGCTGGCCTCGTTCAGGCTGGTCTCGATGACGTCCAGTCGCCTGGTGAGAGACCCCCCTCCGGCTCCCCCCTGGGAGGGGGGAGGGGTCAGCACGTCCTGGAGGTCGCTGCGCAGGTTAGCCACTGCCAGGCGAGCCACGGCCAACGGGTTTGCCGCCTCGTGCCGTATCCGTTGCGCCAGAGTGCCGAAGGAGACGACCCGCTGCATCCGCATGGCGGTCACGCCCACCTCGCCCAGAGTCTTGAGATAGCGAGCCCCCTCCAGCACGCCGCCGATGGCCGTGGAGAGCAAGCGCAGGTATTCCTCATCGTCGTCGGTGAACCAATCACGATGGCCAGGGGCACTGGGGATCTTGTTGATCAACTCGAGCGTGCCGAGGATCTCGTCGCCCAACTGCAGGGGGATGCCGATGAAGGAGCGATAGACGCCGGAGGGGAGATGTGAGGCGACCTCTGCGATGTGAGGATCGTCCCAATGCTCCAACGCCGCCACCTCGCGTATCTGGACTGGCGTTCCAGTGTGGAAGATGTGGCCCGTCAGCCCCTCCCTCATGTACGTCAGTTTGCCGATCAGCGTTTCGGGAAGGCCGCTGACGGCTCGCAGCACTGCTCGGTGGACGTCCTCCTCAGCTTGCAGGTAAATCAGGCAGCCCTCGGTACGGAAGCCCTGCCTGACCCGGTCTACTACGGCCTGCAGCATCTCGGCAATGGGCCGCCGTGGGTTCAATTCCGTGCCAATGTCCAGTAGCAGCCGGAAGTAGCGCGCACGGCGCTTCTCCCGCTCGTAGCGCTGCGAGTTCTCGATGGCGATATTCACCATCGCGGCGACGTGGCTCAGCAGTGCCTCATCTTGCGCATTGAACTGCTCCTCTTCTATCTTGCCGGAGACTCGCAGCACACCGAGCACGATGGCACCGTCCCTGGAGAGGATTGGCACCCCCAGGTAGGCCTGGCCCGGTTTGGCGCTGATCTCGGAGTATTTCTTGCTCCAGACCAGGTCCTCGGCGATACGTCGCAATTCTCCGTTATCCCTGACGTTAGCGATGCGTAGTGGCCGACCGTGTTTGGCGATCCAGCCGGTCAATCCCTCGCCGGGCTCATACTCCACCCGCTCGGCGGGCATCTTTGCGCCCTCCAGAAGGCCGGTAGTGCCGCGCAGGACGTAACGGCCAGTGATGTCGTCACGCAGGAAGATGGAAGAGCCACCAGCGCCGAGCCGGTCACGGGCATAGCGCACGACCAGCGCCATCAGCCGATCGCGATCCAACTCGCTATAGATTTCCAGTAAATCTTGATCAAACCCTGTAGTCTGGTTCATAGAATTCGTCTCGATCTGCTATCTACTATTTACCCTGTCCCAGTCTAGCGCCATTGCAACCCATAGGCATAGAAGAGCGGGAGGAGTGTAATAGCCAGAATGTTCTGCAACTTGATGAGAATGTGCAACGACGGCCCGGCGGTGTCCTTGAGGGGGTCGCCCAGAGTGTCACCGATGACCCCAGCTTTGTGGGACTCCGACCCCTTGCCACCGAAGTGGCCTTCCTCAACGTACTTCTTGGCGTTATCCCACGCACCCCCGGCGTTAAACATAAAGATAGCCAGCGTCGCGCCGATGATCTTCACCCCGATCAGGTAGAAGGCCAGAGGCCACGGCCCCATCAGGAAGCCGACAGCGACGGGGAAGGCTACCCCGACCAGCGTCGGCGCGACCATCTCCCGCAGCGCGTGGCGCGTCCCCAGGTCCACGCAAGCGCTGTATTCGGGGACGGTTTGGCCGGTAAGAATACCAGGAATTTCGCGGAACTGCCGCCGCACCTCGTCCACCATACGGAAGGCCGCCCGGCCCACCGCCTTCATCGCCTGGGAGGAGAACAGGAAGGGGATGGTAGAGCCGATCATCAGCGCAGCAATATTCAACGGGTGGGCCAGGCTGAGTCTGCGCACAATTTGCATGACCGCTCCTTCCGGATTGGCGCCGCTAAAAGTGATGAGACTGGCCAGGGTGTTGCTGCCCACACCGGCCAACTCAGCGGCGCTGAGGAGATAGGCAAAAAGGATGACGACGCTGGTCATCAGAGCACAGGACATGCTGTACCCCTTGGTGATGGCCTTGGTGATGTTGCCAGCCGCGTCCAGCACGTCCCCGGCGCGACGCACCTGCGGCCCCAATCCGGCCATCTCGGCGATGCCACTGGCGTTGTCGGCGATGGGGCCAAAGGCATCGGCCGCCATGATGATGCCCTTCATCTCGGTGATGCCCAGCGTGGCCGCTGTGATACCAAATATACCGGGCAGACCGCCACCCATAACGTAGAAAGCGATCACGTTGACCACGGCCACCAGGATGATCATAACGACTGCACTTTCCATCCCCCAGGCAAAGCCGTAGATGAGATTGATGGCCACGCCGCTCTTACCCCCTTCGGCGATCTGTTTGACCGGCTTCTGGGTGATGCCAGTGTAGAACTGCACCAGGAACGAGACCAGGATGGCACTGACCAGCCCCAGCGTGAGGCAGTAGAACAGGCGGATTTCGTGCATCACATAGGTGCCCAGGAAGTAGAAAGAGGCCACAGAGAACAGGGCGGTCACCAGGAAGCCCAGGTTCATAGAAATGATGGGGTTGCGCTTCTCCGTGCCACGTACCGCCAGCACTCCTAGCACCGCGCCGATGGTACCAATGGCCCGGCTGAGCAGGGGGAAGAGTACCGCTGCCCAACCGTAGGTGGGGATGAAGGCCAGACCCACGATCATCGTAGCGATCAGGTTGTCGGCACCGGACTCAAAGAGGTCTGCCCCACGCCCTGCCACGTCCCCCACGTTATCGCCGACCAGGTCGGCGATGACGGCAGCGTTGCGGGGATCGTCCTCTGGGATGCCCTGCTCTACCTTTCCCACCAGGTCGGCGGCGATGTCCGCCCCTTTGGTGAAAATGCCGCCGCCCAACTGGGCGAACAGGGCGGAGACACTGGCCCCGAAGCCAAAGCCGACGAGCAAGTGAGCATTCTCCGGGGTGCCCCGCGTCACGCCGAAGAGGAACGCCAGCCCGAAGATACCTAGCAGTTCCAACGCCAAAATGGAGAGCCCCATCGTCCCTCCGCCGCGAAAGGCAATCAGCAGCGCCTGGGCGGCAGAGGAGCGGGCCGCGGAGGTGGTGCGCACGTTGGCCCGCGTGGCCACGTTCATGCCGATGAAAACGGCCAGCAGCGAGAAGACGGCTCCCATCACGAAACCAACGGCGATCTGCCATCCCAGGAAGATCAGCAGCAGCACCGCGATGCCAACAATGAAGTAGGCGATGGTCTGGAACTCCCGCCGCAGGAAAGCGTTCGCCCCCTCTTGAATGAAAGAAGCGATCTCCTGCATGCGAGCAGTGCCGGGGTCTTGTTTGATGACCCACTGAGCGAAGATAGCAACGAAGGTCAGGCCTACGATGCCGGCCAGGGGAACGAAGAACATCGGGTTCATGGAATCTCCTTTTCCTCCATCTCTAACAACGCTCTGCCTCCCGCCAGCGCCTTCAAGAGATCGCGGCGCTTGAGCGCGCGTTTGCTGTCAATCTCCACCGCGCCGGCCTTGTCGTCGGCCATTTTTCTCAGGGCCTCAATCCAGGCTGCGCTCTGGACCGGCTGGTGGCGGACGCGCCACCGCTCGACCCAGACGGGCAGTTCGTCGGCGTTGGTGACCCGCCGGTGGATCACGGTCTTGGTCACGCCATGCGACTCGAAGGTGAACTCGTATTCCTCGTATTCAGGCTTGACCGGGCAGACCTGCATACACGCGCCACACTTGATGCAGTAATAATCAGCCAACGCCAACTCGCCATCCTCGTCAATGTGCAACGCACGGGTGGGACAGATGTCGGCGCAGGCCAGGCAACCTGCGACGCATTTCTCGCGGCGCAGCTCCACCTCGCCCTGCCAGGGCTGCACCACCTGGAACGCGCCGTTGCTGGCGATCTCGCACTGGCGACAACGGATGCAATGCACGTCGTCTACCACCAGCGTATCCTGCGCCTCGTCGTAACTGATGACGTCGGTCGGGCAATTGTCAATCACAAAGTCCTTCCTGCTCCAGTCGAACTTTTCCTTGTCAAAGGTCGTGGACTGGATCAGATCGGGGAACGCTTCGTGGATCAGCACCGGGTTTTCGCGCTCACCGTTGACGGTCAGCGTGATGGCGTTCTTGGGACACACCACCTCACACATGCCACAAAACATGCACTTGTCCGGGTCAATGTCCACCGACGACTTCTCCGCCAGCCGCCCGTCCACAATCTTGCCCTCCACGTGGATGACGGCATCCTTGGGGCAGACCAATGGGCCGATCTGGCATCCCACACAGCGGTCGAGATCCCAGGTCATGACGTAGTGGCGGGTGATCATCCGCCGCTCCAGGACGAGTTCTTCCTCAGTTTTATGTTTGATCGTTGTGCCACGTCTCATGATCTGCTCCTCGCAAAGTGTTCAGAAGCCCAGCCGTTCCAGCAGGGGGGCCGGCGAAACGATGTGCCGCTCCAGGCCCAGCCGCTGCCGATCCACGCCCAGCGCCAGCCCCATCAACTGGGTAAAATAAAGTATGGGCAGGTCAAGTCGCGTCCCTAGCGCCCTCTCGATCTGGGACTGATAGGCATCAAGGGCCACGTGACACATGGGGCAGGCAAGGGCCACGCAGTCTGCCCCCGCCTTTTGGGCAGCCATCAGCACCTTGCCCGTGAGGTCAACGACGATATGCGTGTGCGAAAGCAGCACCGCCCCACCACAACACTTCGTTTTGGCTGGGTAGGGGACGGGATCGGCTCCCAGCGCCTGCATCAGCCGATCCATGGCCTGCGGCTTTTCGGGGCTGTCGAACTCGTCCCGCGGTCGGGTCAGTTGGCAGCCATAGTAGCAAGCAACCCGCAACCCCTTGAGCGGCCGGGTCACCTCCGCTTCCACCTTCTCCAGGCCATAGTCGTCCACGATCGCGTAGAGGGGATGCTTGACAGTGACGTCGCCCTGCAGCGTGTGTCCTGGGATGGCATCGTTGACCTCTTGTCGCAACGCCGGGTCGGCCTGGATGGCCTTGCTCGCGGTCCTGAGGTTCTTGTAGCAGCCGCTGCAGGGAGCCACGACTTCCGTCAGGCCTTGCTCCTCGGCCAGGGCCAGGTTACGCGCCGGCAGGGTCATGGCCAGGAGAGGGTCGGTGACGGAAGTGTGAACGGCGCCACAGCAATTCCAGTCCTCGATTTCCTTCAGCTCGATGCCCAGCCGTTCACAGACTGCTCGCACGGAGAGGTCGTATTCTTTGGAGCCGGACTCCTGAGTACAACCGGGATAGTAGGCGTATGTCAACACTCTGTCTTCTTCTCCTTTCCTCCCGCCGGGGTGAAGATTTCGCGCCAGGTTCGCGTATTCTCCACGTTTTTAGGCAACAAGGGTAGCTTCCCCTTAAGCAGCATCTGCAAGCCCAACGGTATCTGCCGCAGCAGGGCCAGCAGGTCAAGGGTGCGGGCGTAGTAGCGAGCCAGCAGTTCCGGCTCGAACGAGCGTCCGTGCTGTCGCACCGTTTCCGCGAAGGCGCGGCTGAACTTGGCCTCCTTATCCTGAGTGAATCCCTTCTGCAGCGCCAGGCTGCGCAGGGCGGCCATCACGTCGGTGATTTCGATGCCACGCGGGCAACGGCAGGTGCAGGAGTAGCAGGAGACGCAGTACCACATGTCGGGGCCGGAGAGCACCTCGTCCTCCAATCCCAGGTGGATCATGTGCATGATCTGGCGCGGGCCATATTCCATCTCCGCGAAAACAGGGCAGGAGCCAGAACAGGTACCGCACTGGTAACAGTCCATCACCCGTTCCCCGCCACGGGTGGCCAGCACCTGACCGAGAAAATCATTATTCTGAGCCATCATCTCCTCCTCCCAGGACTTCGGCGACCCCTGGCACCTCCCCCCAGCGGCGCAAGCGTTTGGCCAGTTTATCTCGCGTCTGCTCATTCTCCGCCTTGATGCGCTCCACCCCTAACTCCTTCAACGTCTGATCCATCTCGGTGATCACGCGGGCGTATTTCTGCCCTTCGGCAGCCGAGATCCACTCCACGCGGAAGCGCTCAGGGGAAATGCCCATATTCTCCAGGGCAGAGGCCAACTTGTCGAAGCGCTTGGCGGCGTGCTGCTGCCCGGTGATGTAGTGACAATCCTGCTGGTGACAACCGGAGGTCAGCACCATCCCCGCTCCCAGTCGGAAGGCCTCGAAGACGAAATCCCTGTCCATTCGCGCCGAACACATGACCCGGATTCCCCGCGAACTGGCGGGGTATTCGAAGTGACCGGTACCGGCACTATCCGCTCCGCCGAAGCTGCACCAGTGACACATAAGGGCCAGGATCTTCTCCTCCGGCTTCTCCGCCAGGAGGGCGTGCATCTGGGCCAGGATCTGGGCATCGGTGAAGTGCATCTGGGTGATGGCGTTGTGGGGACACTCAGCCACGCAGGCCCCGCAGCCGTGGCAGAGGGCGGGGATGACGTGCGCCGCCTGGCCAGGCTTGACGGTGATGGCGTTATAAGGACACTTGGTGGCACAGATGCCGCATTTTTTCCCCGTAGCGTTGATGCAGCGATCCTCCCACACATAGGCCACGATAGGCTCGATCTCCCATTTATCAACAGCCATGATGCGCCCCGCTCGGGCGGCGGCACCGCTGCCCTGAGCCACGCTGGCCGGGATGTCCTTGGGACCCTGAGCCGCCCCGGCCAGGAAGACCCCCTCGGTGGGAGTATCAATGGGCCTCAGCTTGGGGTGGTACTCCATGTAGAAGCCGCTGGGATCATTGGGGATGGTCAACGTTTGGCCCAGGGTGTCGGCTTCCTGGCGGGGCACAGCAGCCGTGGAGAGGACGACCATCTCCGCCTCCAGCTCTATCACCCTCCCCAGGTTCCTATCCTCAGCCTGAACGATGAGGTTCCTGGTGTCCGGGTCCTCGGTGATCTGAGCCGGGCGCCCCTGGATAAAGCGGATGCCCTCGTTGCGGGCCCGCTGGTAGAA
>Ga0307439_1001958_pt1 | contig 12501 bp, 12 predicted proteins | sample SalMarWE160490MG_FD_202142 | JGI IMG/M metagenome (GOLD analysis project Ga0307439, IMG submission 202142) | Salt marsh sediment microbial communities from the Plum Island Ecosystem LTER, Massachusetts, United States - WE1604-90 | ecosystem: Environmental > Aquatic > Marine > Intertidal zone >... | reverse complement strand
TACCAGCGTCCCTTCAGCATCGAAGGAAATCACCTCAACCTGGTTCATTCCAGTTGTTAATGCTATCACAGTTGCAAATCACCGTCTATGTAGTTGCCAACTTGTTCCCGATGAAGATAAAATATCCGCAATGGCATACTACTGCGATGCATCATCTCCTTTTGTCATTGCAAGACATCCCCCTCTCTCTGTCATTGCGAGGAGCATCAGCATGCTATACCACTACGCCGCATCCTCTCCTTTTGTCATTACACGACCTCCCCCTCTCTCTGTCATTGCGAGCCATCCCCCTCTCTCTGTCATTGCGAGGAGCAGCAGCGACGAAGCAATCCCAGGAGGACTGAGTGGACTTCGAGATACCTGAAGATTTAAAGATGGTCCAAAGCCTGGTAAGGGACTTCGTTACCAACCAGTTGAAGCCCCTAGAGAGGGACATTTTGGGGCGAGCCGCTGACCTGAGCGATGCCAAAATGTATCTTCCCCCGGAAAAAGAACGCGAACTAATGGAGATGGTCAAAGAGATGGGCTTGTGGGGGGTAGGCGTGCCGGAGGAGCTTGGTGGCGCTGGCTTAAGTATCCTGGGGAACTGCCTTGTTGAGGAAGAGTTAGCGCAAACAATCGTTCCTTTCGACTTTGGCGATGTCACCCCGATCCTGTTTGAGTGCAACGAACAACAGAAACAAGAATACCTCTTGCCTGTACTTAACACTCAAAAATGCGCTTATCTGGCATTGATGGAGCCGGGAAACGAAGCATCTGCCATTGATAAAATGGAAATGAGGGTAGAGAAAGCGAATAGCTATTACGTAATTAGCGGCAAAAAAGTGTCCTTCTCCAGAGGGGCTAAGGATTACTTTGCCCTGGTTTTCGGTAAACTTGCCCAGGGCAAAAGACGTGCTGAGAAGGAGCCGAGGGAGGGAGTAACTTGTTTCCTGATAGATAAGGATACTCCGGGATTTACCGTTACTGCCGGCAGGGAAAAGACAGGATGGGAAGCGGGAATGAGGGAGCCCGTTTATTTGAGCTTCGATAATTGCAAAGTACCCTGCGAAAATGTGTTAGGGGAAGAAGGAAAGGCCTTTCATCTTGGTAAGAAATGGCTTCCGGCAAGGCGAATTATGAGGGGTGCCAGGTGTGTTGGGGCAACACAACGAATACTCGAGGAATCAACCACACAGGCTCAAACTTGGACATCGTTTGGACAAACTATCTCTGGTCGCCCAAGCATTCAGGCAGCACTGGGTGATATGGCTGCAAATATCCATGCCTCCAGACTTATGGTTTACGAAGCTGCCTGGAGAGCAGATGAAGGAAAACCAGTACAACGAGAAGCAGCTATGGTGAAATTGTTCGCCACCCAGATGATTCACTTCGTTGCCGATAATGCTGCTCATATCTTCAATGCACCACCCTATGTTGCTGGGGTACCTATGGAAAGGTTTTGCCGCAATGCATTGGTGATGAGCTCCACCAATTTAGCCTTGCAGCTCCAGAGAAATATCATCGCCAGAGATATACTGAAAGGATTAAAAATTTGAATTCGCCATGTCATTGCGAGCGAAGCGAAGCAATCTCGGTGGGAAAGCAACTCAGATTGCTTCGGCACTGATGTGCCTCGCAATGACAATAAGGTAAAAAAGGGGAGGTTGTTATGACTCAAGTTAAAAAAGTTACACTCCCGCTGACCGATGAGACTTTGAAGGAGCTTAAGGCGGGGGATAATCTTTTGCTCACCGGCGTGATGTATGTAGGTCGTGACGCTGCCCATAAGAGGATAGTTGAGGCTATGGAGCAAGGAAAACCCCTGCCTGTTGATATCAAGGGACAGACGATATATTTCATGGGACCCTCCCCAGCCAGACAAGGAAGACCAATAGGCTCTGCTGGTCCCACCACCAGTGGTCGCATGGATGCCTATTCACCCCGTTTAATAGCCGCAGGCTTGAAAGGGATGATCGGCAAAGGATCGAGGTCGGAAGCGGTGAAGGATGCTATGGTGAAACATAAAGCTGTATATTTAGGAGCCATAGGTGGCGCAGGTGCTCTTATCTCTAAGAGCATCAAGAAGGCAGAGGCAGTCGCCTACGAAGACCTAGGTGCCGAAGCACTCCTGCGCCTTGAAGTAGAGGACTTTCCCGTCACGGTGATAAACGATGTCTACGGCGGCGACCTCTACAAGGAAGGAAAGGCTAAATATCGGGTGAAAGCTTCTTAAGTAAGGGGCCTAGCAAAGCTTCTACCGCCGGGCCTGCCTGAAGGCGTATTATTTTACAAGTTCTTTGTAGGCAGCCATCAAATTTCTGGTCAGCTTTCCTGGTTTACCCATGTCGATGGGTTCGCCATTAAACCAGGTTAGGGGCATGATCTCTATTATGGAATTGGTAACAAAGGCCTCCTCAGCCCTACTTAGCTCCCTTAGCTCTACCTGCCTTTCCACTGTCTTAATATTTAAATCCCGAGCTATTTCCAAGACTGCCTCTCTGGTAATCCCGGGCAAGATGCCGCTTTCCAGGGAAGGGGTGATAAGCTCGCCTCCACTCACCAGGAAGATGTTGGCAGTGCTGCCTTCGGCTACGTAATTCAGTTCATTGAGCATGATAGCTTCATCGCAGTCAGCCGCTTTGGCTTCCATCCTGGCTAAGATGTTACTTGCATAGCAAGTGCACTTTAGTCGGGACAGAGGTGACTGACTGTCACGGCGCAGGAAGGACAGCGCTGCCTTAAATCCCTGCTCATATCTTTCCAGGGGCAACGGAACGAAATTCCTGGCGGCGACCAAAACAGTCAGGTTAGAACAGGTGTTGAGGTCAGGAGTCATATCACCTTCTCCTGCCGTGATAGTGAGCCTCACGCGGGCATCCTTGAGCTTATTGGCCTGTAAAGTTTCCACACAAGCATTCTCCAGGTCGAAAGCATCCAGCTTGGGTCTCAAGCCAAGGCTCTCGGCTGAGCAGCGAAGGCGCGTTAGATGACGGTCAAGGCGAAATATATGTCCCTCATAAGCCCTCATAGTCTCAAATAGCCCATATCCGTAGAGAAACCCGTGGTCGAAGGGGGAAAGTTTAGCCTCAGCGCGAGGGACAAGATGCCCATTGAAGTAAATAATTTCTGCCATCATCATTTCACCTTCACTCAACTAAGTGTCCTTTAACTCCAGGCTGGCTGAGTAAAATGGAAGAAATTACTCAGGAGATCATGCCCGGTCTGGGTGAGAATCGACTCAGGATGAAACTGGACCCCTTCCACAACGTAACTCTTGTGCCTCACCCCCATTATTTGCCCCTCCGGATTTTGGGCACTTACTTCCAGAGACGATGGAAGGCTTTCAGTTTCGATAATCAAGGAATGATAGCGGGCTGCCGGGAAGGGGTTAGCTAGGTCCCGATAGATAGTCTTACCATCGTGGCAGATAAGGGAAGTCTTACCATGGACTGGCAAAGCCCGGCCAATTCTACCTCCGTAGGCATACCCGATACACTGGTGCCCCAGGCATACCCCCAGGATAGGGATTTTCCCGCCAAAGTATCGCACCACATCGTTGGAGATACTAGCTTCCAAAGGGGTGCACGGTCCGGGGGAGATGATAATGTGGCTGGGATTCAGCTCTTCGATGTCAGGTAAATTAATCTGGTTGTTGCGAAACACCATGGGCTCCCAGCCTAGCTCCCCTACATATTGAGCCAGGTTGTAAACAAAGGAGTCATAGTTATCAATTATCAGTACCATCCATACCCCAGGGAACCTGTAATTTCTTCCTTCCCTTCATTTTGCTGCTACTCTCACTTCCGGTGCCAGTTGCAAGGCTTGAATTAGCCCCCTAGCCTTGTCCAGAGTTTCCAGGTATTCGCCTTCGGGATCGGAGTCATAAACAATGCCACCGCCTACCTGGAAGTAAGCTTTGCCTTTCTTAATCAAAAAGGTGCGGATAACGATATTGATATCCAGGTCTCCATTGAAGCCCAGATAACCTATAGAGCCAGTGTAGACACTCCTTCTCGTCGGCTCCAACTCATCAATGATCTCCATAGCCCTTACCTTAGGGGCGCCAGTAATGGAGCCGCCGGGAAAGGCAGCTTTGAGCAGGTCAGTGCTGCTCTTCTCCTGGCGCAACCTGCCGACGATAGTCGAGGTAAGATGAAACACGGTAGGAAAGGTTTCCAGGATAGCCAGTTCGGGGACTCTTACTGTGCCATAGCGGCAAACCCGTCCCAAGTCGTTTCTCTCCAGATCAACGATCATGATATTCTCGGCTCGGTCTTTGATGCTGTGAACCAACTCTTGAGCCAGGCGTTCATCTTCCACAGGGTCTTTGCCTCGTGGTCTTGTCCCTTTTATCGGTCGTGTTTCCACCAGGTCACCTTGAACCTTGAGGAATCTTTCCGGGGAGGCACTGACAATCGTTATTCCATCGAAGTTGAGGTAGCTGGCAAAGGGAGCAGGGTTAACTTCTCTCAGCCGCTGATACAGCTCGTAAGGCGAAATGGTCAATTTGGTCTCAAACCTCTGGGAAAGGTTTACCTGAAATACATCGCCGCAGGCGATGTATTCCCGCACTCTATCCACAGTTTCCATATATGCCTCGGGGGTGAAGTTGGACTTAAGTACGAGCTCCCCATTTCCCCCAGGAGATTGAATCTCACTTTCACCCAACCTCTTCTTCGGAGAAAGAGAGGTTTGGACCTCCGGGGCAGGGAGGCAGGAATGAAGCCAGTCCTTCATTTCTTTGATGCGCATTCTAGCTCGTGCTAACCTCAGGCTTTCTTCCGTCTCAGGAAAACCTGTGGCAACAAGGTAAGCTCTTGTCTCAAGGTGATCAAAGGCGACGATGGTGTCATAGAAGGCAAAATAACTCTCGGGAAACTTGAGGTTGTCTACAGCTGTAGAGGGCAGGCGCTCGATAAAATGGCACAGGTCGTAGCTGAGATAGCCAACTGCCCCACCAAGGAACGGCACAGGTGCCGAGCAGTGGTCCAATTTATACTTTTCCAGCAATCTCTCCAGAACATCGAAAGGGTTACCATACAAGGCCTCTCGTCTGTCTCCATCAACTAAGGTGATCTCCGTACCTCGGCTGCTCATTACCAGAAATGGATTGCTACCAATGAAAGAATAGCGTCCCAGCTTCTGCGGGTCCATGCCGCTGTCCAGGAAGAAACTGTGGGGATTGTCTTTGATCAAGGCAAAAGCCTCTGGAGCAGTCAGAGGGGTAGAGATTTCCTCAACAAGAGGATAGCGACTCACGTGCACTGGCTTTCCAATTTGAACTCTTTGCCATTCTCCAGGCAAGATTTCCCCTTTCTCTTTCTACGTGCTGATTCTGTCTAATACTCTCTTGGTAGTGAGACCGATTTCTGCAGGGTTAGGAGCAATCAAAGCTCCGACAGCAGATAGGGCCTTTATTTTCTCTGAAGCTTTACCCGCAATGCCGGTAATAATAGCACCAGCATGTCCCATTCTTTTGCCCGGTGGAGCAGTGCTTCCGGCAACGAAGGCAACCACAGGCTTTGTCATCTCACCTTTGATGAACTCCGCAGCCTCCTGCTCAAAAATACCCCCTATCTCACCAACAAGGACCACAGCCTTAGTATCGTTGTCAACATTGAACAAATTCAGGATATCTACAAAAGTGCTTCCCGGCAGGGCATCGCCGCCAATCCCAACACAGGTGGATTGCCCAATCCCTAGGCTGGTAAGCTGAGCCACCACATCATAAGTCAATGTGCCACTGCGGGAAACCACCCCAACATTACCGGGAAGATGAATTTCTCCCACCATAATCCCCACTTTACATTTCCCCGGAGAGATAACTCCGGGACAGTTGGGACCGATAAGTCGAGTTGATTTTCCTTTGAGATAGCTATGCACCTTGACCATGTCCATGACGGGTATCCCTTCAGTGATGCACACAATCAAAGGTATGCCAGCATCCGTTGCCTCCATGATGGCATCAGCAGCAAAAGCAGGGGGGACAAAAATGATACTGGCATTGGCTTCAGTTTCAGCCACTGCCCGCTCCACATTATTGTAAACAGGCACTCCTAAAATCTGGTTGCCTCCCTTCCCAGGAGTAACGCCAGCTACCACTTTTGTGCCATATTCAATACAACGCTGAGTGTGAAAGCTACCCTCTCCTCCGGTAATACCTTGAACCAAAAGTCTGGTCGCCTTGTCAACGAGTATACTCACTTTATCTGCCCTTTCGCTGCTTGAACTGCCTTATGGGCACCATCGTAAAAATCCTCTGCCTCAATAAAATTTATTCCTGATTCAGATAAGATGCGCTTGCCTTCATCAACATTCGTTCCCGCCAATCTAACAACCACAGGAAAAGGAATATCCATCTGCTGATAGGCTTCCACTACGCCTTTAGCAATAACATCTACCCTTGCCATGCCACCAAATATGTTTACCAGGACTACCTTTACTCCTGAGTCAGCAACAAACATCCTGAAGGCATTGACTACGCGGTCAGTAGTGTTAAGCGTGCCAATATCGAGAAAGTTTGCTGCGCTACCACCACAATATTGGATAAGGTCATTCACCGCCATCGCCAACCCGGCACCATTGACCATGCAACCGATGTTGCCATCCATTTTCACATAATTATTTATCCCCCACTGACGAGCCTGGACTTCCAACGGTTCCTCTTGCTCTTCATCATGGAGTTCCTGAATATCCTTATGACGGAAAAGAGCATTGTCATCAAAGTTAAGCTTGGCATCTAAAGCTAACAGTCTCCCGTCAGCGGTAACCGCTAAAGGATTGATTTCAACCAAACAGCAATCTTTGGTCATGAAAAGCTGGTAGAGACCAGTCATCAGCTTGGTTGCCTCAGTTACCTGCTTGCCAGTCAAATTCATCCCATAAGCCAATTTGCGTCCCTGGAAAGGCTGGAACCCGACAGCAGGGTCAATAGAGACCTTGAATATTTTCTCCGGGGCTGCCTGAGCCACCTCTTCAATCTCCATGCCACCAGCTTCGCTTGCCATCATGAGAGGCAGTCTCGTGGTGCTGTCAACAAGCACGCTGATATAAAGCTCACGGTGTACCTCACTTACCTCCTCCACCAACACCCTGCTTATCGGCACACCTTCAGCACCGGTTTGATGCGTCACCAACCTTGTTCCTAAGAGTCGGCTTGCTATTTCTCCTGCTTCCTCTGGAGTATCAGCCATCTTTATCCCTCCAGCCTTTCCCCTACCCCCAGCGTATACCTGAGCCTTGACCATCACCCTGCCACCGATTTCCTTAGCTACTGCTCTAGCCTCGGCAGGGGTAGAAGCCACCTTCCCCTTGGGGACAGGAATGCCAAATTGCGACATAACAGCCTTAGCTTGATATTCGTGGACCTTCATACCGAAACACCACAGTATAAGGGGAAAAACAGCCAGTGGTCAATCTGCTGTATTCGTCTTATCGCCTTCCCAAACCAAACTGCTAAGTGCTATGATATACAAGCTATTTAGCAGCAACCCATCGCGAGGAAGCAAGTGAAATGGAAGTAGCGTTTGATGGTGCCAGATACGACCATGCTTAAAGAAAGGAGGATGAATTATGCCTAAGCCTAACAGAAGAGTAGCTATATGTGGGGGAGGGATCTTCAGGCCAGATCTGTGGCATGGGGAGAATGCCGAGGAAGGTGTTGCCACAGCTTATCAGGACCTGCTACGCCAATGCCCTAATTTAGAACCGGATGATATAGACGCAGTAATGATGAGTTATTTCAGTGACCACTTGAATCAGCAGTTGTGCATGGGCTGGATAATCCAGGATTATCTTGGCTTGCACAATAAGCCTGGCTATCGAGTTGAGTCTGGTGGCTCCACGCCCTTGGATGCCTTGATTAACGCTTATTACTTGATCCAGTCAGGGTTCTTTGATGTCATCTTAATCCCCGGCTGGGAATGGATGTGCGAGGTTGATGTTGCCAGCACGAATGAAATGATTGCTTCCGCTGCCGATACTGATTGGGACTTTCCAGTTGGTGGCTATTACAACGCGTATTACGCTGCTATGGAAGTAAGGCATATGCAATTGTATGGAGAGACCTGCGAAGACCTTGGCAGGATTGCTGTGAAGAACCACAATAATTCTACTCACATTCCCTTCTCGCAATGGCTAAGTCAACACGGTAATGCACCCATAACGCTGGAGGATTACTGGAAGAGCAGATTAGTATGCTGGCCTTACAGGGTGCTGAATAACGCCGTGATGAGCGAAGGGGCATGTTGCATACTGATGGCAGCGGAGGAGAAGGTTAACAGGTTCACGGATACACCTATGTGGATAACCGGCGTTGGTTTGGGGACGGACTCGATGAGGCCGGGAGACCGAACAGTTGATTTTGCCTATGCCGGATTTAAGGACGAAGCGAGGATATATCCCGACTTTGTCAAAATACCTAAGACACCTTATCCCGACATGGCAAACTTCGCCAGTCTGCATGTAGCAGCAAAGAGAGCCTATGCCCAGGCAGGTATTACCAATCCGTTAAAGGAGATAGATTTAATGGAGTTTTTTGCTCCTTACGATGGTGTCGAGCTTTGTCTTTATGAGGACCTGGGACTTTGCGGCAGAGGAGAAGGGAAATACATGATACGAGAAGGAATAGTAGAGTATGGCGGTGAATGCCCTGTTCTGTTAAGTGGCGGCTTGACATCAACGGGACATCCCGTTGGTGCTACTACTCTGTACTATACCACTTTCCTCTACTGGCAGCTTGCCGGAAAAGTAAAGGAAATGTGTGGTCCGGATGGCTTACAGGTGCCAAATGCAAAAAGGGCACTTATCACCGGACATGGCGGCACTGGTTGCCAGGGCGGAGTCATAATTTTTGAGCGAGATTAAAGAGAGGAGAAATAGAATGGAAGAAGAAAAGGGATTAACCGAGATAAAGTTAAGAGTAAGGTCAGTAAAGAGAGAGCGTGAAAGAAAATACAGGGATTATCCTGCAGTGGCGGATAACTCAACAGCGGCTCATGATTTCTGGGAGCCGATAGTTCACCTTGGATTGTGGGACATTAAAGGACATCAGATAGTGAAAGGACCCTGGGGTGGTGGCACGGTTGAACAAGCGAAGAAGAGAGTTCCAAAGGAATTCATGGTAATAGACCGTGCTAGCTTCGCTTTCTACTCCCATAGCTATGGCCTTGTTTCGCCATTCTTCCGGGGCTTGCTGGAGGGAAAGCTTATGGGCACAAAGTGCCCGAAATGCGGCACGGTATATTGCCCTCCTCGAGCTCACTGCTGGAATCCAGAGTGCAAGGTAGCTGACTGCTTTGATAATTGGCTAGACCTTCCTTTGACCGCAGTTATTCATACTTTTACGGTGCAATGTCTGGCAGCAGCGCCCTTCGAGCACATGCTGCCTTTCTCCATGGGCTGGGTTCAAGTTGATGGTGCTGATACTACCCTGCCTATGTTGCTGCACATACGACCAAAGGAGATTTTCATCGGGAAAAAGGTGAATATTGAGTTCATGCCCAAGGAAAGCAGAAAGGGAGATTTGATGGATTTGTATGCTGTGGCAGCAGTTCCAGATGAGAAGCCTCCTGAGTGGGCTTGTCTGCAGAAAGACCCCAAGGAAATGAAATCTGTGGAGAACTCCACGAAAGCTACCCTGGAATTCATTAAGAATAGGTACGGGATAGATAATGGTCCCGAAACAAGGGGGTGGTAACATATTAAATACTAAACTCTAATATCGAAATCCTAAACGTTTGGAATTTAGGATTTTGAAATTGTTTAGAAATTAGAGCTTAGAATTTAGGATTTTCAACTGAGGGGGAGCTTTGAATGGATTTTAACTTTACTGAAGAACAAAAGATGATTGCCAACACCGCCAGGGAAATAGCTAAGAGTTTCCCGCCTGAATATTGGAGGGAGAAGGACTTGAAGGAAGAATTTGGTGAGGAATTCTACAAAGCAATAGGTGAGGCGGGATTCACCGGGATGGTAATCCCTGAGAAATATGGCGGTGCCGGAAAAGGCATAACCGAACTGCTCATTGCCATGGAAGAGTTAGCTGCCAATGGATGTGGCATGGCTGGTATGTGGTACCTGGTTATAACTGAAGATTTCGGCGGCATCAGCATACTTCGGCACGGCACTGAAGCACAAAAGGAAAAATACCTGCCCGGCATTGCCTCAGGGGATATTGAATTTTGCATGGGGCTCACCGAGCCGGATGCCGGCACAAATACGCTTAATACAAAAACGAGAGCTCAAAAAGTAGCTGACGGCTGGATAATAAACGGTAACAAAACCTGGATCAGCGGGGCTGATAGAGCAAGAGGAATGCTGCTCATAACCAGAACGACTCCAAAGGAAAAAGCCCCTCGAAAAACGTTCGGACTGAGTCTGTTCCTCATAGATTTACCCAATCCAGCGGTTAACGTAACCACTATACCTAAACACGGGATAAACTACTCCCATTCATGCGACATCGGCATCAATGACCTGAAGGTGACTGAAGATGCGCTGATGCCACCACTGGACGGTGGCTGGTATTCTTTGCTGGATACCCTGAATATTGAGAGGATGTCATTTACCACTGCAGCCATCGGCATCGCCAGACTGGCAATGAGCAAAGCCATTGATTATTCCAGGGACAGGAAAATTTTCGGCGACACGCCAATTGGAAGCTACCAGGGGCTGCAGTTCAACCTGGCTGAAGCTTATGCCGGCATCGAGGCGGCAAAATTGCTCAACTTCAAGGCTTCCACGCTGTATGACAACGGCGCAAGCATTGCTGAAGTAGGCAAAATTGTAAATCCAGCAAAAGTTCTGGCAGTTGAAAGCGGTATTAAGGCAGTCTACTGGGCAATGCAGACCTTTGGAGGCTACGGATATGCCAGGGAATACGACGTCGAGAGATGGTGGCGGGAAATAAATTTAATCAGACTTGCTCCAGTTAGCCAGCAAATGGCATTAAGTTACGTGGGCGAACACATACTGGGAATGCCCAGGTCATATGAGTAGAACAACCCTCACTCAGCCTCTCCTTTGAAGGGAGAGGAACTTCCATTGTCATTGCGAGCCCCTTTCTTTTGTCATTGCGAGCCGAAGGCGCGGCAATCTCAGGAAAGCTGATAGCTACTAACTGGCGGAGGGGGTGGGATTCGAACCCACGTTCGCTTAAAAAGCGAAAACGGTTTTCAAGACCGCCACCTTAAACCACTCGGTCACCCCTCCAGGCTTTAAATTCTAGCCCAAGACGGTCTCTCAAGGCAAAATTGCCGACATTTTTCCGCTGAACCCTGGTGGACTGTTCCCCGGTTAGAGCCCCCTCCAAGCCTTCCTCAAATCTTCGCGCTGCTGCTTCTTGTAAGCCAGGCACTACATGAGAGTAGATATCTAGCGACGACTTGACCCTGCCATCTGTTGTTTCTTTTTCGTCATGTTAATGAACTCCCCCCTGGCTCAATTAAAGGAGCGCTTTGGAAACAGAAAGCTCATGATGGAACAGGCAACTAACGCCGCAAATCAGCCGCGTGGCCCTTTGCGTCGGCTGCAAGCGCTTGTTAGCCGTGTTTTTGAAACCATGGCTGCGATTGCAATGCCCTACGAAGGGGCGTGTCGATAAATTTTGGCGCGCGCCATACGTACTCTGCGGCCTTTGCCTTTCCTTCGGTATCGAGCGCTTGAATATGACAAAGCGCGGCGTCGATCGAGAAGGACTTTTTGCATTTACTCTTCTCACTAAAGTTGCTCTCAAGATTAGTCCAAATCACAACATCGATCTTCCTTCCCGATGCCCAACTTTGGATGCTTTTCAGAGTTTCTATTCCCCGTTTTCGGGGTTGTTTTCTCGACCCGTCGGCAAAGTAGAAACAAATATTCTCAAGTGTGGTTCCTTCGCGGCACCGCAGATCGCAAATGGCATCATCTGGGTTGTTGCGTTTGCTGAGTGCATATGCCACTTGGCATGACTTGCCATTGTCACTGTCTAGAACGAGCGTCAATGCATCATTTCTAGTCTCAGAGATACGGGAAAACTCAAGCTTTAAGCTTGGGCCGTCGAACTGCCAGTCCTCGTGCTGTTTGTCGAATTCGGCGCACTGATCCCAAAGCAGCGAGCCCCAACCAAGGATTGCAATCTTCATCATTTTGCCTTACACATATCGTACCGTAGAGGGCGGCTAACGTTGCGGTTCAATGGAGACGCGCAAGCAGCTTCCATTGCAACCATTTGTTATATGCTGTCAATTTTCGTTCCACCAAATACAACCTCACGGTATTCTCTCCAAAAGACTTCCGCATTCCTAATCCCGGCTTCTTGAAGGATGTTCATGTCAGTATTCAATGTCTGAGGTTGATCTTTCTCCGTTGCTTCAAGAGTATCAAGAAAACTCCTGGTTGAATCAATAGTTAAAAACCGTTCATCTTTCTCTGGTGCACGTTCGGTAACAGCTTTTACACGAATATCCTGGATTCGCCTTTCTATATCAGGATATTCGGCTTTCACAACATCAGCATTAATAAACCAACCGTTTGGCTTAA
>Ga0307439_1001956_pt1 | contig 12507 bp, 7 predicted proteins | sample SalMarWE160490MG_FD_202142 | JGI IMG/M metagenome (GOLD analysis project Ga0307439, IMG submission 202142) | Salt marsh sediment microbial communities from the Plum Island Ecosystem LTER, Massachusetts, United States - WE1604-90 | ecosystem: Environmental > Aquatic > Marine > Intertidal zone >... | reverse complement strand
ATAGAGCCTCGAATGGTCAGGAGAGAGTGGCAACATTATCCGTCTATGAAGATAGCAAGATCTCTATGGAGGCTAAAACATGTTGCTTAAAGTCCCGCCATTCCGTAAACGTCCCTATTTTTTATAAACAATCAGGCAGAGAAACAAATTCAGGAGATATCGAATGGGGAAAAAGGTATTACTCATTTGTGTTTTGCTAATAATCACCGGCTGCGGCAGGAAAGAGAATGTTTACCCTGAACGGCCGAAGGATGTTCCGTATTTCTATAACGACAGCTCCATTAAAAGTGCGGACCAGGATATATGTGTTGAATTAAGAAGAGCAAAAGAATTAACAGGCATCGAATTTGTTATGGTTATTCTAAAAGAAATACCTAAGGGTATTTCCACGATAGAGTATGCAGCGGAATTATTTCATAAGTGGGAAATTGGCTCGAAAACGAACGGCAAGGGAGTATTAATTCTTTTTGTTGAAAAGACGCACACATTAAAAATCGAAGTGGGTTATGAGCTGGAGGGAATTTTCACCGATGCTTTTTGTGGTTCGTTTCAGCCGATTATAAAGAACTATTATGCCGGTCAATACTTCGGTGATGTTTTCACAGGTATCTTGATGTATATGGAGAGAAAAGTTATCGAGGGAATTGATATAGATATTAATGCTTTCTTTCAAGATTTAATTCCTGCATCCACTTCATTGAACGTTACCGACGCTTTTTTGTCGGGAGGAGGAGGGATTGTCGATAACGAATACTATTATGACAAAAAAAGTAAGCTGTCTAAAATAAGGCTGATTCCCGAAGCAAAAATCAGGCAATTCAGCAGTGACAAAGATATCGAAGTTGTTATTGCCCGATATTTCAGATCGCTTGAGGAGGGTATTAACTATCCCTTCTTAGGCATCTTTACAGAGGGAAGCCAGATGATGCGGCTTGAATATCCTGAAAGCGTTAGTTATTTGCAGTCTTATTGGCGGAAATATCAAAAACAATCACCTTATCGAATTTTTTATAACCAGGAAGAAGATTTGGCCGTAGTGAGATATAAAGGATTGCTTTGGCCTCTGTTTTTGCGAAAATTTCCGGATGGTTTCTGGAAAATGGATGTTACAAAAGCATGGGCGTTTTCTCAGGCAAACTACAGTATGACGGATCTATACCCTCTTTATCAAGACCACCCGTGGATATTTGCATACCCGGAATATAGGTATCAAAAAAGCTTATGTAATATTCCGAGTTTGCTGCCGGCTTCCTTTAGTGTAAAAGATGAGATTTTAAGACTTGAAGAGTTAATAAAGAACGAACCTGATAATGCCTCCAATTACTTCAAATTAGCGGATATTTTGTACTGGGAATGTTACTGGATCGGTTCTGCTATTGATGTGGCGGAAAAAGGGCTGGAGCTGGAGCCGGATAATATCCCTTATCGCTGGCTGGCTATTTTTATGCGTTACCGATACCCAAAGGTCGAGTATATCCCTCATCATTTCGAGGCCTTTTTGAAAATGAATCCTAATGATGTCGATGTTTTGGAAAAATACATCTCGCATTGCAGGCTTACAGCGGACAATAAGAAGGCGGCCGAGCTTGAAAGGAGGCTTAAAAAGATAAAATAGAAGTTCTAAAAAATAGGGAAAAATTTATGATTTTGCCGTCGTTTTTTAAGAAATCATGGAAAAATGTATTCGTTACAGCCGTGCGAGAAAAAGGTGCATTTTGATCATTCCACAAACTCATCGAATTCTAACATTTCAAATCCCATGCATGCCGTTTTGTCATCCGGAAAGCGTTTGACTCGATTTCAAAATTGTGCTATACTCTTTTGTCGTAAAATTATAAAATTCGTTCTTCACTATGTGGTCTTTTTGGTGCATCCTGGGGGGACAGACAGGGGCGTCAAATCAAGTCACAGCGAAAAAAGGAGGATTATTATGTCGTCTATGAAAAGCAATGACCAAATCAAGATTTGTCCGAAAACAAGTAAAGCTATTCCGCAAAATCGCAAACGCATTTGGCTTTTATGGCTGAGCCCCTTTATCGGCCTGGCTGCTCTCGTATGGTTTCTAATGCGCGTAATTCCAAAGCCTTCGCGTGCGACATATCCGTGCCAGCGGGTGGCATTTCCACTGGCATCGGGATTTATTGTCTGGCTGCTCGGAATAATCGGTTCGGTCACCGCCTATCGAAAGGCAAAAAGTGCGCTCGCTCGAGCACGTTATGTTCTTGCCGGGACATGTATCGTTATCAGCATCGGCTTTATATTCTCGGCTATGAGCAGCACCGAGCCGGAAATAGTCTATAGCCAGGAACAATTCACCGCCAATAGTCCAATCGGTGAAGGCAAAGGCGTCCAACCGGGCAGGGTCGCCTGGATTCATGATCCCAACGCGACCGACTGGGACGGCTCCGGACCGCCTTACTGGTACGACGAGGAATGCACCGTTCAAACTGTCGTAACCGAAATGCTGTCGAAGGCACTTTTGTCTTTAACAGATGAAATCAGCGACGCCAACGCCTGGGACGTTATATTCAGAAACTACAACCAGAAAAAAGGCAAGGGTGACATCGGCTATGCGCCGGGGGAAAAAATCGCAATAAAAATCAATTTCGTATTAATGTACGGTGTCAACAACGGCGTCAAACCGTCCGGCTTCCGGAACAGCCGCCACGATCAAATAGACAACTCTCCACAGCTTGCAATAGCACTTTTACGAGAGCTAACCGATGTTGTCGGAGTCGAGCCCAACGATATAAGCATAGGCGATCCTTCGCAGGGCATGCCGAATTACTGGTACGATATGGTCTCCGCGGAGTGTCCGGATGTTGTCTATCTGACAAAACCGGGTTATCCTCTTTACGGCAGGACGACCGTGACATTCGATCCTAACGCACCTTTCTACTGGAGCGATCCGGATCCCGCCCACTGGACCAATGTCACTCAACAGGATTATATTCCGACACATTATGCCCGGGCCGATTACTTCATTAACTTCCCCATTCTAAAAGGTCACGAACATGCCGGTATCACAATCGGGGGTAAAAACCACTACGGCTCTTTGAGAATACCAAACGCCTCCGGTTATTATGATATGCACTGGTCGAGAGTACTGCCGGAAGAATCACCGGGGATGGGAAGATACAGGGCGACCGTTGACCTGCTGGGACATCCGAAGCTCGGCGGCAAAACAATCCTTACATTAATTGACGGCCTCTACGCAGGTCAAAGCTGGGATTCCTTCCCTGTCAGATGGCAGATGGAGCCGTTCAATGATGACTGGCCGTCAAGCATATTCCTGTCGCAGGATAGGATTGCGATTGACTCGGTTGCTTTCGACTTTTTGTACAACGAGTGGCACACTCATCCACACATGTCCGGAGCGCATGATTATCTGCACGAGGCGGCACTTATTCCCGAATCTCCATCCGGCGTTATTTACGACCCGAACAACGATGGAGGACTAACCGAAAGCTTGGGCGTTCACGAGCACTGGAATAATCCTGTTGACAAACAATACAGCAGAAATCTCGATCCGAATGGGGTCGGTATCGAACTGGTTACCGAGCCGCTCCGAAACTTGCCAACTAAATCTGTCCCTGGTTCAGTCGAAGGATCAGCGGGGGAAATATTTTTGAACGGCGGAAGTTTTTGATTTGCGTTTGCAAAGGAGGTGGATTTGCGTTCAATGGTGTTCATGGAATCATCGGGGTCGAACTGTTTTGTAAATCACAGCCGGGATGTCACTATTCGCAGGGACGGCAGTGCCGGCCTTATACGTAACCTGGCTCAACGACTGCCGGCAGCAATTATGGGGATCGAAAGGCAATGGCGGCATATAAACTACCTGCAAACGTGAGGTGTCCCCACGCAAAGTTTATAAATGTTATTGACTTCAACCGATTATTTTTGTATTTTAATTTAAATCATGTTCTCAAGGAATTATTTAAGATGAAAAGATCACTTTTTTTATTGTTAGGGATTAGTGTCGTCCTTTTCTGTTCCTGCCTGAGTAATGGCATGGAATTGGCAAGCTCAATCCCCCAGCAATACAGGCAGTCTATCAAAAATTCCGGCGAGGTGGTCAAGCGTTCTTATCCCTGTTATTACTATACGGATCTGACCGATTCGGGAGTGGATATACAGGCCCGTTATGAGGAGACGGGTTATGTTCTGGAACGCAGAGACGATGCTATCACCAAAAATTGCAATGTCTATCTGCCTTATAATTACAGCTTAAACAAGAAGTATCCCGTAATCTATATTTTGCACGGTCTTACGGACAATGAAGATACCTGGCTGAGCCGGGGCAATCCCAGTCCCGCGGTATTACTGGACAATCTGATCGCTTCAGGAACGATTGAGCCCTGTATCGCCGTATTTCCAAACGGCAGCTCCAGCTCCAGTTATCTCGATCGTAGCTGGGGCAATCAGGCGGGTTATTATTTCTTTGCCAACGAACTTATAAACGACCTGATCCCTTTTATTGAATCGGAATATTCGGTAAAGACTGATCGGAATTCGCGGGCGATCTGCGGATTTTCCATGGGGGGGATGCAGACAATCAATGTAGGGCTATGCCAGAGCCTGAAACAGTTTGCATGGTTCGGTGCATTCGCCGCGGCGCCTACATCCTACAGTCCTGATCAGATAGTAGAGTATCTCGGGTTTCAAAATGAAGAGTCCTCCTATCCCGTTAACTTTTTTTACAACATCTGCGGAACCTCCGACAGCACAGCCCGTGCCAGTCACGAGGCGGCGATTCAGGGCCTGACGGAAAAAACCGAATACCTGAGCGATGATAACTTTGCCTATCATAACGTTTCGGGAGGCCATGACTATACTGTATCGTCAATAGGGCTGTATAATCTTTTACGGATCTGTTTTGAGCTTATGCCCGATCCAAATGGCCCCATTGAGAACCAAACCACAGGCGAACGGTTTTCAGTCATTCAGTACGCCATTCAGCGTGCCGAACCCGGTGATTTCATTGTGATCGAGCCGGGTATTTATGCGGAGAGTATCGTGCTGGATCGCAATATTACCCTGCAGTCCCTGGATCCAAACGATCCTTTTTATATTGGCGGTACCATCATTCAGGGATATCCCAACGAACCGGTCGTTACCCTGGGCAGCAATACCGAGGCCTGTACTCTGGCCGGTCTGACCGTGCGTGCCGGAGCCATCGGGCTCTCAGGCACAGCAACTGATGCCACCATACGTAACTGCCGGATTATGGACAACCGCACGCATGGCATAGAATTGTCCCGTAACAGTAATCCGCATCTGTTGCATTGTCTGATTACTGCCAACGGTAAAACAGGTATTACTATGATCGCCTATACCGAAGGGCGAGGCGTTACCTTCTGCAAGCCGACGATTGAAGACTGTGTCATTGCCGACAATAGCGAGGCCGGGATTGTGGGTGGTGAGCCGACGATTATTGATTCAATCATTCAAAACAATAACTGATAATTGAGTGATTATCAGTTATTTTATATTCATCAGGACCAACCGCATTGGTAGGTACAGCGGCGATTCCTGATGGGCGTTATAAACTCAATCGAATTAACGAAGGAAATGAGGGAACATGGCTTCGAACGGCAGTCTTATTAACCGTGCACAATGCAAGAAATTCGCCCTCCGCTGGGCGCAGGAACACCGCAGGGGCTGGTCCGCCAACAGGGTCAGCAAGCAATTTTTGGACGACCTTGACACGAAGGTCCGTATCGTCATTCAATCGGCGATTACACGCCATCCGAGCGTTGGCCGGACGATAAAGGATTTGATATAAGGCACATAATCGCTCACGAGGGGGACAAATGATAATAGCATCATCATTTTGTTCTCGCAGCTAAAGATATTGACATAACTATTGGTTATATGTTAATATAAGTGTAGTTGACATATAATGATAGATTATGCCGCCATCCGTGTCTCACGCGCTCGATGGGGAAGGGTTGAATAACATGCTGCGATATAGTATCGGTTTACTGTTAATTCTGGTATTGATTGTTTCTCTGGCTGAGTCGGCCGGTATGGCCCAGACGCTGGTTATCAATGAGTTTATGGCTTCCAACAGCAATAGTGGGCCGGACCCGCAGGGACAGTATAATGACTGGATCGAAATATACAACAATAGCTCCAATACCATAAATATCGGCGGGAAATATCTGACAGACGATTTGTCTGTTTCTGCCAAGTGGCAGTTTCCCGCAGGAACTTCCATTCAGGCAGGAGGCTATTTATTGGTATGGGCCGATGAGGATATTGACGATACAGGATTACACGCTAATTTCAAGCTCAATGCCGACTGCGAAGAAATCGGCCTGTTCAACAGCGACGGGACAACATTGATTGACAGTGTTACTTTCACCGCACAGTCAGCCGATATATCCTATGGACGATACCCCGACGGCAGTGATACATGGCGGTTTTTCGGATTTCCCAGCCCGGGGCAGGAAAACGAAGGAGGTTTCACGGGTATCGTTGCAGACACGAAATTCAGCCATGACCGCGGCTTTTACGATACGTCCATCTATGTAATAATCACCACCGAAACTTCCGGAGCCACAATACGCTATACAACAGACGGCAGCACTCCCGACGAGACACACGGCCAGGTTTATACCGGCCCAATTCAAATTTCGACTACTACCTGCCTGCGGGCAATGGCACACAAAAGCGGCTGGATGTCAACTAATGTGGATACTCATTCATATATTTTCCTCGATGATGTTATCCAGCAGGCTACCGACCCCGTTACCGGAAATCGGGTGACTCCGCCGGGCTACCCCACTTTGTGGGGAACGGTCATCGGCGATTACCAGGTTGACCCTGATGTGGTTGGGCAGGACGGCAGGGATAAGTTTGGAGGTTTATACGCCGGGACGATAAAAGACGACCTTAAATCCGTTCCAACTGTTTCTTTGGTGATGGATAAGGATGACTGGTTCGGTCCCACGGGAATTTATATCAATGAGTCACAGGATGGTACTGAACGCGTGTGCTCTCTGGAGTGGATAGAACCCAACAGCGAGGGGGGATTTCAGGTCAATTGTGCGATAGCCATGCAGGGTGGTGTCAGCGGTGGCGGCACGAGCCTGAACCGATGGAAGGTGTTCAAACTTTCGATGCGCCCACGATTCAAAACTGCCACCGATGACGGCACGCCCACCGGGGGGCCTTCGCGATTGGACTATAAGGTCTTTCCCGACTCGCCGATCGAGCAATTCGATACTTTCGTGTTCGACGCTGTGCTAAGTAATGCATGGAACCACAGCGGTCAGCATTATTGGCCGACGTATATTCAAGACCAGTACGTCTCCGACCTTCATAATGTGATGGGCGGTCAATCACCGCACGGACTTTACGCTCACCTCTATATCGATGGTTTGTACTGGGGAATGTATTACGTCCACGAACGGCCCGACGATGCATGGGCTGCAAAGATGTTCGGCGGTGAAAAAGAGGAATACGATGTACTAAAGCACTATACGAACATGGTTGTTAACGACGGCCTCGGCGGCAGCGCTATTGCCAACTTCAATACCATGGTGAGTGCGGCTAACGCCGTGGCGGCCGATCCGACCAACATGGCCAGATATGATGCTCTCTGCCAGAAGCTGGATATAGACAATTTCATCACGGATCTCCTGGCGCATTGGTTCGCAGTCAATTGGGATTGGCCGAACAAGAATTGGTATGCAACGCATCGCAATTCGCCCGATGGCCGATGGCGATTTCATACCTGGGACGCAGAGCATTCGCTCGAGTACTGGGATTCGGGTAACGTACTCGGTCAAAGTGTCTCCGACCTTCATAACAAGCTCAAAACAAATGCGGAGTATCGAATGCACTTTGCCGACCTTGTGCATAAATTTTTCTTCAACGACGGCGTCCTGACATCTTCTAACACGGCCGATATGCACCGTGCGCGGATGGCAGAAATCGACCGTGCAATTGTAGGAGAATCCGCCCGATGGGGTGACACACGTCAATCAACGCCGGGTACACGGGCAGACTGGTTGGAAATTCAGGACAACATTCTTTCTGAGTTTATCGAACCTCGTTCCTCATTCGTACTGAATTGGCTCAGAAGCGCCGGACTTTATCCTAACGTAGAAGCACCGGTTTTTCAAATCAACGGCTCGTACCAGAACGGCGGCCCAGCAGCTACTAACAGCATGTTCTCGATGACAAGTGCAACGGGAACGATATATTATTCGTTGGACGGCACCGACCCGCGTGTGCCCGGCACATCAGGCGACAGCCTGATGACCACTCTGGTGGCCGAGAACGCTGCAAAGCGTGTGCTTATTCCTACAGGCTCGGTGAATGACAACTGGAAAGGCGGCGGTGCCTTTAACGACTCTGCCTGGACGTCCGGCACGGGAGGAGTTGGTTACGAAGCCAACAGTGGTTATGAAGATTATATCGGCATCGATTTATATAACTCGATGTACCAGAGATGGACCGGTTGTTATATCCGCATACCATTTACAGTTGAAAATAAAGACGAACTGAACTCAATGATACTGAAAGTCCGTTACGATGACGGTTTCATCGCCTATCTGAACGGCGTCGAAGTTGCCCGGCGAAATTTCTCCGGGACACCCGCATGGAATTCTTCTGCCGATACAACTCATTCCGATTCCGAGGCAGTCAATTTCGAGCAAATCGATATATCTTCCCACCTTAACTTACTTAATTCAGGCGATAATATCCTGGCTATTCACGGTCTTAATGGATCCATAACAAGCTCCGACTTTCTTATCTCAGTCGAATTAGCTGCTGTTAAAGACGATTCCTCCCAGGATTCGGAAGTAGATGTCTCAACCGGTGTCCGGCAATACACCTCGGCGATTACGTTAACCGAGAGTGCTCACATAAAGGCAAGGGTATTGAGCGGCAGTACCTGGAGCGCGTTGAATGAGGCGACTTATGCCGTGGGGCCGGTGGCGGAGAATCTGCGTATCACCGAGATCATGTATCATCCACAAAGCCAGACCGAGCCGAACGATCCGAACGAAGAGTTCATCGAATTGATAAATATCGGAACTGAGACAATCAACCTGAACTTAGTCAAATTCACAAATGGCATAGATTTTACTTTTCCCAGTCTTGAACTTGCTCCCGGCGAACATGCCGTAGTCGTCCAGGACAAAGCTGCCTTCGAAGCCCGATACGGTACGCAGATAAATATCGCCGGACAATACACCGGCAGATTAGCCAACGGCGGCGAAAGAATTCGGTTAGAGGACGCCATCGGACAGACCATTCTGAATTTCAGTTATAAAGACGGATGGTATGACGGCACCGACGGCCAGGGTTTTTCTCTGGTCATAATCGATCCGTTAAACACCGATCCGGCCGATTGGGACGATAAAGACTTCTGGTGTGCCGGCACAAACACAGGCGGCTCACCCGGCCGGGACGATAGTGCCCAATAAGTATGTCAGAACCACCGAATAAACCGGATGCCAAAGAGAGCTATCGATTCGGGGAGGAATTGTTATTTAAGCCTATCGAGCATGTTATATACTTTTTCGTAGGCCTGCAGCAGCAAAGGCGTGACGGTGCAATTGTTACAGGCCCAGTGAAAGAGAATCTTTTGCTGACGCTCCGTTAAATTGTTGGGGGCGTAAGGCTTTTTTATATACTGTTCCACGCAGCATGGAGGATAGCCGAACAGAAATCCCTCGATACGCTGGGTTTCGGCGGATTTATCCACGGGTGTATTCGCAAAACGCTGTTCGTATAAGCCGATATAAGCCGGCGAGCGGCTGAAAATTGTCTCGATAATTTCATCGCCGGTTTTAACTTTTTGCCGGATTTGCTTTGTCACCAGGTCCATCCGGCGTAATAATTTGATACCGTTTTGGTCTAACGGTTTTTCCCATCGGCTTAGCGGTTTGAGACCTTCGTAAGTCAACGAGGCAAGATATGCTAATTCGAAGTCGATTTTTTTGAGTGCCCGCAAGGTTGAATTGTGATTATCGTGGAAGCTTTTATTCGGCATTCTATTCGCTCCATTCGGCCTGAGCTCATGACGAAGGCGGATATAATTCGGAGTATTTCAGCCATTGCTCGATTAGCTGGGTCAAATCCTCGAGATCGACCACACAATCCCGGTTTGCATCAGCCGGCGAAAAAATCGTCCCCAGGTCGCCGCAGCGCTGAGGCATTTCCAGAATCTTAACCAAGAGAGCGATGTTGAGCCTTCCTTTTCCGTGGACGTCACCGGCGTAGCTGAACGAGCCGTGCCGCATATAGTGTAGTTCGATTTCAGAGACGTCGATGGAAAGCCCGAGCCTGGAGTTTTCAATCTGCCAGTATCCCATATTGACGGATGTGCCGCAGATGTCACAATATTCGAGGCCTCGTTGTATGAAGCTAACTTTTTGTATTGCATGTAGAATTTCCGGTCCGTTGGGATCGAAAGTTGGCAGAGAATCAATGGCCTCGGCACATTGTGTCGCCAGCTCGATTCCATCGGGAGTGATATCCTCGTCCTGGTCGGCGTTGTAGAGATTGTATCCAGCCGACAATTCCTCACCGTCCGTTAATAAATCGCCGTCGAGGTCGGGCTTTTCCAGAGCCAACCGGTGTTCATTGGGGTCATAGGGAAACCGCAGTTCAAGCACTCTCAGCAGCCGAGGGATATCGACCCTGCCCTGATGCACGTCGCCGTAACAATCGAAGGAGCCGTGCTCCATATAATGCAGCGCTAATTCGGGCAGGAATCCCTCTTGCAAGGGGTCGTTGGGATCGGGGTAAGATAAATTAAGGTTCGGATTGATAATTTCGTAGCCGCCCATATTGACTTGCTGTCCGCAAATGTCACAACGTTCGAGACCGAAAAAGGCATACTGTATTTTATACGTTCGATTTGGGATCGGCATGGCTGTGCCGGGAATATATATCGGCAGCTCACTTATGACGGCGGCGGTACGTTTGGCTAATTCAATGCCGTCCGGGGTTTCGTTACGGTTCTGGTCGGAATTGGAAGAGCGATACCCGATGGCGTATTCTTCGGTATCGGCAAGCTGGTCGGCGTCCGCATCCCGGCTGACGATTAATTGGTGCTGATCCGGCGAAAAGGCGGCGAGGGCTTTATTCAATCCTGCCGAACCGAGCGTAATCGCCGCCGCTGTTCCTGCGGCGATTGCCTTGAACCGGAGCTTGCCCCTAAGGGGCTTCATGCTCTTTTTGATGCGTCTTTGATGTGCCCTTCTGAGTCTTTTCATATTACCTCCAGAGTTCTTCAAGTTCTTTATAATATTGTATCAAACCGGTGCTTTTTTGTCCAGAAGTATTACCGGCATAAGGACATAAAAAAAAGCCGGACCAATTTAGCCCGGCCTATCAGTTGTGATTTTATCGCACGTTCATACCTGGTTAGCCGTCGCTGCGTATTTCCAAAGTATAATCGGTGGGGACTTCGGGAGTAAATGTCTCTGCAGGTAATTCGGCGTTCCATTCGAACTGGTCCCGGACTATTTTCCTGGGACCGTCGTCCTGGAGCCATTCGAATTCCAACTTTACAGGAAGATTCGTCTCGGTGTCAAACCATAAACGATGTATGCTTGTATCAGGATTTGTGCCGTATTTCTTAGCACTAAGCTCGAATCCGAAGCATTCTGTTTTTTCTATTGTTTCACTTTCAAAAAACCAGTCCGCCTTGCCGATCCAGCCTATCAGGAAAATTATACGATCCATGGGGTTGTTCGGATGTGAAGTGCTGCCGTGCGTGATTTCCCTGTAGGAGCGTCTTGGATAGTTTACGGTTGTCTGTATCAGTTTGAAATTCCTGTCATTGAAGTCGAGACTTGTCTGGCCCCAATCGCTTTTGTTCGTGAAAAACCATTCTGTTTGTTGTAGTTTTCCACCCGAATAATAATCTTTTCGCCAGTCGTATCGGGAGATATATATCTTTTCCCCCTCGGAAAATACCCAGTTTCCATCCTGCACGAATCCAATACGTTCTCTGAAAACGGCATTTTCTACGGATTTCATTGCCGTTGCCACTGCTTCTGTAACTTCCGGGGGCACATCCGCATAAATCATCTTTCCTTTTTCTTGCGCTATTTTGGCTTTTTGAATTTCGGATGGTTCTGCGTTGATGAAATCATTCGGAATTTCCGGCTCGAACATCTCAATAGGGACTTGCGCGTAATATTCGAACTGGTCTTGTATGTTTGTCATTGTTGTCCCCGGCCAGTCTGTTATCTGCCGGCCGTGCATTTCTATGCGAACCGGCAGTTTTGTCACGACGTCGAACCAGATACGGTCGGTTTGTCCTACCCGATTGTCTCCATATTTACTGGTGTCGATTTCGAAGCCTATGCATTCTCGACCGTCGAATACTTCCGTATCGAGTATTCGGTCTGCCCTGTCCAATAAACCCACATAGAAGCGCAGCCTTTCGGCCGGGTCATGTTCGTAAGCACCGCCCAGGAGTTTTCTGATTGTGTAACACTTATGCTCGAATGATATGTTATATATTATCAG
>Ga0307439_1001955_pt1 | contig 12512 bp, 10 predicted proteins | sample SalMarWE160490MG_FD_202142 | JGI IMG/M metagenome (GOLD analysis project Ga0307439, IMG submission 202142) | Salt marsh sediment microbial communities from the Plum Island Ecosystem LTER, Massachusetts, United States - WE1604-90 | ecosystem: Environmental > Aquatic > Marine > Intertidal zone >... | reverse complement strand
TTGCAATTTAAATAATCAACATCATCCTTTTCAATGTGACTGTCAATTCATTATCTATTATCCAGGAACCTTTTTAGATCGGGTGAAGATCTCTCAACAATTATCCTTATCTCAGTCGCTCCCACTTCCTGGCCATAATTGGGAATATAATCCATTCCGGATTTTTTTAAAGCACCGTCTTTCAGATCGAGCACCATTACCCTGAATGGATCAGAACAATAAAGAAGTATCTTATTTTCATCTTTCCAGCTTAAAAAAACCGGCACAGTGTCAAGAGAATAGCTGTTTATTGGTGTTTTATCCGAATAGTCTTCTACTAACAGCATCTTATCCCTGCAGTATGCTATCCGGGTACCGGTTTTTGAAAGCGTCGGCATGTCCCCTTCTCCTGAATATTTTAAAATTCTGCCTGACCTAAGATTATAAAGGTATATCCCGTTAACCGTATCAGGAAAAGATATATTCAATATACCAATGGCAATGTCGGTTCCGTTTTTTTCAAGTCGTGATTTATATCTTGACGGCCAGCCTTTAACATCTGCAAGTATGGCGGCCATTTCAGTTCTATTATTCATGGTATCTGTCCTGAAAAGGCCAAAAAGCTGTCTTAGTACCTTTACCTGCCCTCCATCAGGGAACCGGCTGATTCCTTTAGGATTCCTGTATTCCCGTACCCGGGCAAGATAATAACATAAAGAGTCTGCATATACTCCTCCGGTCGACCTGTCAAAAGAATAAACCAGTTCCCTGTAATAACATGAATTCAACATCAACATAATAATCGATAATAAAATCCAGATCTTACTTTTCATGACCATCACCCAATTATCCGTTTTTAACATAATTAATTTACTCAAGTTGCTTGTTACTGGTTCCTTGTAGAATTGAACAAGCAACTGGCAACTTAGATTAATTACAAATTTATTAAACTCATTTGTAAATTTCTTTGTAAATTGATTTCAATTTTAATAATAAACCAGGAGGTCTATCATGAGAAGAAGTCTTTACTATTGTGTTTCACTATTATTGTTATTTACACTATCCTGCAGTGATCAGGGTAAGATAATCATAACAAAAGTGTATGAAGGAGAAAACGGAAGAGCTGTTTTTTATGACACGGATAAGGAGAAGGGAAATCTCTTTATCTCACACAACTTATATCTGTATACTATTCTTGACAAGACAGAGGATAATACATGGATCATAGTAGAGCAGGAACCGGTTATTGCCGAAGAAGGGAGAGTAGAAACAGAGCTTCAGCTTTATAATATCCCCGAATCAAAGCAAATCTTCCTTGAAGATATTGATCCTTCCTGGTCTCTTTACGGCAGTTATTTTGTAAAGAAAGCAGGAATTGATTGTCTGGCTATTGCCATCGGTGTAGGTGTTGAAGAAGTATCTGTCCCTCTGGATGAACTGCTTGAAAAAGCGAAATCTGCCAAACATGAATATGTTGAATCATCACCATCTGAAGAAACAGAACAGGAAGCAGAGCCGGAAGTTTTATCAGAAATTGAAACCGGACAGGTTGTTTCATTGGAATTTGGAACAGAGGAGAACCAGATAGGTCAGGGCATGGCTGAAAAACAACTGGAGGGAGGAAAATCTATCTATGCAATACCCTCATTTGCCGCTTATAAAAATCAGTTGTTTATTATAGATGCAATCAATTTCAGGATACTTGTTTATGATTATTCAGGAAATTTCATCAGAAGTATAAGTTATCCCGAAAAATCAGAAGATGGATCTGTAAACGTGGCAAGGGATATTTGTGTTGACGAAGGAGTATTGTACCTCTCTGCTGTCTATTCAAATGTAGTTTATGTTGAAGATTCTGAAACTGAAGACATTATTGAAATAATAACCGGATCCGACACAGAGAAAGGGAAATTCGGATATGTGGATATTATTACACTTGATAATGAGAAGAATCTCATAATACCTGATTATGAATACAATATATATTATGTTTATAAAAAAGATGTGGACGGAATACACTTATTAAAAAGTTCTCCTTATAATACTACAGATCAGTATATATTTAACACAGAAGGGAAGTATTATTCTGTTGTAACAGAAGGACAGGAAGCAACACTATCTGATTCACAGGGAAATGTTATTGGCAGTTACATGTATAAATCTCCATCAGGTTATTCACATATAATCGATATCGACAATAATAATGTTATTTATGTACTGACAAACGAAGAGGAAGAGCCTGGTGCTCAGTATTCCACTGCTTCATTCATTAAAGTTATTCAGCAGGACGGTACAATCCTGGATGATATTCCTGTACCTGGCTGGCCCGGAGGTCCAATGACAAGATATATTGTTGTGGATGAAGAAGGTAATGTCTTTGTAGGAACATTTGATTTTGAAGGATCAGAAGATGAGCCTCCGACAGGTTTCATTATAAGTAAAGAAGGTTGAAAAAAATCAACTCGCTGTAAGGACAATAACATTGCTTATTCCTGCTTTGGGAATCAGCACCACTGAAAATATTTAAAATATTAACGGGGCTATTTCGTCTATACTAGTAAAGAGCCTTTGTTATGAGTCCAAAAGAATCGGCAAAAATCACATCTGCTTATAAAGACGAGCGAAACAGGCTGCTCGGCTATATAAGAAACAGGATCCCCGACAGGATTGAAGCCGAGGATATTCTGCATGATGTCTTTTACCAGCTGACTGTAGGATTCAATGACATAAGGAGACTTGAAAATCTGACAGCCTGGCTCTACAGGGTAACAGATAACCGTATCAAAGACCTGTTCCGGAAGAAGAGACCTGTCACATTCAGCTATCGGGAGAATGCAGCTGAAAATGAAGAGGGGCCTCTGACACTTGAGGAAATACTGCCCTCTGTCGGGACAACACCCGAAGATAAGGATCTCAAGGAATTGATATGGGAAACAATCGAAGAGACACTGTCGGAATTGCCTGAAGAGCAAAGGAGCGTGTTCGTTGATAACGAGTTTGAGGATTTGAGCTTCAAAGAGATATCTCAAAAGACCGGCGTTGGAGTCAATACCCTCATCTCAAGAAAACGTTACGCAGTACTTGCACTCAGGAAAAAACTAAATGAAATGTATAAACTATTAAAAAATTACTAGTATGAAAGCGTTAAATGTATTAAAGTATGTCGGCTTCGGAATTCTCGGTGTAGGATTCATGATCGGAGTTATTTTCGGTGTCCAGGCCTTGTGGAACTGGCTGATACCGGTGTTGTTCAACGGACCGGAACTTACCTTCTGGCAGACTGTAGGAATATTCTTCCTGTCAAAAATCCTGTTTACAGGTATCGGACCAGGATCACATCATTCTCATGATGAAAAGTGGAAGAAAAAATATTACAATAAATTCAAAAGGACTCCTGAAAAGGATCAGGAAATAGTAACTGCTGAACCGGTGTAAAATGGAACGGGAAGAAAGAAATAACAGGGTGTATCCTGTTGAAAAGGCCGGAAGCCTTGATATAAGGCTTCGAAAGTTAGTACAGAATCCCCGGAAGATACTAAAATCATATATCCGGCCGGGGATGACTGTACTTGATCTCGGCTGCGGTCCCGGCTTTTTTACCATTGAGATTGCAAAGATGCTTAATGGTAACGGTAAAGTTATCGCAGCCGATCTGCAGGAAGGAATGCTTGAAAATATTAAAGAAAAAATCAGTGGCACACTGCTGGAAAATAAAATTGAATTGCACAAATGCGAAGCTGACAGAATAGGATTAAGATCCAGGGTGGATTTTATTCTGGCTTTTTATGTTGTCCACGAGATAAAAGATCACAACAAGCTCTTTGAGGAGATGAAAGCAATTTTAAAACCTGATGGCAAAATATATATTGTTGAACCAGCCTTTCATGTTTCGAGCAAAGGTTTCAACAATATGGTTGGAAAAATTCTTAGGACAGGCCTGGAAGTAACCCGGGTACCCGGGATATTATTCAGCCGTTCAATAATTGCTGCTGATCCTTTTGGATCCTGATTTTCAAAAGGGTATATCTTCCTGCTTCACTAGCAACCTGATCCTTACAACTGGCAAGTTATGCGAATATTGATCGCTATTTGTAATTTACTATTTCCTCCATGCTTTTCCTGGTCGAAGCTGATGAGGTGGCATCCACATTCTTTTTTAGAATTAATTTTTGCTGCTTCTGTGGTGATATTTGTGGATTTTTTTCATTCGTTCTTCAATGCCGGCCAATAATTTCTGGGCTTCATCAATATCTATTCTGCCTGATTCAAGCAGCTTCTCTACTTTTGTTTTTTCATCATTAAGCAGAGTCTGAACTGCTTTTTTGGTTGCTACTTCAACATAAATGTCCGGGTAGAATCTTTTAAAATTCCGCAGGAAAGTTTGCCCATGTATTATGTTCTGGCTTATTTCATCGCGCAGGAGTTCAATATTAACTTCATCCTCAGAAGTTAATGCCAATTCCTTAAAACCATCTATCAGTTTCAGGTTTTCGTTTTGCGCTTCAGCGAATCCCATTCCGAAATCATAACTCAAAACAAGCTTATTATAGTTCAGCTGACGATAGATATAAAAGAGCCATTTGACACGTTGCAGTCTGTTTAATAATTTTGAATTTCGAAGCATATTTTCCAGGTCGCTTCTCTCATCAAGAGGCATGTTTCCGTTACTGTCAAGCATCTCGCTGATAGACTCGCTGAGCTTAATTACTGTCTCTGAACTTATAATCCCCTTGTTAAACTGTTCCCAGTAGGTAGCCTTTTCCTTCTCCAAGACCCTTCGTCTGAGTTCTGCAAATTCATTGCTTTCTAATGTAGACTCAACTTTAATACTTTTAAAACCGGGAAGAAAGTTTTTAATGGTTTCAGTATCTGCATTCTTGTAATATCTTTCGGATGATATTTTTACAACATCTGCCTTCATCTCTTCAGTTACTGTCTTAAATGTCTGATTCAGTATTATCGCCTTTGAGGCAGCTATCTTTGTCAGACCTAATTTATTTATAATAAACTTAATGGTGGTGGCATTTATAAGAAGGGTAAGCATTACTATCCCTGCCGTCAGAAAGAGAAACTGGTCCCTTACATCAACCGGTAATAACTCCGTTCCTGCTACAATAAGTGCAAGGGCAAGTCCAACTGCTCCTCTTAAGGAACCATACCAGGTCACAACCAGGTCTTTAAAGTTAAGGCCATAGCCCGATCTCTTCATAAAAGGATAAAGCATTGCAAGCATGACAGCTCTTGCAATATGGATGCCGGTATAAATAATCAGGAGAACTACAAAATCGGTAACAGTAAAATTTACTCTGCTGGCAATTACCACTCCAACAATTATAAAAATTAGAGTATTAGCTATATAGACGGCCAGTTCCCAGAACTCGTGAAGAAATTTTATAACCTCGGGACTGATACGGGTTTTCCCCACGCTTGCCATTGTTATGCCCAGTCCGAAAATAGCGAGTACTCCCGAAACATGTAAAAAATCCTCAGCAATAAAAAACGTGAGATAGGCTGAGGCAAGAAGTACAATGATCTCCACCATAGCATCATTAAAGACTTTCTTGAGCCAGAACATAACCAGCCTGGCCATTATCAGTCCAAAAAGAGTACCACCTATAGCCACCTTCAGGAAATCAAGAAAAGGATTCATTTCTGCGGTCTGACCTGATAACGGAAGATAAAACACCATGAATAAAACGATAGCTGTACCATCATTCAATATTGCTTCACCATCTATCAAGGTAGAAAGTTTTTTGCTTGCACCCATCTCTTTCAGGATAGCTACTACAGCAACGGGATCAGAAGCTGAAATAAGGGCACCAAACATAAAAGCTATGGGCCAGGTCCAGTTAACCAGTCCGATATTTAAACCTTTTATCCCCATCAATAAAACTGCTGTGATTCCCAACGCTATAATAATACCAGGGCCCGCAAGCAGCGAAGCGTTGACAGATGTTTTACGGAATGTATGCCAGTCCATACCAAAGGCCGCCTCAAAAATAAGAGTGGGAAGAAATATGAAAAATATTACATGCGGATTGACGGAGCCGGCCCAGGAAATTGAATCGAGCACTATAGAAGATAATGAACTTGATGCAACATGAAATCGTGATATTACTCCAAGAATTACTCCTATTACAACCAGCAATACAGTATATGGGACAGGCATTTTCTTTAGTAAATGCCGGGTAAGCGTCCCAAGTATCAAGGCAACTATTATAAAAAGTAATGGCTCCATAATCTGTAAAGTTTTCGGCATTTAATTTAGGAAAAATGTATTATACTGAAACCGGAAATTCCTAATAATTATCATTTACTGAGAAATAAATCTGATCCAGGCAATAAACCGGTTTAGATTGTCTGATGGAAATCTGAATTTTAGTCTCCCCCTATTACCTGAATATAAATTCAGTTCAAACCAGTTTCTCCCTGGTATTTTCCAATGCCGTATCCGTACCCATTATATAAATGAGATGGTCTCAATAAGAGCATGAATGGAAATTATCTTTTCATGATTAAAATCTTTTCGCAACAGCTCACAAATCCGAATATTCAATTCCTCTTAACCAGTATCGACAACAACAAAACCGGGAATGGTATAAGATTAAATTCAAACTCTTTTAAAGAGGAAGGATCAAATTTCACCCCAACCATTATAAAGAATATTGGAATGAAGTCAAGTTTATACTAAGCCACCCATTATTGTGAATATGTGCTAGTTACAAAATTCGTTCTCAATTTCGCCACACCTTAATAATTAAAACCAATAAGATGTTGATCTCGCAGAATTTAAGTTTGAATTAAGATTTAAATTCCTGTCTTAAAAGTAAATTTGAGTTAACTAATAAAAACGGTGACGAACATGTTTAACATTCAATTCTGTGATTTTAAATTAAATTCTTTTATTTTTTTAAAACTTATATTATATATTACAACATTTTTGTATTATAAGACAAATATTTTCTAATTATTAACCATCCAATTTAAGAATTATGTTCAACGCAATGAAGAATAATGATGCCCTTGGAGCGATAAACCGTGGCGTACCTTGTGAATCTGGATTATGTACACTATGTGACTCAGCTTGTAAAGGGAAATGTGAAACATGGCTCTCCTGTATGGAAGGAAGAAAAATGTTATACCCTCGTAAGTTCGGCTATTCAACCGCAGGTGGAAATTATGTTACAGCTGATGGAATAGGATATCATGCTCTTCGGATTCAAGGTTATGCATATGGTTCTTCTGGATTGAGCAAAGATCTTACAGATGATCCTGATGATTGTATTTTCCCGAATGTGAATATCGAAACTGAGTTTGGTAATGAAGTGAAAACAAAATGCCGTATTCCGATAATGACCGGGGCTCTCGGATCAACATTCATAGCGGCACGTTACTGGCCATCTTTTGCAGTTGGTGCTGCATTGGCAGGTTTTCCTATTGTGGTTGGTGAAAATGTAGTGGGAGTAGATAAAGAATCTATTATAGAAAATGGCAAAACAACAAAGTCTCCAGAGTTGGAAAGAAGGATAGAATATTTTAGAAGATATAATGACGGTTATGGAGCCATTATTATTCAGATGAATGTAGAAGATACAAGAAATGGTGTTGCTGAGTACCTGATCGAAAAATATGGAAATGATGTAATTATTGAACTTAAATGGGGTCAGGGTGCAAAAGATATTGGAGGAGAGATACAGGTAACAGATCTTGAGTATGCGCAATTCCTAAAAAAACGTGGATATATTGTCGATCCGGATCCTACTGATCCGATAGTCATAAAAGCTTATAAAAGCAAGGCAATAATATCATTTGCCCGTCATAGCCGTTTAGGCGCAACAGATAAACATTCTCCCGAGGAGACACGCGAAGGATTTTTTGATCTTGTTAATCACTTGAGGAAGATCGGATTTAAGCGAATAACAATGAAAACAGGAGCTTATGGAATGGAGAATCTTGCAATGTCAATAAGATATTCAGCTGATGCAAAACTTGATTTACTTACTATTGACGGTGCCGGTGGAGGAACGGGAATGAGCCCATGGAATATGATGCAAAACTGGGGAATCCCTTCACTGGCTTTACATGCGAAAACCTACGAATATTGCAGCATACTTGCTAAGAAAGGTATCAAAGTGCCTGACATTTCTTTAGCCGGTGGATTTGCACGTGAAGATCATTTATTCAAGGCACTTTCATTAGTTTCTCCTTATGCCAGATTAATATGTCTTGGGAGGGCTCCTATGATTGCAGGCTTCCTTGGAAGCAATATTGAAGGAGTATTCCATCCCGAACGGAAAGCCGAGCTTAACGGACATTGGGACACACTGCCTCCATCGGTAACTGAATACGGTATATATCCGGAAGAAATATTTGCACAGTGGGAAAATGTAAAAAACAAGGTAGGTGAAGACGAAATGAAAAATATCCCGTTAGGCGCAATTGCTCTGTGTGGGTATACAGATAAACTCACTTGCGGATTACAACAATTTATGGCAGGAGTAAGAAAATTTAATATCTCACAACTTAGCAGAAATGATCTGATTACCGCTAACCGTGAAACTGAGTCTGTTACTGGTATACCGTTTATGACTGATGCCCTTGATGATAAAGCCAGGGCAATACTTAACTCATAGCATTTATTCTGAAACTTAATCTGAAAAAAAAACAAACATTAACACTATAAATTCTTAATTGGATGCATGTTACAAAATTCATTGCCAATTCCGTCGCCATCTTATAAAAAGAGAGGGTGTCTCAAAAGGACACCCTCTTTTATTTATTTAAACTATTCCAGATACTACTTATACGATTGAAAGATCTTTTAAGATGATTAAAGTATCTCATCGCAAATATGGAATGTTCCAAGGTAGTTTCCAATGTATTCATGAAGTAGAATGGTCTATCATAATTGATAAAAAATCATTGCCACAACGTAAAGGAAATTCTAAATTTCAGATAATTGAAGGCCAGCTTGGTGGAATTGGGATAAGAAAACTCGAGAAAGCTGGATACAATCTTGTATACAGAGATAATCACGACAAATGTTAGTCTTTGGAATTTACTACGATTGAAAGTATGGAAGAAGAACGTACTATTTTTTGTCATTTAAAATAAGCTGACATCCCATTTCTCTGCGCTATTCAGTGGGATGGGATGAAAAAATCAACCAATCCATAAACAATCTTATTAGTAATCGATATAATTCATTTATTAATAAGGCGATACAAATTTTAGTTCCGGTGCAATAACCATTCATAGAGATAATTAACTTGTTGTAGAGGAATCCATCCTTTAGAAAAATTATTTTGCCTGAAAATCAAATTTGTGAGTAGTTTGTAGGGAAACTAAAATTATTTAATTGGTCAATATAAATGGTATCCAATTTATTGCAGAGGCTGAACATCATGATCGGATCTGTTCGGACAGATAACAATTAACATATATAGCTATATAACAGATATTTAACCCAGGATTTTGGTGATAAATATTATTCGATAGAATATAAAAGTAATAATGATAAAGACAGTGTTTAAAATTAATTTTATTATATGGACACTATTGAATTATTTCATTCTAAAGCAAGGCAAGCATATAATCTTGCTGCCGACAAGTACCACTGTCTTTTTTGGAATGAACTGGAAAGAAAAGAATACGACAGGATGCTTCTGGATTTTTTTGCAGACAGACTGAATAATGGCTCTCGTATCTGTGATGCCGGTTGCGGTCCTTCAGGGCATATAGGAAGGTATTTAGCAAATAAAGGTATGGTTATTACCGGATTAGATATCTCTGACCGGTGTATTGAACTTGCCTCAACCCTAAATCCTGATATGCATTTTGTACGTGAGGATATAGCAAAAATGAGCTTTGAAAATAATAGTTATGATGCTGTAGTTTCATACTATTCCATAATTCATACACCGAAGAATCTTGTATACTTGTTATTAAGGGAATTCTACAGAGTGCTTAAGCCCGAAGGCTATTTGCTGGTTGTAGTAAAGGCTGGTTCTGATGAAAGCATCCAAAATGAGATGATTGGCATTGAAACAGAAATATTACTTTCACTCTATAGCGAGGAAGAAATCAGAGAATCCCTGATTAGGAATGGATTCGATATTTTTTTTATTGAGAAGCGAGATCCTTATGATTTTGAGATTCAGAAAGAAAGAATTTATGTAATCGGAAGAAAGATTTAAGTGTTAATAATAATTTAGCGTGAATTCGACATAAGTACAAAAGCCAGACATCTTGACCACTATTGGCCGGTTAGATTACCATTAAAATACATAGCTTAGCAACAGGCACTTAACTCCGGCTGAAGGTGGTCAATGCTACTGGTTTTTCCAATATATGCTAATTGTGTTATTCGCCTGAATATTGTCGCAACAATCGATTTATTCGGTTGACAATATATCTTTATCCAGATCATGGTGAATACTTGCCAATAATCCAGCTTTATATATCTTAACCATTCATAGGAATTATTAACCTGTTGTAGAGGGATTCATCCTTTAGAAAAATTATTTTGCCTGAAAATCAAATTTGTGTGTAGTTTGTATGGTAACTAAAATTATTTAATTGGTCAATATAAATGGGACTGTGTTGGCGAAGCAATCCTTTTATCAGATGTTTCGGGAAAAGTAAAAGACAAAAATCATGACTATTCTTAAAGCGACGACATCAAAAAAGTGGTTTGCATTATACACAAGACACAGTCATAAACAACCTTACATGAAATATAACGACATACTATGAACCTATGAAAACCAAATCAAGAGCCATCATTTCGGCTATTTCACTTATTATAACCTTTCAAGCACCCGCACAAGATACTCTAAACTTTAAAACTGGATTTCCATCAGGTATTTCTATAGATTGCGGCCTGGGTTTATATTCCGTTAAGGATGAATATATATCCAAGGAGAAATATTCAGGTACTCTGCCCTATTTAAATGTAGAATGGGTGAGATTTCACAATAAAAAAGCATACCGGTTACAATTTGAGTACCGGTACTCAAGCAATATTTCAAATAATAACATTTCTGCAAAAGTAGGGCAATTTACTTTTAATCAGGATTTTATTTATCCTGTCGGAAATTTCTCCTTGTTTTCCAGATATGTTTATGCTTATCTGGGACCTTCAATACAGTTTTTCTACTATAATATCCGTTACAATTTTGTTACTCCCGGAACATTTATTTCTCCGAAAACATTTGGTATAATAGGTTCTTTAGGAATTAATGCCGAATTGATTTACCAGGTTAATAAAAAATTCGAAGTTGAAGGTTTGCTGCGGCCAAATCTAATATCGTTTTCCGGTAAAGAACTTGACGAGCGAAAATATGAGGATGAACCATGTCCAACCTTACTTTCCGTATTTACTGCAACAAAATTTGATTTTGACCTTTCTGTACGCTATTATCCGGTAGACAGATTTTCAATTTCCCTGGGATATAAATTTGATTTTTCGCGCATTAATAAATGGGATCCATATATCGCTGCCAGCGATAATCTGATCATTTCTTTAAACTATGAGTTTTAATCATGTCTAAAACAAAACTGCTAATACTTATAAGTTCTGCCATTTTATTAACTGGCTGCGAGGATATGATAGTTAAATCAGAAAATTCAAACCTTAATGTAGAAGATTTTAATGCAGCCTGGGAAAGAGTAAATACCATTTATCCCTATCTTGAACTTAAGGAGATTAATTGGGATAGTTTATATTTAGTTTACAAACCAAGGGCAGAACAAGCCAAAGGAGATGAAATATACACAGTACTGCTTGATATGCTGGGGGAATTAAAAGATGTGCATATCCAAGTAAAAACTGAGGGTGGCAGATTGATATCGACCTACATGGCTCCAAGATGGGTGAAAGATAAATATGCATACGATCCTGTTGTCGTCAGTAACTATTTTGATAAGGAACTAAAAATAACTGGGGATGGCATTATTGAATATGAAGTTATTCCTGAGAATATCGGGTACATTTATATTGGCACCTTCAATGTCTATAACCTGTCAAACTCTTTCAACGAGGCACTAAATTATATCAAAAATACAAAAGCACTTATACTGGATATAAGGCATAACAACGGGGGATCAACAGATATTGTAGAAGAAGTAGTTAGCAGATTTTTAACTTCCTCGCTCGAAAAACCTGATTATTATTTACTGGGGGAGCTAATTCATTCTCCACCTATTAAGCCTCAAGGTTCATTTCAATATCTTAATCCAGTTGTTGTATTAATCAATGGTGTATGTGTCAGTGCCGCTGACTTTTTTCCTGAAGTAATGAAACAGATATCAACAGTCACAGTGGTTGGGGATACAACAGCCGGTGGATCTGCAGCAGCTACTCTTCAAGTTCCTGCCAAATATATACTTCCAAGTGGAAAAATAATTTTTGTTGGTACGTCGGATCTTCGCCGTTACGATGGATTACCCTGGGAATGGATTGGTATTCCACCGGATATTCGTGTTGAGCAAACAGAAGAAGATATTGCAAACGGAAGGGATAAACAACTGGA
>Ga0307439_1001951_pt1 | contig 12527 bp, 16 predicted proteins | sample SalMarWE160490MG_FD_202142 | JGI IMG/M metagenome (GOLD analysis project Ga0307439, IMG submission 202142) | Salt marsh sediment microbial communities from the Plum Island Ecosystem LTER, Massachusetts, United States - WE1604-90 | ecosystem: Environmental > Aquatic > Marine > Intertidal zone >... | reverse complement strand
CCGGCTACGCCAGATCCTTATGTTTTTCGGCGTGACTATAACTCTCTCCTCGCCGAGGCGGGCTATGTCGCCCTCGATGAGCTGGGCGTACTCGTTGAGCTCGTTTATGCCGCGTTTGACGTCCTCTATGTTGTGCTTGGCGAGGGGGCTCACGTTACATATGACAATGTTACCCGCCCTGACCTCCGCCTTGATGACGTCGATGTCCTCGTAGGCCCTGAGGGGGATCGCCTTTATGTACCGTGACCCGGAAAGCTCGCGCTCCTCCTCGGATTTGCCTACCAGCCTGTCAAGCATACGCCTCACTCAATATTTCCGTACTGTTATATAATATGTTAATGGAGGTTTTGTATAGATTTTTCCATAGAAAACACTTTTTCAACGTGTTTACCCGCTTTTCACCAGCATATTTAACCTTAAAAGCCGTTCATCTACGTGTTGAACATGATCATTCTTTCCGACGCCGACGTCGAGAAGCTGCTGGACATGGGGGAGGCCATAGACGCCGTGGAGGACGCTTTCAGGGAGTACGCCGCGGGGGGCGTGGTGATGCCCGCGAGGAGCACCATAATGGTGCCCAGATACAACGGCAGCATAAGCTTCATGCCCAGCTACCTGACCGGCCTCGACGCTCAGGCCACCAAGATCATCAGCATCTACCCCGACAACAAAAAGAAGGGGCTCCCCACCACCGCCGCGTGGATAGTTGTCAACGACCCCGAGACGGGGATGATCGAGGCGTTCATGGACGCGACGTATCTTACGGCCGTGAGGACCGGTGCGGTTACCGGCGTCGCTGCGCGGTACCTAGCGCCGGAGGACGCGAGGGTCGCCGCCATATTCGGCGCAGGCGTTCAGGGACGCACCCAGACATGGGCGGCCTGCACGGTCAGGGACATCGAGCGCGTCTACGTCTACGATCTGTACGCGGATGCTCGTGAGAGGTTCGCCGAGGAGATGACCGAAAAACTGGGGGTGGAGGTGATCCCCGCTGAGAGCGGCGAGGAGGCGTGCAGGGACGCGGACATAGTGCTGACGGCGACCACCAGCCCAAAGCCCGTGATTAGGCGGAGGTGGCTGAAGGACGTGGTTCACGTGAGCGCCATCGGGGCCTTCTACCCTGACTGGAGGGAGCTTGACACGGCCACGGTGGCGGGGAGCAAGCTGGTCATCGACGACTACGAGGGAATAATGCTCGAGGCCGGGGACGTGCTCATACCCATAGCGGAGGGAGCCATTACGGAGGACCACATCTACGCCGAGTTGAAGGAACTCGTCTCGGGCCGGAAGTTGGGACGCACACCGGAGGACGGAGTGACGGTGTTCAAGTCCGTGGGCATAGCGATTCAGGACAGCAGCGTGGCGAACCTCGTGCTCAGGAAGCTGAGGGACTAATCCAAACGCTTGCACCGGCGAGCTGTAACCCTCACTGTTTTATTTCAGATATCTCATAGTAAACCGATTCACAACCCTGAGAGGTGTGTTGAAACGGCTAAGAAGTTCAAGGTCACGATAGACGAGGACAAGTGCAAGGGGTGCCTGATATGCGTCCACGTCTGCGAGCAGCGTGGAGGCGGGATACTGAAGCCGTCGGACAGGAAGACGGCGCTGGGCGGCGTCAAGCCCGTGCCGATGGGGGAGTGCATAGGCTGCCGCTGGTGCGAGCGGTACTGCCCTGATTTCGCGGTGTATGTGGAGGAGATACAGGATGCTTGAACCTGGTAGGCACCTGGCTCTGGGTAACGTTGCTTGCGCCGAGGGCGCTTTGAGGGTGGGGTGCAGGTTCTTCGCTGGCTACCCGATTACGCCGGCGAGCGAGATCAGCCACCACATCGCCGCCGAGATACCCCGGGTGGGCGGCTTTTACGTTCAGATGGAGGACGAGATCGCTAGCATAGCCAGCGTCATAGGGGCCAGCTGGGCGGGGGCCAAGGCCATGACGGCGACGAGCGGCCCCGGGTACAGCTTGATGCAGGAGAACATAGGATACGCCCACATGACGGAGACGCCGCTGGTGCTGGTTAACGTGCAGCGCAGCGGCCCCAGCACAGGGCAGGCCACGCAGCCGGGGCAGCAGGACATAATGCAGGCCAGGTACGGCAGCCACGGGGACTACGAGGTTGTAGCAGTGAGCCCGTGGAGCGTACAGGAGATGTTTGACCTCACCATCAGGGCGTTCAACCTGGCGGAGACGTACAGGACGCCGGTTATGGTGATGGCCGACGGCATGATTGGGCACATGAAGGAGGGGCTGACGGTGCCGGAGAAGGTGGGCGTCGTGGACAGGAAAAAGCCGACGAGCAAGGAGGACATGCCGTGGGGGACGGACGATCCCAGCGGCGTGCCGCCGATGCCCGCGTTCGGCGAGGGACACGCCCTCCTCGTCACCGGCTCCACCCACAGGCCGGACGGGGTGCGCAACTACGCGCCCGAGTACCATCAGATGATCGTCTACCGCATCAGGGACAAGATACTCAACGCAGAGCCCAAGATACGTGACATCCACACTGAGCATCTGGGCGACGCGAAGGTAGCCGTGCTGAGCTTCGGCGCCTCGGCGAGGCCCAGCATCGACGCCGTTGTCAAGGCGAGGGAGCAGGGCGTCAAGGCGGGGCTGTTCAGGCTCAGGACACTTTGGCCGCTGCCGGAGGAGGAGATCAGGGCGCTCGCCGATAGCGTGGACGCCATACTTGTTGTGGAGATGAACGCGGGGAAGCTCGTCAAGGAGGTTGAACGCGTGGTCTGCGGCAAGGCTAAGGTGGCTTCCCTGGCCAAGGTGGGTGGGGTGCTGCCGCTAGGCCGTGAGGTCCTCGAAGAGGTCAGGAGGCTGGCGAAGTGAAGAACCTGAAGTACTACAGGGACCGTTACGTGCGCAGGCAGCCCAGCGCGTTCTGCCCCGGCTGCGGCGGCGGCATAATACTTAACTGCTTCGTGCGGGCCATCGACGACCTGGGCCTGGACAAGGACAAGATACTCGCCGTCTCGGGCATCGGGTGCAGCGCGTGGATACCCAGCCCAAACTTCAACGGCGACACGCTTCACACGACTCACGGCAGGGCCATAGCGTTCGCCACAGGCGCAAGGACTTTCAACCCGGAGCTGACGACTGTGGTCTTCGTGGGGGACGGCGACGGAGCCGGTATAGGCGGCAACCATCTGATCCACGCGGCGAGGCGAAACATAGATCTCACGGTGATTCTGGTGAACAACATGAGCTACGCCATGACGGGCGGCCAGATAGCCCCCACGACGCTCCACGGCGAGACCACTGTCACCAGCCCCTACGGGAACCCCGAGTCTCCGTTCGACATAACAGAGCTGGTACGCGCCGCCGGTGCCAGCTACGTCGCCAAGTGGAGCACATACCACGTGGTCGAGCTCACAAGGAGCATCAAGGAGGCCATAACGCACAAGGGCTTCAGCTTCATAGAGGTGCTGAGTCAGTGCCCCACTCAGCAACGCCGGATATTCAACCTCCGCGGCCCCGTGGACAGCCTGCCGCCTCGGATACTGGACATGTTCGCCGAGAGCACCGTGGTCAAGGATAGACCCGACAGGGGCGGCTACGTCTACGCGGTGCCCAAGGCTTCCCCGGAGGAGGCGTTGAAGCAGATACAGGCCATGGACGGCGTCGATGCAAAGATCGTTGACCACATGAGGTATGGCAGGGTGGTCCGTGTAGACGGCGAGCCCCTCGACGTTGTGCGGGGCAAGCTGCTTGAGTTAGGGACGGTGAGCGAAGTCAAGGACCACCTAGACGGGAAGATCACGCTCGGCTTGTTCGAGAAGAAGACGAGGCCCGAGTTCACAGACGCGCTTCGGGAGATCATGAGGAAGGCGGGAGGAGAATAGGATGCAGCGGAACATACTCATCGGCGGCACCGGGGGCCAGGGGATAGTGGCGAGCGGCGAGTTCCTGAGCACGGCCCTCTTCGCTAAAGGCTACGAGGTGGTCTTCGGCCGCAGCTACGGCTCCGAGGCCAGGGGCGGGAGCTGCCGAAGCGAGATAATGGTAGCCGACCACGAGATCAACGACCTCCAGTTCGAGAATAGCGACATACTGCTGTTGCTCAGCCTCCCCGCCTTCAACAAGTACATAGGAAACGCCAAGAAGGGCTCCATGGTCTTCGTGGACTCCAGCGTCATGGAGCGCGTCAATGACGACGTGAGGGACGACTTAGAGCTCTACAGGGTACCGGCTAGAGACGTCGCGGTGCGGCTGGGCAACCAGATCGTCGCCAACATGGTGATACTCGGGGCCCTCTCGAAGCGCTCCGACATGGTGAGCCTCGACCTGTTGAAGGAGGCGGTGGAGCAGAATATGCGGCCCAGCATGAGGGAGATAAACCTCCATGCCCTCCAAGAGGGTCACGACTCTGTATAGGGGTGTATGTTACGAGTAGGCAGTACCCTATCCGGCCCATCCCAGGGGTAGCCGGAGTAGTAATCGACGGCAACCGTGTGCTGTTAAGCATCCGGGGTAAGGCTCCCTCGGAAGGTAAATGGGGTATACCCGGCGGAGCTGTGGAGGTGGGTGAGACCGTGAGGGAGGCCGTCGTCCGGGAGATACTTGAGGAGACCGGTGTGACCGTTAAGCCCGTTAAGCTGATCACCGTGCTCGACTCCATCCACCGCGACGAGGACGACAGGGTGAGGTACCACTACATCTTGTTCGAGTATCTCTGCGAGTACATATCGGGCGAGGTGACGCCCAGCTCGGACGCGCCTGACGCTAGGTGGGTGGAGTTCAAAGACCTGGACTCCATCGACATAATGCCCAGCACCAAGAGGTTCCTGTTGAAGGTTTTAAAACAGGAGAACCTCCAAATATAATTTACCAAATGGTTAAATACCTTCGCGCATTATTTCCATTTGGTAATATGTCTGACGTGAAGATCGATCTAGAGCTAGACTACAGGGGCATGTTCTGCCCCATGCCCATCGTCAAGCTCAAGAAGGCGACCAAAGAGATGCAGGCCGGACAGGTGCTAAGGCTCGTAGCCACCGACCCGGGCAGCAAGAGAGACGTCCCCGCATGGGCCGATAAGACCGGGAACGAGATCCTCTACTCCAACAAGGAGAACAAGGAGTACACGTTCATAATCAAGGTGAGCTAGATGGCGGAGAAGCCAACCAAGATGGCCATAATCGTCCACAGCGGCACCCTAGACAAGCTGTACCCAGTCTTCATGCTGGCCAGCACAGGCGGCAGCATGGACATGGACGTGCACCTCTTCTTCACCTTCTGGGGCCTCAACGCATTGAAGAAAGGGGGACTAGAGTCGGCGAAGCTACCCGGCATCATGAGCCTAGGGACAGGCATGATGAAGGGCAAGATCAAGAAAGTTGGCGTTCCCAGCCTCCCGGAGCTGCTGGAGATGACGCGGATGACCGAGAACGTGACCATCTACGCGTGCAGCACCACCATGGAGCTCATGGACGTCCCCAAGGAGCAGCTCATCCCAGAGGTGGACGAGATCGTGGGGGCAGCCAGCTTCCTCTCCATAGCCATGGACGCCGACGTACAGCTCTTCATCTAGGGTGACCACATGGGCAGGATGCTGGTGCTACTCTGCGACTCCCCGTACCACCACGAGAGCGTTGACCACGTCATAGAGCTGACCCGGGCCGCCATCGGGAAGGACCACACGGTGGACATCTACCTTATGATGGACGGAGTATACAACCCCCTTGTCAGCCAGAGCGGCGAGCCATTCCACATGGAGTCCATATCTGACCAGTTCAAGGCGTTGCTAAAACTGGGCACCAAGGTATCCGGGTGCAGGGTATGCATGGAACTCAGAGGAGTAGACTCCGACAGCCTGCCGCATGGCACAGACATCGGCGGAATATTCGACCTCTCGGAGATGCTTGCGGAGGCCGACGTCGTGTTGAGCTTCACGGGGGCAGCGTGATGGCGGAAAAGAAGACGCTCATCGTGATCAAGTCGCGGCCCTTCACGGACCTAAACTACTATGAGGCCCTCCGGACGGCGGCCGGGTTCTGGGAGCACAGCGTATCCATTCTATGGATGGGGGGTGGAGTCTACGCGGCGCTGAGAGACGCTGACAGATCCCTTACAGGCAAGTTCCTCGAAGACCTGCCGGACCTCGACATCGAGTTGTACGTTGATGAGAAAGCGCTGAGGGATAACGGGTTCACAGAGGACGACCTCATCATAGGAGCGAAGCCCGTGGACAGGGAAACAGTCAAGCAGTTGTTCGAGTCGGCGGAGGCCAGCCTCGTTTTCTAGGTGATGCCATGAATAGACTATACGTGTTGAAGAATCTTGACGTGGACGCGCTGAGCGTAGCCGCCGAGTCGGATGGCTCGGGGCTGCTTCTGATGCAGGACTCCACCTACGCGTTGAACGAGTCCAGAGAAGAGTCAAGCCTCGTCAGGAAGATACTAGGAAAAGGGAGACCCGTCTACTATCTGGATAGAGACATGGAGAGGCGAGGGTTGAACGGCAAGCTGGTCCAAGGCGCCCAGCCACTGGACATCGACGGCATGGTGGACCTACTCTTCGGAGTCAGAGTGATAAACGTGTGATGAACATGGTGCAACGAGAAGACCTGGACGACGAGATAATCCGGCTGCTAACGCAGGACTCCCGGTTGAGCTACAGGGAGATAGCGAAGGAGCTGGACATCAGCCACGTGAGCGTATCTAGCCGCATCAAGGCCATGGAGGAACAGGGGAGGATAGCCGGCTACACCGCCGTCGTCAACCCCGACGCCCAGAGCCAGTACCCGCTCTGCCTACGAATCTCAGCCGAGTCAGGCGGCGACCTATCCGAGATAGGTGATAAGGTAGCCGACCACGAGGAAATCAGCGTGGTGCTCCGCGTCTCGGGGGATTGTGAGCTGCTCGCCCTCGCCATATGCCCGGACAGGGAACACGCCATAAGGCTGCTCGACGAGGTAGCCGCCATACCGGGCATCGGCAAGGCCGAGAGCCACGTCGTCCTAGAGACCATAAAGCTCGGCGGCTTCAAGCTGAAGCCGTAGTTTTTTCGTTTATTTTATCCGTCCGCGGCCACTCTTCTGTACATCGGAGGAAGCCGTTTGCACCGTGTAAGCGTGGACGTGGGAGGCACCTTCACAGACCTAGTCGCCTTCGACGAGGAGACAGGCGACGTGCTTAACATAAAGACGCCGTCTGCCCCGACGAACCCGGAGAAGGGCGTCGTCGAAGCCTTCATAGAGTACCTGGAGGATCACGAAGCCTCAGACGTGAGGATGGTGGGCCACGCAACCACCATCGCCACCAACACGCTCCTCGGGCAGGTAAACCTGAAGCTCCCGGTCACCGCGCTGGTCACCACTAAAGGGTTCAGGGACGTCATCGAGATAGGAAGGCAGCGCCGAGCCGAGGTATACAACCTGTTCTTCCAGCGGCCACCCATGCTGGTCAAGCGAAGACACAGATACGAGCTGGAGGAGAGGGTGAGCCACGAAGGCCAAGTCACCACGCCCATCGACGAGGAAGAGCTAAGCAAGATCATAGACGAGCTGAAATCCGAAGGCGTCCAGAGCGTGGCCGTCGGCTTTCTCAACAGCTACGCCAACACCGTCCACGAGACGCAAGTATACGAAGCGATAAAACAGTCCCTCGACGACGTCTACGTCACCGCCTCCCACACCATATCCAACGAGTACAGGGAGTACGAGCGCTTCAGCACCGCCGTAGTCAACGCAGCCCTCATGCCCGTCATGCACACCTACATCACCAGGCTGGAGAAAGACCTCAAAGAGCTGGGCCTCGAGGCGCCCCTCTACGTGATGCAGAGCAACGGCGGCATGGCCAGAAGCAACGTGATAAGCATGAGGCCCGCCACCGTCGTCGAATCGGGGCCCGCCGCAGGCGTCATCGCAGCCGCCTGGCTCGGCGAACAGACCGGCACCCGAGACATCATCAGCTTCGACATGGGGGGCACCACCGCCAAGGCGGGCACCATCCGCGGACGGGTACCCGAGGTGGTCCCCGAGTACGAGGTAGCCGGCACAGTACACATGGGCCGCCTCGTCAAGGGCAGCGGCTACCCCGTCAGGTTCCCCTTCATAGACCTGGCCGAGTGCAGCGCCGGAGGAGGCACCATAGCCAAAGCCGTAAACGGAACACTGCACGTGGGGCCCGTGAGCGTTGGTGCCGACCCAGGCCCAGCCTGCTACGGCAAAGGCGGAATGGATGCCACCATAACCGACGCCAACCTAACCTTGGGCAGGCTCAACCCCGAAAGCCTCCTCGGAGGCGACATGAAGATCCATAAAAGCCTCGCCGAGGACGCCCTCGAAAGCCTCGCATCCCAGCTCGACGCCACCCCGGAAAAGGCCGCAGTCAGCATCATACGAATAGCAAACAGCATGATGAGCAAGATACTCAGGATAGTCAGCGTGGAACGAGGCTACGACCCCAGGCGCTTCACCCTCGCCGCCTTCGGAGGCGCCGGCCCCATGCACGCCTGCGCCCTAGCCGAGGAACTAGGCATAACACACATAATAGTACCACCCAACCCCGGAATGTTCAGCGCCCTCGGCCTCCTCACAGCCGACCTCTTCCACGACCACACAAGACCCGTCATAAGAGACGCGGAGGAAACCGACCCAGCCCACCTGGAAACACTCTACCAGGAAATGGAAACCGAAGGCGCAGCAACCCTCAGCAGCGAAGGCATCCCCCCGAAACACCGCAGCCAAAGAAGAACCCTAGACATAAGATACAGAGGCCAAGGATACGAACTCAACGTCGAAACAAGCAAACCCGTGACCCACACATCCATAACGGAAAGCGTCAAAAAGTTCCACGTAAAACACAGAGAAGTATACGGCTACTCCGACCAAGAGGAGCCAGTCGAGATAATCAACGCCAAACTCAGAGTCATAGGACACCTACAGAAACCCAGACTAAAACACAGACAAAAAAACAGATATGACCAGCCACCGGATCAAAGAAATGTATACTACGAGACCCCAGACGAGTGGATCAACACCGATGTACACCAACGCTCAGCACTCAACAGACTCAGAGAAGGCCCAGCCATAATAGAACAATACGACGCCACCACCGTAGTATACCCAAACTGGAGCTACACCCCAGACAAATACGGCAACCTCATACTAAGGAGGACCACAACATGACCATAGACACAACCACCGTCGAGGTCATCAAAAGCGCCCTAATCTACGCGGCCGAAGAGATGGGCATCGCCCTCAAGAAATCCGCGTACAGCCCCAACATCAAAGAACGGATGGACCACAGCTGCGCCCTATTCAACCACAGAAGACAACTCATAGCCCAAGCAGAACACATACCAGTACACCTCGGCAGCATGGCCCTCGCCGTCAGGTTAGGCATCGAAACCTACCGCGGCACACTAGAACCAGGCGACATGCTGCTCCTCAACGACCCATACATCAGCGGCACCCACCTCCCCGACCTCACCGTCATAGCACCCGTCTTCAGCGGCGACGAGATAACCGCGTACGCCGCCAACAAGGCCCACCACACCGACGTAGGAGGGAAAGCCCCAGGAAGCCTAGCCGCCGACAGCACCGAGCTCTACCAGGAAGGCATCATAATCCCACCCGTCAAGCTGGTGAAACAAGGCGTCATCGACCCCGACATCCAGGCCCTGATCAGGAGCAACGTCAGAACCCCAGAAATACAGATGGGGGACATCAGGGCCCAGATAGCCGCCAACAACACGGGAGCGAAGCGCATAACCGAGCTCGTGGACCATTACGGCGTCGAAGCCCTACACGACGCCATGGACCAAACCATGAACTACAGCGAACGACAAATGAGGGAAGAGATATCAGCCATGCCTGACGGCGTCTACAGCGCCCAAGACTACATGGAGGACATACTGCCCGGCGGCGGCGACGTCGAGATATCCGTCACCGTGACAAAGAGGGGAGACGAGATCACGTTCGACTACTCTGGAACCTCCGGGCAGGTGGATAAACCCGTCAACGCGCCGCTCGGCGTCACCGTTGCGGGTATCTACTTCACGTTGATAAGCGTCATAGACCCCTCGATCCCGGTGAACGACGGTTGCTTCAGACCCATAACCCTCCGTATACCCCGGGGCTGCATGATGAACCCCATCAGGCCGGCGCCGGTGGCGGGGGGCAACGTCGAGACGAGCCAGCGCAACGTGGACGTCCTCATGAAGGCATTCAGCCAGATAACGCCAGATAAGGTACCCGCGGCAGGCCAAGGAACAATGAACAACATAACCATCGGCGGCACGCTGCCGGACAACCAGCCTTGGACGTTCTACGAGACCATCGGCGGCGGCAGCGGCGGAAGACCAACAGGGGACGGCGTCGACGGCGTCCACGTCAACATGACCAACACCATGAATACCCCCATAGAGGCCCTAGAGGCATACCTCCCCCTCGAATTCCTCGCATATAGACTCCGCATGGACAGCGGAGGCCCCGGTAGGCACAGAGGCGGCTGCGGCATCGAGCGCACATGGGTACTTACCAGCGACAGAGCCGTGCTAAGCGTAATGGCCGAGCGCAACAAGATACCGCCCTGGGGCCTCCAAGATGGCAAACCGGGGGCCACAGGCGTATACACTCTGAGGAGGGCCTCAGGCGAGTATGAGACGCTCCCGTCTAAATGCACGGTGGATATCCGGCGAGGCGAATCGTTGATCATAAAGACTCCTGGAGGGGGAGGCTTCGGGGACCCATTCGCGAGACCCGTCGATAAGGTGGTTGAGGACGTAGAGAGCGGCCTAGTGTCCCCCGCTTCAGCCGAGGCGGACTACGGCGTCGTGATAGACCCTGGGACATTCGAGGTGAAGGCGGTCAAGAGGCCCAAATCTTAGCGCCCGTTCGTCTGGATCTTCTGAAACCTATACTTGAGAACCCCTACTCAAAGTCTCTTCTCAATGCTACCACTACAAGGGACATGGCGAGGGTGACGCCGGCGCATGCATAAAAGACCCACTCGATGGTGGCCACGGATAGTATCCCGCTCATGAAGAACATGCCCGCGGTGCCACCGAGAGCCATTATCATCCCCCATATCCCTGTTGCTGAGCCTCTATCCCCAGGCGGCAGCGCTTCCATGGACGCGGCTTGGCTGACGGAGAAGACTAGCACAGCGCAGAGGCCAAGCGCGGCGTTGAGCACTGGAAGCATCCAGAAATATGGGGCCAACGGGAAAAGGGCGAACACGGCTACGCTCACCAAGAGACCGGCCGCTATGGGGTGAACCTGCCCACCCGGTCCGAGAGGGAACCAACGACCGGCAGTGTCACCGCTATGGTGACGGCGTTCGCGGTCAGCGTCAAACCAATCATTAACTCGTTCAAACCCCTCTCTGCGCCCAGCAGCGGAATATACGTGACGAGCCCCCAGTGGCAGAACGCGTGGGCGAAGACGGTTATCGAAGCCGCGAGCACCTTCCTGTTTCCGAGGAGCCTCCTCATGGTAGAGGGAAACTCGGAGAGGATCATCTGTATCTGGACGCCGGGCTTCATGGGGCAGCTGGCGTCCCTGTCGTCCTCAGTGTATCTCCAGATGATGAAAAACCCAAGGGCGGCGATCACACCTGAGAAGGCAAATATGGGCCTTTAGTCGGGGAAAAACCTGACCGTGTATCCACCCAAGGCTGGGCCTATCACGGCGCTCACGGCCCAGCTCAAGTGGTAGCGCCCCATGGCCTCCCCAGCCTTCTCCGGTGGGAACAGGCTGGAGGCGTACGCCTCTGATGGCGGGAAGTAGATGCTTAGGGCGAGACCGCTTACGAACATGGCGAGGACAGGGAGCACCGGCGTCTGGGCGATGCCGTAGATGAAGGGTGTAATGGCGAAAAGCGCCACGCCGAAGAGCATCATGTTTTTCCTTCCGACGCTGTCGCTGAAGGTTCCGGCTATGAGTCTGAGCAGGGTCTGGACGACGTTCCTTATGTTGTAGATTAAGGCGATTACTGCGGGTGTGACGCCGAGGCTGGCGATGAATAGGGGCTGGAAGCTCTGGGGGATGGTCTCGCCGAACATGGCGAAGAAGGTGGCTAGGGTTATCGCTGTGAAGACCCTCTTAGACTTTTCGTCCAAGTGTTTCACCGGTGTATGTCTCCTTGATTGTTCGCCGGGATTTAAACCCAATCCATATAAGCGGCGGCTCTGTCAAATCTGTGATATGTGTCTGGCGGTTCCTGGGCTTGTGGAGAGCGTGGAGGGGCGCACCGCGGTCGTGGACTTCGGGGGGGTGAAGCGCGAGGCGGTGATCGACCTCATGGAGCCTGGCAGCGTAAACCCGGGCACCTATGTGCTCGTCCACACCGGCTTCGTCATCCAGATCCTCGATAAGAAGGAGGCCGAGGAGACGCTGGAGCTTTGGCGTGAGGTTCTCAGCAACGTGGATGAGCTTTACGGCGAGCTTTAAGCCAGTCGCTCTTCTGTAGGGTGTAGATTGCCCCGTCCATCCATACTTCGTTGATTTTAACTGCTTTCTCTTTGTGGCCGGTCTGGGTGAAGCCTGTTTTCTCTAGTACCCGGGTTGAGG
>Ga0307439_1001950_pt1 | contig 12528 bp, 5 predicted proteins | sample SalMarWE160490MG_FD_202142 | JGI IMG/M metagenome (GOLD analysis project Ga0307439, IMG submission 202142) | Salt marsh sediment microbial communities from the Plum Island Ecosystem LTER, Massachusetts, United States - WE1604-90 | ecosystem: Environmental > Aquatic > Marine > Intertidal zone >... | reverse complement strand
TGTTGATATGCAGCGTGATGTATACAGCGTTGGCCTGAAGAAGACTATAAGCACGTTACATTGGAGCAGAAACGGTGAAAAGCGAAAAACAGGATAGTAGAAAACTCTGTAAAGATGCTACAGTCTCATTAATAGAGTAAATTGAAAGGAACAAAAATGGGTAAGGATTTCATTGGAAAAAGAATTCGTTTGCAGATAGGAGGAAATCCAAAAAAGGATGATGACAGTGCTGTCGTTGGGGAAGATGTTAATGTCCGTATCTCAAGCGAAGAGGCGGCAAAATATGATAATATTACTGGTGAAAAAGTCGAAGTAAGAATAGGTGGAGATGTTAATACAACTATTCAGAAGATAATGTCAACTATCCAGCAATCAAATGAGAAAGAGAGAGAGACGATTACGGCGATTTGTAGAGAGATATTGGCTGAGAAAGACAAGCAAACAAAAATTCAAAAGATACGACAATTGATTTCGATAGGAGCAAATATCGCTTCTATTGCTCAACTTGTTCTCCAATTAAAAACAATAGGATGAGCTCGTAGGGTGGGCTTTAGCCCACCTATTCTTTTAACACAGGCATCGCATAGTCCTGGCCAGTCGGGATCTGCTCATCCGAAGTAGAGTTATGGTGGGGCATCCGTTCTCCTCCCAAAGGGATACGAAGGATGAAAACTCCACCCTACATTCTAAAGCAGATTTCTCCACTGTGCCCCTTAGAGGCTTCCATTCTCCGTAGCAGCGCTACGCCGGAAGGCGTCCTGCGGACTGCGAAAGATGAATCGGTCTAAATGACATCTTCCTACGATACAACATAATTCTTAGCACGGCTAAGGAAATCTGGGGATGGCATTTTAATCTCCTAAAAATCCTGTTAATCCTATCTAAAAAATAATAAATGATTCCTAACCGCTGAAAGAGTCCGAAAAACGACTCAGATGGTTGAAATTTCAGGAATATTTTTGTAATATATAGGGATACAAAAGCTATGGGAGAGTAGGAGGACTGAAAAATGGTAAATCCGCGGATACAATTCAATAAACCTCATCCCTGTACACAGAGCAGGACAAAAGTCAGAAGACATAGGATAGATAATTTTTGTTTTCTGGTTATCTTGAGCGTGCTATTAACTTCTGTTGGGTCTTTGGCCTTTGCTGCGTCAGACCCGAATACAAATCAGTATAGCACTGGCGGCTGCTCGAGACAGCAGGACATCGGGCTGACCCTGGGAGACCCAATATCAGCCTACAGTGGGGCGTATCACTTCGACCTGGCACTGCTGTCCTTGGGCGGACCCATGAACCTGAACTTCACCCTGCACTATCGCTCAGACTTTGATCAGATAGTGTTCTCCGGGATCGGTGTGCCCTATCGCTTCTGGTGGGGGCCTCTGGAGACTATGGAAGTATACGAGGGCTACTGGGTTACCATCCAGATCCACAACGGGGATGCCATCTCCTTCAAGAAGTCGGGCGATCAGTGGGTACCCACCGAAGGGGATGACTTTGGCTTCAAAGACAATGTCTATCCAGCTCCTTGGGTTCTTCAGGAGACGAGCGACTATTTCTATCTGATGGATCCTATCGCAGAGAAGGTCCGCATCTTCCACAAGTCAGGCAGCATCGCCCGCATCGTGGACAGCAACGGCAACCAACTGATCTACTCCTATGACGAGCAGGGACTGCTGATTCGCGTAGAGGACGGCCTCGGTCGCTCCTTAGATTTTACGTACCAGACCATCGGCGGCAACACCGTCTTGGTCGGGGTAACCGACCAGGCCAGTCGCCAGGTCAGTCTTACCCACGAAACTCAAGGGGCCGACAATGACGATGACTGGACCCTACGATCAGTGACTGACCCTATGGGTCAGACCACCATGTTCCACTATACCTGGGTGGAAGTGGATCAATGGAGTATATGGACCAACATGATTATCGGTGTGGAGCAGCCGGCAGGCAACGTGCCCTATGCCCAGAGCTATGAGAAACAGTCCTTGCACGGCGGCATTGCAGTGCGCGTTACCTCACAGGAGAATGCTTACGGCAATACCACGACCTTGGCCTACGACCCGAACGACTATATAGTAACTGAAACAAGGCCTGATGGGACGACCCAGGTCTATAAGCACTACAGCCACCACGGCCTGCCCAAGTCCCTGGCCGACCCCACGGGCAAAGTCATCCGGTTTGGCCGGGACGCGGTCAACAACCGTTCTACCTCCGTGACTGACCGGCTGGGCGACACGACGCAAATCACCTACCACTCTGAGACGGGCAAGATCGCCTCGACCACCAACGCCGAGGGGCAGACCACGACGTTCACTTACGCCGCCCAGGATCAGGTCATCACGAATCCGGCCAACGGCGAGAGTGTTACCTTCACCTTCTACAACGTCAGCCGCATCACGTATGCGGACGGCAGCCATGAGGATTCTACATACGATGACCACGGCAATGTGCTCATGTACACGGACCGATCAAGCAAGAACTGGCGTTACACGTACAACGACCGGGGCCAAGTCCTGACCGTTGCCAATCCCGCTGGTGGGATAACGACCTTTACCTACACCACCGACGCCACGCTGGCCGGTCGTACCGACTCAGATGTTGGTATTACGACTTATAGCTACGATGCCTACAAGAGACTGAACCGGATCACCCGGCCCGACAACAGTACAGTTCGTTTAACCTATGACCTCAATAACCGTTTGCAGATTGTTACCGATGAGCGAGACAAGACCACAACCTTTGCATACGATGACAATGGCAACCTCGTTTCGCACACCGATCCTTTGACTCATTCAGCGACCTACGCCTACGACCTGATGGACCGCATCATGGACCGCACTGATCCCTCTGGCCAGCATAGCACCTACGCATACGATGAGCTCAACCGTCCTGCGTCTTTCACCGACCGCAATGGAAATACGACGACGTTCGGCTACGACTCGCGTGGTTGGTTGACCGGCCTAACCGACCCGGCGGGCAAGACCTGGATCACGAACTACGATGACGAAGGGGTACCCAGTAGTACCACTACACCTTTGGAATTAACCACTACATATCAGACCAACAAACTGGGCAGAAACACATGTATTACTGATCCGTTAGGTGAAAAGATCCATTATGCGTATGACAGATTGGGCCGGCTGACCTCCATCACCGATCGGATGGAGCGGTCCACAGACTATGAATACGACACGTCCGGTCGACTAATAAGTGCCACAGAGCCGGTTGCCGGCAGCGCCACCTACACGCGCAACGACCTGGGGCAACTCAGCCGCATCACGGATATGCAAGGCAACGAGTGGGACTTTGGCCGCTCGCCTATGGGTCGATTGATCTCTCAGACCGACCCTCTGGGCCGCGAGTATTCCTACGCCTACGATACTCGAAACAGGCTCCAGCGGGTGGCCTCACCCAATGGTGACGTGTCCAATATCACCTACGATGAAACCAGCCATGTCACGCGAATTACCTATTCTGATGGTCTCAGCCTGAACTACACATACGATGATGCCGGACGACTGCTAACGGCAGATAACCTAACACTGACCTATGACGCTCGGGGCGATATCACCAACAGTAAGGATGGCTCCGCCAGCTTTGGTGCTTCTTACGATGCCGGACAAAGACTCAAGACCGTGACGTATGACGGACTGGCCACCGTCACCTACGTTTACGACGAGCGGAACCTGCTGACCCGCGTGGAGGACGATCTCTCCAACGCATGGATGGAAATCGCTTATGATGACGACGGGCGTTTGACAGAGATCCACCGTTCCAACGGTGTGAGTACAACCTTTGTTTATGACAATGCCGGCAGAGTAATCCGCATTCAGGATGCCACATTGGCCGATCAACAATACACACTGAACGCCGAGGGAGAACCGACGGAAGCGGTACTGAACGTCCCTCTGGGGGGAGGTGCGATCCGATATACTTATGATGGAGCCGGTCGGTTAACCGACGCCGATTACGGCGGGGACAACCAGTTGGCCCTTGCCTATGATGTCTCAGGCAATCTTCTGAGCCGGTCGGGAATTACTACGCTGGACGCGGTACGGACGGAGGAAAACTACGACTACGATGCCGCGGCTCAGATTAGTAGTGCCAGCTACGAGTATGATGCTCGTGGCCGCCAGACCGCTGCGCCCGGCAAAACGTTTGCCTACGACGGCGCATCCCGGCTGACCTCGATTACAGCCGACGGCAATATCGTTGCCTTCACGTACAACTGTTTGGGCGATCTGCGCAGCCGCACGGCGGGCGGAGCGACCACTTACTTCTACCACAACTACGCGCTGGGACTTGCACCCATCATAGCCGAGAAAGAGGGCGCGTCGTACAAACGCTTCTACGTATATACACCTGGCGGCCGGCTGCTCTACTCGATCGACGTGGCCACAAATGAGGTGCGCTTCTACCACTTCGACCGGGTAGGCTCGACGCTGTTCTTGACCGACGGAGGGGGCCAGGCGACCGATGCCTACGCCTACTCACCGTATGGCAGGTTGTTGAGCCATACAGGAACAAGCGATCAGCCATTCACCTTCATTGGACGCTACGGCGTGCGCTGGGAGCCGGTGGGGGATCTCTACGACATGCGGGCTCGCGCCTATGAACCGACTATCGCCCGGTTCCTGAGCCGCGACCCGGTCTGGCCGGTGCTTATTAGCATCCGAGGTCTCAATCCGTACCAGTACGCCAGTCAGAATCCGCTGAGGCACATAGATCCAAAGGGAAAACAGGTGTCTGGCAGATTCTCGCCACAACCGACACAGTCAGGCCGTAAAAGTGTCCATAAGTGGATAGACAGATGGATTGACCAGTTGGTGGACAAGATGGAGGAGGAATTCTGGACCGTGGAGGCAGAGCGGGTCGCAGCCGGGCTTCGCGCAGGAGATGTAAGCTTCTTAACCTTGGCTGATAAGATCACTCTTTTTGCTCCGGAGCAGGTCCGAACAGATATATGGAGCACCATTGAGCCGGCTATTGAAGACTTTGTTATGAACGACGCACTTCGGATCGCGGCGGGACTGCGAACGGGTGATCCAGCCTACGTCAGCCAGGCCTTTAACCTTGCGGAGTTCTTGGAGCAGGATATGCCTGACTTAACCCATCTTGTGCAGGGGGAGCTTACCCAGGCATTAAGCGATTTCATCGACCGCGAGTTCGACCGGCTCCACCACATGCGGATGACGGGCAGCGACCGCTTCAACGCGGAGGCACAGCACTTCTTTGAATTTCTGGACATGATTGAAGGGACTCGGTGGCAACAGTAAATGGGACAGTGAATAGATGTCTTATACGATCGTCCCTCGGCTGTCGTCCGAATCAGTTTTCCATTACTGTGGTATGTGGGCAATACGAAGACCTAAATGGTCGCGTCTTAAATATAAATTATTATTGACATCAGCTCTTCTGCTCTGTGCAGAGCCTGTGCTGAAGCCGTTCGTCTACGCACTGGGTAGACACCGTTGAAGGGTTCGGGTTTCTGTCCCTTCGATTTAGTTCGACTTCGCTCAGGGCTAAAGGCTCACTTCGGTCGAAATGATATCTTCCTACGATACAACATAATTCTTAGCATGGGTAAGGAAATCTGGGGATAGCATTTTAATCTCCTAAAAATTCTGTTAATCCTGTCTAAAAAATAATAAATAATTCCTAACTGCTTATTCGATAAACTCATGACAGGCGGTGTCAAAAGTAATAAGAACCCTGCCACCTCGCTCCGCCGACCTCGCTTCGCCATAGCTACGCGAAGGCGAGAGCGGCTACGCAAAGGCGAGTAAATGGCAGGGCTAAACTATCACCTTGACTTTTCAGCACGGATGAGTGAGTTCATAGCTTCATTGTGGTAAATCAGTTCGATATTAGTAAAGCCGACAGCGATGAGGTCTTCTTCAAACTCTTCGAACGTGAAGGTTCCTCCTGATTCCGTTGAGACCAGCATGTTGATCGCAAATAAAGCCCCAGCTACGGGTGTGGTTCGTGAAGGGTCCATAACCACATCGCGGATTACGAAAGAGCCGTTGTCGGCGAGGGCATTATAAATCTTAGTAAAGAGTGCACGATTTCCTTCTCTTGAATTTTGATGGGTGACGGCACTTAACCAGGCCAAATCTGCTCCTTCAGGTAAATCATCCTGGTTATAGTCGCCTTGAATAAAGCTGACACGATGGGTGAGGTTAGCATCGTCAAGGTACTTCCGAGTTAGTGGGATCACATCAGGCAGGTCGAACAGCGTGGCTTTTGCCTGTGGATTTATACGAAGAAATGCGATTGCCCATGTGCCGCAGCCAGTTCCGATATCCAGCAAATGGGTAAATGTCAAGGGCTTTGATTTAAGGATAAGCCTTTTACGCACAATCTCCTCGGCAATCGGTCCCGAGAAGTTATCCATCGCCCCGATAAAAGAAGCTATATCCGCAGCTTCACCTCTTATGCTCGCCTTTCGTTCCGCTGGTCTGCCATACTTAACGACCTGGGCCAGTTGCATCCAGCGTCGATGGCAGTTAGCCAGGTGCCGGACAGCAGGTAAGATACTTTTAGGTTCGGCTTCGGTTAATATCCCTGTTACTTCTGGAATGATGCTATAATGATCGCCCTTTTTTATCAGGAAACCAAGTGCGGTTAGTGCGTCGAGCAGGACTGTTGTAGCTCGTAGATTGGTCTTGAGTGCGGCAGATAGGGAGCGAGCAGTCAACGGCTCATTTTGCAGGGCCGTAAAAACATCCAAATCGGCTGCGGCAGTTATAATGCAGGCTGGCTGAAACGCTCTAACTGTATTTAGGACTTCCTCAGCAGTCCATCGTTTGGTCATGTGCATTGTTACCTATTCTTACGGTTAGCCGCTGATTTTCTTCTGTTGGATCAGCGACTTCTACAAAGTCTCGTTCATTTGATGTCAGACATTAGTGGATTTCTGTTGTCTGCGGAGCAGCTCAAGCTCTTTCAGAATCGGCCATCGGCCGAACGCCAGGATAAAAGGCGTGACTATGGAGACGACCGGCACAAGCATAAGCAGGCCGAGGGCCCAGTGATAACCGGCCTTGTGAAATATTTTGCAGTAGACGACCGCCGTTATGACCAATATGGCCGCCGACAGCGCCAAGAGGAAAATAGCAACCAGCATGACAACAATAGGACCTGCCACGGCAAAAGCTCCTTCAGGATCAGTTATTGGAAATTCCATTCTATCATCCTTTCACAATCAGGGTTCACAAACTACATGCAAGAGCACAAGCTTATTGCTCGACGGTGACGACAACCGGTTTCGGGTCATAGTATATTGGGCATCGTTTCGTGAGGCAAGGATGTGTCAATCGTCCCAAGGATTGTGGAAGGATTTGGCGATGGATTATACCGTTATCTGCACCTTAAATAACATGTCGCTAATCACATACACTATCCGTGCCTCGTTCGACCGAAGGTAAAAGATGTTTATTCATTGTTGGGCTTCTTCGTGGAGCGTTTTTTCTTTTTGCATCGGCAAAGAGGCTATTTTCGCATCAGCCAACCACAGAATTTGGGACAATTACGTGCCCTAACGACTATTACGCACGCCGAAAGCCGTTCCATTGTGCGTTTCCCAATCAGTCGATTTCCGACAGCTTATTATATATGATGCTCAAATGTACCTTGTGTCCTACCACGATTGAATGGCTGGAAAGATTAACCATTCAATCAAAGAGCACAAAGACCTGTTTTTGCCAAACCAGCCACAGCCACAGACGGTCGGATTTTTTGCACGACGTTCGCCGTAATCAGGACATTTTTATTATGACAACAAGATTTGGAAGGAGCTTGTGTTGTCTTGCCTGTGGATTGCTAACTGTTTATGGGACAAGCACTTATCCCCCATTACAGATGTCGACAACATCACATAGACTTCTTCAATTATCAAAGGACACGAGGCAAATGTAGATTCTATCTGGAAATGGCGGAATATAGCTTGCGCTGTGTTGGGTAGTGAGGCCGTCCTGCAAAACCTCATTTGGGGGTAACAAGCAGCGTTTTTGACCGATTAATTACCACCTTTGCAATGGGGCAATGGGGCATACAGTATAATTTTTTCTTGACAAATCAGCCAGAATAGCGTATTATAATATAAGAGAATTCGAGGAGGTGTGATGGGAGCAGTATTCTACTTGTTTATTCCCTCCTTAGAAACCTCGATTTTTTGCAATCTACGTATAGTGGGGTATCGCACAAGGTTTGCGACTAAATAAAGGAGGGAACTAAAAATTTTTGAAAGTGTTTACCATGAAAACTCAAAAGAAAAACAATTTTGTTGGGACCAATGTTCGGACTTTAATTTTAATCGTATCTGTGTTGGTCACAGCCGCGGCGCAGGCTGAGCCTCCAAAACTTTTATATGTACTCGCAGATATCTATGCTAATCCTGCGATAATACGCACATATAGTATTGGAACCAAAGGCATTTTGTTTGAAGAACATCGATATAGGATACCATATTACGGTACCGGTGCCGTCGGCTTAGCTATCGATTCGGACTCGCAGCACCTTTTTGTTACTTATGAGGACTCGGCAGTGATTCAGATCATGGATGCGACGACGATGGTGCCCAAAGGCACATTTACAGTTGAAGAACCGGGTTCAGAGAACCTTGCCGGCATTGTATATGACCATGACAATCAACTGCTGTATTGCGTTAGGCGCGGTAAGGAAACATTGTTTGTGTTTGACTGGAATCCTGCTACTGCCACACTTACACCCGTACCGGGTTCACCGTTTAGTTTAAAGGGTGCCGCACCATACGGGATAGCTCTTGACGAGGTCAATGATCTACTTTACGTAGCTAACCACAATCAGACAATTAGGATATACAACACATCCGATTGGTCGGAAGCTGGTACCATAGAGCTCAGTCGATACGTCGTCAGCGTCGCAGTAGATGCAGCAAACGGCTTTATCTATGCTGGTGGAGGATATCTGGGTAATTCTTTCCTTACTAAATATGACCTGGTAGCAGAGAAAGAAACAGAAATCCGCATCGAGGATGGTGGTGTGATGGGCCTTTGCGTAAATCAGATGACAGGATTTGTGTACCTGACTACCGGCGAAGACAGAACAAAAGGTGGCGACGATCTGCTGGTCTATGACACATCGCTGAAGCGCATAGATATTGAATCTGACATAGGAAATCCAACTGGCTTAGTCATCCCCTGTCCCAGTAAAAACTTTCATCTAACCAAAACAGTCGTTGCCGGTATTGTTAAGGAAGTTAGCGGGTTGAAATATGTGAATCCAGGAGGGACTGTGACCTACAATATTTCATTTGATAGCAACAATCTCGATAGTACTGCCAACAATGTGTCCATCGTTGACACGTTGCCTACAGAGGTGAGTTTTGTGACGGCTGATGAAGACGGAGTTTCTGGAAAGTATGACAAAGATATGCACGAGTATACATGGACTTATTCATCGCTGCCGTCGGGCTCAAGTGCTTCTCTGAACTTGGTCGTGCAGGTCAAAGAAAATATACCCGCCGGTAGAAAGATCACGAATGTTGCCACTATTGATAGTAGCGACACGCTGCCGACTACAGCCAATAATTTTGTCGTTACGAGAGCAGTTGAGTATACCCAGCTTTATATGACCGTGGATATTATCGGCGGTATTCCTGAAAATGGCAAGTGCGTTGTTGCGGGAGAGAACATCACTTATCGTATATGCTTCGACAATGACGATAACGCCCACCCGGTGAGCAATGTCTCAATTATTGACACGCTACCCGAGAACGTTAGCTTTGTATCGGCTGACGGTGATGAGACCTACGGGCATTATGATTCCAAGAAACATGTGTATGAATGGTTCTATAATTCTCTGGCTTCAAAGTCGCATATCTGCCTCGAGTTGCAGGTGCGTGTTGATCCAAACGTAGCACCCCTTACTAATATCGCAAATTCGGTTTCTATTAGTAGTAAGGAGGCGCCAAAAACTACCGTCAGCGTTGATGTTTTAACATGTGAGTCTGCGCCTTTAGAGGCTAACATGTGTATCATTCCAAAGATAATAGGGCCAAGAACAATTTCCGAACATGTATTGACTGTTGTAGTGCTACCAGAGGGTATCGAGCCTAGCGATGTTGGGTACGATATGCCCATCCTTTATATAGATGACATTGAGGCGATCGAGGCAGTCGATCAATACGTGGACACCGAGATATGCTCCGGTACAAGTGTCGTAGCTGCTTTTGATAAAAAGGATATCTTAAACGCGGCACCTCACTACGGCGAGGTTACCTTGAAAGTTGTCGGCAAGCTAAAATCAGGCGAGACTTTCTACGCTGAAACCACTGCATATCTGACAGAAGTAGGTCCATTTATTTGGCGCTGGCCCACGAATTGCTGTCCGTGAGCTCCGGTAGACGAGGTCGTCGGACACTCCAAAAGACAAACTAAGCTTTAAAAAACGAAAGATCATCATAATATAACAAGTCCGTAGTTTGTATGGGAGGCTAGCTCAACAGTGCATACTGTCCACATGCGTATTATAGCCGCTCATAGAAGCTTTGTCGGCTTCGGTACGCATTACGTGTGCTGCCTGTCCTCCGATGAATTTTTCAAAGCTAACTAACTGAAGCTTCGAACAGCAAACACCAATATCAGCTACATCAAACTATATGAGTAAAGATACACCACCTCCCTGATTCCATAGGTTTACATGATACTTAGAGAAATAATGGGCCGGGTTGGATTCGAACCAACGTAGGCTTACGCCAACGGGTTTACAGCCCGTCCCCTTTAGCCACTCGGGCACCGACCCATTTCATCACTCTTAGCACGCATTTTGTGTACCGCCAAGATTAAAGAAAAAAAATGAATGGCTGTCAAGCTTTCAGTCGAGCTATAATCGTCCCAAGGATTGTGGAAGGATTTGGCGATGGAATATACCGTTATCTGCACCCTAAATAACATGTTGCAAATCACATACACCACCCGTGCATAGTTCGACCGAAATAAAGACACAATGCCCCCGTCTTTATCTTTCACACCCCCTAATTATATGGTTGGATAAGCCTGGCGAAGGATCAGCCGCCTGCCAGTTGATTATGTCATTACCATAGTCAGCCGGCTCCAGCCGAGATAATGAACCACCTCCGCCATCTGCGTCAACCGGCCAGGGATCTACTCCAGACGAAAAGTCATCATGATGTGAGCCATCACTATAAACAACACGGTCCACGCGTATCCACTGACGAATGCCCTCCCCATCCACATCGCCCGGCTTGCTGAGCTGTATCTTCTCACTGCCATTGGCTAACCGGCCAGCCCCCCACGCAAAAACCTGAACACCCCCAGGAACCGAATACGTGTCCACAAATACATCCAAATCCTTAACCAACAGTATGTACTCGCCCGGCTCTATCGTTACCTCACGTTCCGATGGGAACAAAAACTCTATCCCGGGATCATCCGGATCATCGGTAAAACGCCAAGGCTCATTATTGACAAAGTCATACAACACAACCGGATAATCACCGATATTCAACAGCTCCACATACTCCGCATCTCGCTCCCCCAATGGATGATACATTATCTCATTGATTACGATAGGCCCTACCTTCGGATACGCATTAGATTCACCAGGCGTATTCTCGCTCATTGCCACAAAGTTATATGTGCCTGTGCTCTTTAGGTATCTGCCAAAAGCTACGGCTGTCTCAGATGCACCGAACCTTTCCTGCTCACTATAGCCGGTAAGCTCACCTGCAAAACCGGAGTGCAAATAAAGAGTCTCACCGTTTTCACTTAACGCAAATGACGTATTGCAGCCGGGATCATTTATATTGCCGAAGTGCTCATCTTCATAGAAAACTATATATCCATTAGGCCCTATACTTGTGCCATCAGCTATCTGGTACTTTCTAAAGTCACTGTCATCATCGCTTAAGAACCAGCCGCCAATATTGATTCTATAGCTGGTCGTATTGTGCAACTCTATCCAGTCAGGCCCACCTGCATGAGAATGGGCCAGAACCTCGTTTATCACGACAGAACCAAGTTCAGGCACATCGCCCGTATCATCTTGCCCAGGCGAGCCGCCTACAGTAGCGCTTGGCCGCCAATTAGTCTTGTCAGAAAATTTATTAGGGTCTGTATTAGCAGGGTCTTTTACAGTCAGTGAAAAGCCAAGACCATCAGTAATATCATACCAGCCATCTCCGTATCTGAAGTTATGTATAGTTTGACCTGCTGCATCTTGTAGCTCTATCCTTTCACCAGCATTATTCAAGCTGCCTGTATACTGGCCAGCTATATTGTAATTTCCATCATATTTAGCCTCGAACGCACTTGTGTCTTTTACGACTAAGACGTATTGGCCTGGTGTTAGCTCTATGCCTGGGAAGGTAAAGTCAACACCGTTAGTAAAGCGTACCAGGTTAAGATTTATTGCCTGGCTGCCTATGTTTGTAAGCTCTATGAACTCAGTATTAGGATCGTCAGGATTACCTGTATCCTGTGGATTATACATGATCTCGGTGATGCGTAGATTCTCCTTT
>Ga0307439_1001945_pt1 | contig 12541 bp, 13 predicted proteins | sample SalMarWE160490MG_FD_202142 | JGI IMG/M metagenome (GOLD analysis project Ga0307439, IMG submission 202142) | Salt marsh sediment microbial communities from the Plum Island Ecosystem LTER, Massachusetts, United States - WE1604-90 | ecosystem: Environmental > Aquatic > Marine > Intertidal zone >... | reverse complement strand
AACATGGTGGAAAGCCTTCTGAGGTTTTTCCCTGTTCCATCCAAAACGGGCCTGGTGAAAATAGGCAATCCGGCAAAAGACTCGCCTGTTTTGCTTACATGTAATTATCATCTTACTGTACAAAGGGTTAAGTGGGCATTGAAGGGAAAGGATGCCTATCTTCTTGTTGCCAACAGCCGAGGCATCAATGTCTGGTGTGCTGCTTCCGGCGGTCATTTCACGAATCATGATGTAATTTCTGTTCTGAAAACCAGTGGAATAGAAGATAAGGTCAGCCATAGAAAAATCATCCTTCCACAACTTGCTGCAGCAGGAATAGAAGCCAGGGTCGTTCATAAAAAGTCAGGATGGAGAGTCATATGGGGTCCTGTCAATATAAAAGATATTCAAAAATTTCTGGGGAACAGACTCAATAAGTCACCGGAAATGAGAGAAGTGCAGTTTCCACTGTTAAAACGTATTGAAATGGCTGCTGCATGGGCTTTTCCAATGTCTGTTGTGTTTTCTCTTATTACTTTATTTTTCTGGCAAAACACCGCAATCTCAGTTTTTTTTCTTGTCTGGGTGCTGTCCCTACTGATTTTTACCTGTTTCCCTCTATACTCGCCTTTACTCAAGCCTGGGAAAAGAGAGAGTGCGCCCAAATTATTGATTCTTAAGCGTTTTGTGTTAATTATTCTATTATTTACAGCCGTACTTACAGTTTTAATAATGTTCTGCATTTTGACTGGGAATTGTTCTCTCGAATTTATTATTTTTTGGGGGATTGCATCTTTAGTCATGGTCTTTGTATTAAGCATAGATTTGGCCGGCAGCACTCCTCTTCTTAAGAGCAGTCTCTTTGAAGAAAAATCTTTAAGTGTTGTCATTGATACAGAAAAATGTAAAGGTTCTGCTTTTTGCATAGATGTTTGCCCCCGGAATTGTTTTTCAGTGGATAAAAGTGGCAGCACTGTATCTATATATCGTGCTGACAGGTGTGTTGGATGTGGCGCCTGTATTATCCAGTGCCCGTTTGACGCCATTTATTTCGAAAGTGCAGAGAGTGATAGAATAAATCCCGCGACGCTGAGAGAATTCAAGCTAAACATTTTGGGGAAACGCTCGATAAAATTGAACAACCGTTAGAGTATTCATTATATAAATAGGGAAATTCTATTTTTCCTCGAAAAGGTCAAGTTGCCCCCGTTTTATTTTCTCAATGATGTCGTCGAGAAGAGGATATTGTTTAAGAAGACTATTTGGGACATCGAGTTTTTCACCCGTCAGCATGTTTTTAATTTGAAGTGCATTTGCCAGTGCCTGTCCTCTATAGTGGTTGTTTGTAATGACAAAAACTTTTTTGCCTTTTTTTCCAAGTTCTTTTATTTTTTCAACCCAGTCTTGCAGTTCTTCTTTAGTGTAGAGATAGTTGTAACGTTCGTCCCGGCCCGCGTTTTCTTTAAACCAGTTTTTATAATTCCTGCCGTGAAGTCTTACATAGGAATATTCCGGATTAGTGCTGAGTGCACTGGGCTTGATAGAATTATGAAAAATCGGCTGGTCGATATTGCAGAAACATACTTTATATTCTGATAGGATGTTGTAGAAGTCAGCCCTGTCCCAGGAACCGTGCCTCACTTCAATGGCTAATGGATAACCAGCAAATAGTTTGAATAACCTGATTAAATATTCTGTATGAAAAGGCGTGTTGGCAAATGACCAAGGGAATTGTAAAAGTATTGCTGCAAGCCTGTTTTTTGCCTTTAAAGGCTCAATACCGAACTTAAAATTATCCACATCCTTTTGGGAAAAACCTTTTCTTTTATGAGTAAAAACCTGGTGAAGTTTGATGCTGAAAAGAAACTCTGTTTGATTTTCCACTTTTTTTATCCAGGAGAGAGATATAGATATTGCTGGAGGTCTGTAGAATGTACTGTTTATTTCGACAATATTGATATACTGCGTCAGGTATATCAAAGAATGAAAATTTGCCCCTTTTTTTTCTGGATAAACAATTCCTTCCCAATCCTTGTAACTCCAGCCCGCTGTTCCAACATAATATTGTGTCATGCTGATTCTATTTTATATAAATATTTATTAATATCAAATGCAAAAAAGATTGCTAAAAACTCATTTTTATATTATTATTTAAACTAATTTTTTTATTCCTAATCGGGAAGGCGGAAAAGTTGAATTCTATCTTTTCCTTGTCAAGTAATGAAATTTAATATTTTCGTTATCAATCCAGGTTCCACCTCTACTAAAATGGCATTCTATGAGGACGAAAATGAAATATTTCAGGAGAATATATTTCATAAGTCATCAGAAATTGCTGGATATAGGCGTATTATAAATCAAAGGGAATTCAGGAAAGATTTAATACTTAATTTTTTAGTAAATAAAAAAATCGAATTAAGTACTCTCCATGCTGTAGTAGGCAGAGGTGGCTTGTTAAAACCGATTCCCGGAGGAACCTATAAAGTAAATAAAAAAATGCTCCATGACTTGGAAATAGGTATTCAGGGTGAACATGCATCTAATCTGGGGGGCGTTCTTGCTTATGAAATTGCATCTGTAGCTGGGATACCTGCTTTCATCGTAGATCCTGTTGTGGTAGATGAATTTGATGATGTTGCAAGGATTACCGGCATTCCAGAGATTAAGCGGAGGAGCATATTCCATGCTTTAAACCATAAATCATGTGCAAGACTTGCAGCCAGAAAGTTAGGCAAAAGTTATGATGAATCAAATTTTATTGTAGCTCACCTTGGAGGAGGTATTTCAATATCGGCATTTAAAAAGGGCAGAGTCATAGATGTGAACAATGCACTGAACGGTGAAGGCCCTGTTGCTCCGGAACGGGCTGGGACCTTGCCGGCATGGGACCTTGTTGAGCTTACCCTGTCAGGAAAGTACAACAAAAACGAGCTTAAAAAAATAATCACTGGCAGAGGTGGTATGGTGGCTCTCCTTGGGACTAATGATATGAAAGCTGTCCTGGAAAAAATAAAAGAAGGAGATAAAAAAGCAAAACTTGTATTTGAGACCATGGCATATAAAATAGCAAAGGAAATAGGAGCTTGTGCCGCTGTATTGGCCGGTAATGTTGATGCCATAGTTTTGACTGGAGGGCTTGCTTATTGTAATAAGTTTATAGAGCAAATTAAAAGATATATCTCGTTTATAGCAGAAGTATTTGTTTTCCCTGGAGGAGATGAGATGAAAGCTCTTGCGCTTGGAGCCTTACGCGTCTTGAAGGTTGAAGAACAATTAAAAGAATATGTTTAAAAACAGGGAGAAATAAAGATGGAAAAATTGACCGATTTAATAGCATTAGCAAAGGAAAAGACAACTAAAACACTGGCTGTAGCCTGCGGAGAGGATCCTCATACAATAGAAGCTGTGGCAAAGAGTGTAAAAGAAGGTGTTATAGAGGCAACTCTTGTTGGGAATGAGGATAAAATAAAGAGTGTAGCAGCAGCTTATGATGTTGATACTTCTTTATTTAGCATTATTCATGAACCTGTGCCAGAAAATGCACTGAAAACAGCAGTTAAGCTGGTTAAAGAAGGCAAATGCAATTTTTTAATGAAAGGTTTGATGGATAGCTCCAAATATATGAGGGCAATTCTTGATAAACAAGAAGGGCTTCTTCCTCCTGGAAAAATCATTTCGCATGTTACACTGGTAGATTTTCCTGATTATCCCAGAGTGCTTATAGTATCGGATGTTGCAGTCATCCCAAAACCAGATCTAAAGCAGAAAATAGCAATGACGAATTACTGTATAGAAGTTGCACATAAATTGGGAATTGAACAACCTAAAGTATCAATAATAGCAGCTGTTGAAAAAGTAAATCCAAAAATGGAGGAGACTATTCATGCAGCAGTTATTTCAAAAATGGCTGAAAGAGGTCAGATAAAGGGTGCGATTGTTGACGGCCCGTTGGCTTTGGATGTTGCTGTATCTAGCGAGAGCTGCGAAATTAAAGGATTGAATTCTAAGGTTAACGGAGAATCTGATATTCTTATATTCCCAAATATAGAAACAGGGAATGTCTTTTTTAAAACATGTACAAGATTGGCAGGTGGTGAGATTGCCGCTGTTGTTGCAGGAGCAGAAGTGCCTTGTATACTTACATCAAGATCGGATTCGGAAGAATCTAAATTTTATTCAATAGTATTTGGAGCTTTGCTTGCAGAGAAGGGCATAAACTAATGGATACTGTTATCTTAACACTTAACTGCGGGAGTTCTTCTATAAAATACAGGCTTTATAATTGGACAAAAAAGGAATCACTAGCAACTGGTATAGTTGAGCGTGTCATAGTAGGCGGATCTTTTTGTGTCCATGAGGTTCCCGGCCGGGGAAAGGTTATTATTGAGCAGGAATGTCCTACTCATAGGGAAGGAATTAAACTTGTGGTGGATTCTCTTGTTCACCCAGAATATGGGGTTATTAAGGATTTGTCTGTAATCCGGGCAGTTGGGCATCGTGTCGTCCACGGAGGAGAAAAATTCACAAAGTCTGTTGTTATTACGACTGAAGTCGTAAATTTTTTTAAAGAATTGACAGACATCTGCCCATTACATAATCCCCCAAATATACTAGGGATCGAAGCATCTATGGAATTATTGCCTCATATAAAGCATATGGCGATCATGGATACAGCCTGGCACCAAACCATGCCTGAAGATGTTTATATATATGCAATACCTTATGAATGGTACGAAAAATACGGTGTAAGGCGGTACGGATTTCACGGCACTTCGTTTTTATATGTAGCAAAACGTGCGGCAGTACTACTTGGAAAGAACCCCTTTGAATGTAATCTTATATTGTGCCATATAGGCAATGGTGCATCAGCAAATGCAGTGAAAGATGGGATTTCATATGATACATCAATGGGTTTTTCTCCATTAGGAGGTCTTGTCATGGGCACGAGAGCAGGGGACCATGATTCAGCTATTTGCATTTATATTATGAGGAAAGAAGGGAAAACATTAAGGGAAATATTTAATATCCTTAACAAAAAATCTGGCATTTTAGGAATAACCGGTAAGTATACAGATAGGCGGGATGTAGAAAAAGCTGCCGGACAGGGAGACAAACGGTCTAAACTGACAATTGATATTGAGGCGCATCGGCTTAAAAAATATATTGGGGCCTATGCAGCTTCATTAGGGAGAGTTGATGCAATAGTCTTCACAGCTGGGGTTGGTGAAATGAGCAGTCTTATAAGGGGGACATCACTTGATGGCCTTGAATTTATGGGTATTAAGTATGATAAAAGAAAAAATGAAATAGCAAAAACAAGGAATTCCGAAAGTGACATATCGGCACAGGATTCAAAGGTAAAAATATTTGTGATTCCAACAGATGAAGAAAGGGTATTTATCGAGGATGTTATTGCTCTGCTTGAAAACAAATATGATGTACACACTAATTTTACTTATAGATTCCAGTCAAAAGAATATACAAATAGTATGCGGGACATGGCTTTTGAAAAAGAATGCCAGGAAAGGCCTGAACTGCGTGAAATAAAAGCGGAAATTCCTTAACTTATTAAGGTTTCTGAAAAAATGAAGAAAGTTTCTGTTCTTTTATTTTTATTTTTTTTTCTTTTCATAAGCTGTAAAAAGGAAAAACAAGATCTTTATACTTTAGGGATTTTTCAAGTCAATGATGCTCCTACTTTGAATGTTGTGAGAAAAGCATTTATTCGTGCACTGGAGGATAATGGCTTCACTGATGGGAAAAACATCCGGCTTATTGTAAAAAATGGTATGGGTGATATTCCTGAAATTCATAGAATTGCGCAGGAATTTGTTGAGCATAAAGTTGATATGATTATTGCTTTGTCAACTCCATGCCTTCAAGCTGCACTGAATTCAACACGAGAAATTCCTATCATATTTTCTTCTGTGGCTAATCCTTTTTTGGTAGGAGTAGGGAAGTCTCCAGAAGATCATTTGGGGAATGTAACCGGAGTTTCTTCCCGAGGGCCTATTAAACAAAGTTTGGCTTTTATAAAAAATGTCATGCCAGATGCAAAAAGAATTGGAACCCTTTGGACTCCTTCAGAACTGAATTCGGAATATTACCTTAGTCTCGCAAAAGAAAGCGCCGCTGAACTTGGGTTAGAAATTGTAGCTGTTCCTATTGCCAACACGAGCGAAGTTTTAATTGCTGCCCAGCGTTTAATCAACAAAAAGATTGATGCTATTTATCAGATATCGGATAATACGATAAATGCTTCTTTTGAAGCTTTAGGTAAAGTGGCAGAAGAAAATTCAATTTCTCTCTTTGGAGGGTTCCTGCTTTCTACTAGACTTGGAGCCTGCGCAGCAATGGGGTGGGATTTTTACAACATGGGCTATAAAACTGGTGAGATTGCTTTAAGAGTTAAGAATGGAGAGAGTCTGTTTGATATTCCTATTAAATACATGAATGATGTCAGACTTTATCTGAATTTGGATGCGGCAGAAAGACAGGGAGTGAAATTTTCCCAAGATGTCTTAAAGAGTGCAGATGAAATTGTGGGGGGTGAGTAGTTCTAACACTCGGAGATGTTACTTCTGTATCCTATCGATAGAGGCAAGAAATGAGGATTTGTGGGTTATTAAAAGAAAGTCATATTTTTCTTGAATTAAAGGATGGGGGAAAAAAAGACATTTTGCGTGAGTTTGTTCTTGGACTGAAAAAGAGAGGATTAATTTCCAATGATAAAATCATCCTTGAAGCTCTTTTGAAAAGAGAGCTTCTGGGGAGTACGGGGATTAAGAAGGGAATAGCAATTCCACATGCATTAATAGATGAAGTGAAAGAATCTTTTATAGCTCTTGCTCTGATGAAGGATGGAGTGAACTTTGGTGCAGTGGATAAAATGCCTACGTACATCCTTCTTCTTTTATTAGGGAATAAAAAAAATCCCGGACTTCAACTTAAGATTCTTGCCCATATGTGTCGTTTAGTAAAGGAAACAGAATTTGTAGAGAGACTAAAAAAGCAAAATTCGCCTCACGAAATTTGTGCAATTCTGGAAGATGAAGAAGGAAAAATACTGTGAAGCTTCTAATCTTGATTCTTAATAAAGTTGAAAAGCTCGAAGAAGTGCTTGAAGGATTTATTGAAATAGGAATAACTGGAGCAACGGTTATTGAAAGTGTTGGAATGGGCCAGATACTTTCAGAAGAAGTGCCGATTTTTTCGGCAATTAAAGATGAAAAGGAAAAATCTGTTATCAAGCTATTACAAAAGATATTAGGGGATTTGAATGATCCCGGGACAGGAATTGTTTTTACAATTCCTATAGAGAGAATTGAAGGTTTAATGTCTGAACTTTAGTTTTTTATGCATGCCACATATGCCTTTGGCATTCTCATTTTAATTTCTTTTCTTGGGGCTCGTTTTGTTTTCAGAAGAAAGAATATATTTTCCCCTTTAAATTATTTCTTTTCCTCTGGTCTAATCTATATTTTTTTAGGTCTCTATCTTGGAAAGCACGGACTGAATATTTTGAGTGTTCAGGTTTTGGAGGGACTTACCCCTCTTATCAGCCTCGGTTTGGGGTGGATAGGCTTCTTATTCGGCTTTCAGCTTGAGCGTAAATATTTACACAGGTTTCCAGGTAATTATATAGGATTTTCTTTTCTTCAGGCTTTATTTGTCTTTTTTCTTGTCTTTGTGGTTATTTTTTTAGCATTGAAACTTTTTTTTAATTCTTATTCTGTTTTTCTTCTTTATGGCATGGCTGTTGCCTTGGGGCTTCTTGCAAGCATGAATTCTCCTGCCCTTCTGAATGCTGCCTCATCAAAAATTCCAGAAAAAGGAAATTATTATTATTTGGCTCGATTCCTGGCCAGCATAAGCGCATTCTGGGGCATAGTAGGTCTTGCTTTCATATCTTCCTTCTGGCATTTTCCTTTTTTTGAATCAAAGATTTTTGAAAAGGGGCTTTTGTTTCTGCTTGTCTCAACAGCTTTTCCTTTTATCCTGGGCTATTTTTTTCATTTTTTAACTTTGAAAAAGACTTCTGAACAGGATCTGCTGGTTTATATTCTGGGATTAGTTTTTTTTGTTTCAGGTGCCGCTTTCTATTTTAACCTGCCGACTCTCTATGTAAGCATGGTAATGGGCATTACTTATTCAAATTTAACAAAGATTCATGAAAAGATATATCCTCTATTCCTGCTAACCGAGAAGCCATTGTATGTTGTTCTGCTGGTTCTTATAGGTGCTCTTTGGGATTTTAATATTAGTTATGAAGCAGCAATATTAGTAGCTCTCTTGTTTGTAGTGAGAATTATTGGCTATGTTTTTCCTCTCCGTTTATTTCAGAAAATTCTTAATTTTCCTTTTCCACTGCCAGCCGTTTTTGGACTTTGTTTTTTATCCTATGGCGGAATTGGAGTGGCATTTGCAGTAAGTATTAAATTGAGTTATCCGTTGGCATTTACGGATGTTTTTCTTTCTTCGGCACTGATTGTTATCATTCTTAGTGATATTTTAGGCCCATGGGCTTTAAAACTTTCTATTTTTAGACTCGATTCTGAGAAAAAAACATGATTTTGCTTGCGATAGTTGTTGTTTTGATGTTTTTTTTAAAGAGCCCTGTTTTACAGCCTTTTTCGAATCCCCTGCAAAGTTCCTCCATAGCCCTTGGATTTATCATGGTCTTCGCTTTTCTTTTTGGGAAAAAATTAAGATGGTTTAAACTCCCTCAAATTACCGGTTTTATTATCGCTGGGGTTCTCTGCGGCCCGTACGTTTTAAAATTTTTGAGTGTAACAGATGTGAAAAATTTGCAGCTCATAGATGGGTTGGCCCTGGGATTGATTGCCCTGACTGCAGGTGGGGAAATGCGAATGAAAAAGCTCAAGGGAAGTTTTAAAAGTATTTCGGCAGTTGTTTTTTTTCAGACATTCATCATTCTGGCGGGATTTGTTGTTTTAAGTTTTGTGGGCAGAGCTTTTTTCCCGGAGATGACACTATTTCAAAATGTTGCAGTATCTATCCTTTTAGGCACTCTAGCTACAGCAACATCTCCTTCTACTACAATAGCTATTATCACAGAATGCAAATCTAGAGGAAAATATACAGATTTTATTCTGAGTACGTCAGTAGTTAAAGACTTCTTTGTAATTATTCTATTTGCATTTTCCATTGCCATTTCAAAATCTTTAATTTCTCCAGTTAAAAGTTTTGACTTTGGTTTTATAGGGCAGACTCTGCGGGATGTGGGAGGCTCTGCAGTAATTGGCATTATTATTGGGGGAGGGATTATTCTATACCTCAAATTTATTAAAAAAGATATAACACTTTTTATTCTAAGCATTGCTTTTTTTACTTACCAGATATCCCGTAGCTATGAATATCATCCTCTTCTAATTTGTCTTATGGCTGGTTTTATAGTGCAGAACCTTTCTTCTCAAGGAGAGAGCTTAATATTAGCAATAGAAAAGATATCTGTTCCGGTTTATGTTGTATTTTTTGCGATTTCAGGTGCGTCACTTGACCTCGGAGCATTGAAAACGACCTGGTTATTAGCATTGATTTGTGTTGTTTGGAGAGGGGTTTTAAAGTTTTTCGGAACCTTTACAGGGGCTAAGTTTGCTAAAGATGACCCCGGCAGGAGTTGCACTTGGCATGGCTGTTGTTATAGAGAATGTTTTCCCTGAATGGGGAGGAGAGTTTAAAGCTTTTATATTGGCTGTTATAGCTATCAACCAGATTATTGGGCCAATCCTGCTTCAGAAGCTTCTAATAAAAGTTGGTGAGGCTGGGAAGAGAGAATTAAATTTAGGCTAGAAAGTTATGATATTTTGCCCCTTACTGATCGTAATAGAGCTTCTTATGGCATCGTGTGTGAAGCCGCCTGCGAGAAAGCATGATTTTTTTAGGGGAATTTTGTTTGCCAGACAACATAAAACGGCAGATGAGAAAAAACATCCTGTTCCGTGGACATTTTTTTTTATTCTTTCTCTTTCGAAGGGATAAAAATTAGATCCGTTATAGAGCAAATCTATTGGAGATTCTGGGAGATGCCCTCCTTTGATTATACAGGGAATCCCGCTCATGGCAAAAATTCTCTGGGCGGCTTTTTTCATGTGCTCTGGGTTCTTGATATTGATTCCGGATATCAATGAGGCTTCTTCAAGGTTTGGTGTGAGTAAAGAAGCTTTTCCGGATATTGTATTTATATAATCGGAAACAGCTTCTTTTTCTATGAGCCAAAAACCTGAGCTGGATTTAAAGACTGGGTCCACTACCGTTGGAATATCCAGATTTTCAGATAGTATTCTGTCGATTATCTGGAGGTTGTTTTTACAGCCTACCATGCCGACTTTGATCCCGGAGAAATGAATATCTTTATGAAGAGTTTCGTATTGATTCCATATTAACTCCGGGAGAAGGCAGTGGATTTTTTTTACGCGCTTAGTATTTTGTGCTGTTATTGAAGTTAAGATTCCCATCCCAAGGAAGTGTCTATGCTGGAATACTTTCAGGTCGAGCAGGATTCCTGCTCCTGATGTTGGATCATATCCTGCAATCGAAAGAAGAACCTTTTCCATATCAATTATCCTGAATTATTCATAAAAATTGCTGATAAGTTATGACAATTAAACCTAACTTTAATCGTTCTCCAAGAAACTCTCATAACTACCTTGACCTATACGTTCTCTATAATAAATTTTAATTATATTATCAGCAATTTTAACCTTCCAGGCGAGCCGATCTTGCCGCATCTGCTGCGTTACAGCGCATTCGTGGTGAAGGACCACAACTTCATGCGCTGTGCCTTGCATCTGCAGCAACCTCGACTCGTGAATAATCCAGGTTAAATAGAATCCTATCAAAAAATAGGCATAAAGACTAGATCAAGAGGTTATAGACTTTACGATAAACAAGCATTGTGTTAATATAATTTTAATTTTCTATGAATTCAAGGGCACATATTTTTTTTTCGGGGAGAGTTCAGGGTGTATGTTTCCGCAGCTATGCGCAGGAGTGGGCTTCTTCTCTAAATCTTACAGGCTGGGTGAGGAATTTAGTCGATGGCAGGGTTGAAGTATTGGTCGAGGGGGATAAAGAAAGGATTGAAAACTTTGTCAGTATATTAGAAAATGACCATCCCTATGCAAGAGTTGAAAATGTGGAAATAAATTGGGGAGAGTATCAGGCAGAATTCGACAGTTTTCGAATTACATGGTAGTGAAGGAGGTAAAAATGTTAAAAATTAGCAAGAAAAATCAGCCGAAAGTTGAAGTTTTTAATGGGGTCACGCGCTATACTCTTGCTTGTGGTAAGGATATATTGATGGCAAGATTTGAATATGAAAAAGGTTCCATGGTTCCTTTGCACAAACATTCCTACGAACAGGTGACAACAATCCTGGAAGGTGAACAGAAGATCAGAATAAAAGGAGAGTCAAAGAAAGAAGAGTTCATTGTGAAAAAGGGTGATACATATGTTGTGCCTGCGGATTTTGATCATGAACAAATAACTATTAAATCATCGGTTACTATTGATGTGTGGAACCTTTCTCCTTAATTTAATATGATATGTTACAGAGTTGTAGGTTTGGTTGTTCTTTACTTTATTTTGTTTCCAGGAATTTTTGGCGGCATTCATTAGAGCAGAAATAATACTCTTTACCTTCATATATTTCCTTAATTGCATCTTCTTTAGGAAGATAAGTGTTGCAGATTTCATCTTTGACCATGACACCTGAATGATGTTTTGAAGCGGATGGTTTTTTACTGCTTTTTTTAATTGCCTGGTAAAAACGTATGAATAGATAGATGATATATGCAAATAAGCCATATAAGAGAATTCTAAAAAAACTTGAAACCATATCTTTATATTTAAACGATATTAAAAAATATGTCAATTAACCTGAATTATTCATAAAAATTGCTGATATATGAAACAGTAATAATCAGTTAAAGTCATATCAATCACTTTGGAAGTTCAATTGATATTTTTGTTCCTTGGTTTTTTCTGCTTGAGGCTATGATAGTGCCTCTGTGGGCTTCTATTATTTTTTTTGCAATTGACAGGCCTAATCCTGTTCCTGCGCTTTTAGTAGAAAAATAAGGTTCGAAAATCCTGTCCAGATAATCCTTTCTTATGCCGATTCCTGTATCTTTTATTTCAAATATGAGAGTTCTTTTATTGTCTACAAGTCTGATCTCGATTTTTCCGGAGTCATAAATAGAGTCAATAGCATTGTTGAGAATATTTCTTAACATAATGTTTATTTTAGATTTGTCTCCAGTAAAGCTAAAATCTTCCCCTTCATATTTTTCATCAAATATAATTCTTTCTGATAGAATTTTCCTGTATGGTTTTATTGTTTCCTTAATGATTTCTTTTAAATTAAGAGAGTCTTTGCGGAGTGCGGTTTCTTTTGAGGTTTCTAAGAACCCTTGAGCGATTTTTCGGAGGTTTTCGACTTCTTTAATGATGTATGAAGCCGATTCTTTTAAAGCTTCATCAAAGTTTTCTTTTTTATCCTCATAAACCTTTAATATATGTTCTGCTGACAGTTGAATAG
>Ga0307439_1001943_pt1 | contig 12549 bp, 9 predicted proteins | sample SalMarWE160490MG_FD_202142 | JGI IMG/M metagenome (GOLD analysis project Ga0307439, IMG submission 202142) | Salt marsh sediment microbial communities from the Plum Island Ecosystem LTER, Massachusetts, United States - WE1604-90 | ecosystem: Environmental > Aquatic > Marine > Intertidal zone >... | reverse complement strand
GTTCTGTACAGTTTCTTTCTGTAGACTATAACCACCACGGTTGCCGCAAGAAGTAACGGCAGAATTGTCCATGATGGAAACTCTGGGATAATAAACTTGGTCATTAGTGGATAGTTGTCTTGGTTGTTGTGGTCAATAATGTAAGGAGTGTCTCCTATACCGTTACCATCATTGTCTGTGCCGTTATAGTTGCTCCAGTAGTTTCCTATTGTGCCGTTGTCCCAAAAGTTCACTGATAATAGCTGTGGATACCAAGGTTGGATCCAAATTTGGTCATATACTTGCTTTGTGTTATTGATGAAACTGTTATCATAGATGCTATTATTATATGATTGAAGGAAGTAGATGCCCAGTTCATTGCCCATCAAAGTGTTTCCAATAATGCTGTTGTAATTACTAGCAAGAAAACCGATGCTACTATTGCTGTTTGTTATACTGTTCGCAGAAATCGTGTTGTTTGAGGCAGCATAAAGCGAGACACCAACAGCATGGTTTGTTATGTTATTTCCAGAAATAATATTATTTCCTGAATCATCTACGAGTTCAATTCCAACAACATTGTCTATTATGTAGTTTTCAATAATGCTGTTATTATGCGAATCAGCGAGAATAATTCCCCAATAACTGTTGTTTGCTATTTTGTCCTTAGTTACTAGCGAGTTAGTGGTGTATGCCAGTATTAATCCCTGTCCTTCGTTGACAAGGTCTAAGTTTTGAACTGTCATTTTTGTGCATTCTATGAGGGCGAGAAATCCCAAATCTGGAACGGTGGATGGACTTATGACCATATTACTTTGGTTTACCAGATAGTAGATTGGTTTACCATCAACAGTATTTGAAGTGTCAACATCGTTAATAAAATCGGATGCTTCAGTAGTAGGAAAATCCCACATAACCTTGAAGTTGTATGTATTGTTAGCCATGCGGTTGTTTCTAAGAACATTATATGGCGAATAGTCGAGCATAATTCCCAGAGTGTTATCTGTTACGTTGTTTCCAAGGATTTTGTTGTTAATTGACCTCTGGGTGGAAGTTCCTTTAAGATATATGCCATAGGTGAAATTTTTTATTGCTATGTTTTGGATTGTTACATTGGTTCTTTTTCTAAGGTATATTCCTGTTCCATTTCCGATTCCCTGTAGAGTATAACTAGCACCATCCACAACGACATTGTCCCTCTCAACAACAACTGAACCATTAATGTTGTCGATAAAAGTGTAGACATTTCCTTCTCGGTGAATCTTGTCCGTTCCTTCAACTGTTCCATCACCTTTGATAGTTATGACTTCAAAAGATTGAGCTTTTACCGTTCCAATCTCAGAAAAAGTAACCAATACAGAACAAAGAATCAGTAACAGAACAAATATCGAGGACTTTGTCATTTCAATCATTCTTCAATCCTTTCTTAAACAAACTTAATCTCTTTCTCAACATTACTGCAACTAGTGTTACTACCAATGTTATGGGTAGAATAAGCCATGATGGAAACTCTGGGATGTAACCGATTGGCGTGTACTGCTCATTCACCGAGTACGTGTTCCCGTCTTCTCCCCAATAGATGCCTCCCATCGCGTATAGCTGATCGTTTACGACCGCAACAATTACGTCATCGAAATTTTCCAAGCGGTTAGCGGAATTCGGTATGGGAGTGCCGACCGTCCAACTGTCGTTTGCCGGATCATAAATCTGATTCAGGCCTCCGCCTATGACGTAGATTCTTTTGGGCGCCATAACGCCGGTGGTCGCACCTGCATTCGCACCATTGGTGTTAGGAATGGGCATTCCTAAACTCCAAGTATCCGTCTTAGGATCATAAATCTGGTTCAAGTCAATACGACTTTGCAAAGTACTATTTGCCGTCTGTGTTAAGCCGCCTATTATGTAGATTTTGTCGTCAACGACTGCCGAAGCGTAAGAATAAACTGGGGTTGGAATGGGCGTTTTTGTAGCCCATGTGTCAGTGGCTGGATCATAAACCTCAGTTACGTTTGTAATTCCATCAGAATTTGTGCCGCCTATCACGTAGATTTTTCCATCCACAACGTTTGCCTCGATTCCTCCTCTGGCAGTGGGCATTGAGGTTTTGTTTGTGTTCCATATGTCTGTTGCAGGATTGTAGACCCATACGGAATTTTTTTCACTCCCCGACAAAAACCAAGCTCCTCCTATCACGTAGATTTCATTCTGGTAAACAGCAATGCCGAACCAAGCCAATGGGCCGGGCATTGATTTTTTCGAGATCCATTTGTCCGTTGCTGGGTCGTATTCTTTGTTAATGTCAGTGGTAACTCCACCAAGAGGGTGACCTCCGATGGCGTAAATCTTTCCGTCCACCACTGCAACTCCAAATCCAGTTCTCCTCAAGGGCATCTTCGCTTTTGTTGTCCAAGAGTCCTCAGCTGCACTTACTACAGGAATGGAAAAACTTGAGATAGAAAAGGAAAGAACCAGTAATAGAGCAATTGTTGTTGTGATTTTCTTCATGTTATAAAACACAACGATTCATTTTATGGTGGATGAAAGCTAAAAGTGTTTTTGTAAAGGTTTCTTGACCAAATAAATGATACATATTAACGTTTTTAGTCAAGGTTTCTTGACAAATCATTCGATTGGCTCATAATTGTTTATGACCGTGGTTTTGGATTGGGACAGCGTAACTTATAAGAAAATTTCGCCAATTGATCAGTTGTGAATCATATGTCAAAGAAGCTTACTTACTCGGAGGCGGGCGTGGACAGGGAAACGAGAGCAAAATCCAAGCAGGCTCTCTCAACATTGAAACAAACCTACACTTTAGGCAGGTACGGCAAAGTTGTTCAACTGCCCTACGGCAACATCTTCCTTGCCGGCGACCGCTACTTGGACCTTGTTATTGAAGGGGTTGGAACCAAAGTTCTCTTGGCGCAGCTAGCAGACAAGTATGACACTATTGGAGTAGATGGGGTTGCCATGGCAGTCAACGATGTGATACGATCCGGAGCCACGCCCCTAGCGTTGGTTGACAACTTTCACGCTCATGTTTCTGATCCTGATTTGGTTCGGGAGTGGCTGAAGGGCATAGTACAAGGAGCAGAAGAATCGGATTGTCCGGTGCCCGGGGGAGAAATCGGAGACGTAGCAGACATCATAAAGGGACTAACAAAAGGAAAAGGCTTTGACCTGATTGTCGCCAGCGTAGGCGAAGTGCTCGAGAAGGATGTGATCTTTGGACGAACCATCAAGCCGGGTGATGTTGTTGTGGGTTTAAGAAGCTCCGGTGTTCACAGCAACGGAATATCTCTGGTAAGGAAAGTTCTTTTCAAAGAGTGGGGAGGCAAATACGAGCCCTTCGACGTTCCAGACGGATTCAACAGAGAAATCGTCTACGAGGCGTTAGAGCCCACACGAATATACGTTAAGCCTTTCCTGAATGCGGCTAAAGAGGTCACGATAAAGGGTGCTGTTCACGTTACAGGAGACGCTTACATCAAATTCGACCGGTTCATGAAGTATTCTAAAGGAATAGGATTCGAATTCACCAATTTTAAGCCGCAACCTGTTTTCGAGCTGATCCAACAGACAGCCCCCGAGGTTGGAGGCGAAATAACCGACGAAGAGATGCTGAAAACCTTCAACATGGGATGGGGCTTCGCCGTAGTCGTGGACAAAAAAGACGCAGACGACGTAATCTCCATCTGTGAGAAGAGTGGCGCTGAAGCCGAACAAATCGGAAAAGTAACCAGTTCAGGAAAAATTATTGCCAAATACAAAGACAAAAAACTGCAATTAAGGTAACTCTCAGATATACTCTGAGGTGTACAATCGTTACCAACTTTCGCAAGCGACTGCGTCTTAATTATGGTTTGCTGAGGCTCCCTACGGGCATATGAAAGGAGAAACAATAAAATCCCAAGCTACTGCCAGTTGCTTTGGTGATTTTTATCTCCCATAGATGAGCCTTTTCAGCCCCCTTTTCTTCCAATGCTTATCTCCCCACAAAAAAGGGAGGGAAATTGGGTTTATTTTTGTTTTCTGAGGATGTTGTATAGTCCTATGATTATAGCTACGACAACTGCTGCTATGATGATCAGGTCTATTGTGGTGTATTCAGGTGCTTCTGGATATTCTGGATATTCAGGTATTTCTGGGTACGCTGGAAGCTTGTCTATAGTCTCCTGAGCCACATCTTCGGCACTTGGAGCCTCTGGGTATGCTGGAAGCTTGTCTATAGTCTTCTGAGCAACATCTTCGGCACTTGGAGCTTCTGGGTAGGGTGCTGGTGCTTCTGTTACGCCCATGGCGGTTTCTGCATATGAGCCATAGTATGATTCTGAGCCTTCGAAGGTGGCGATAATCGTGTACTCTCCTGGAACAGGTGGTTCCCACAAAATCTTGAACATGCCGCTTGCGTCGCTGGTGACTGTGCTGATCTCATAGAAGTTGTTGTTAGGATCAAGAGTTTCTAGGACTACTTCAACGCCTTCTGCGTAATCGGGGCATGGAAATTGCTTATACACGTATAGCATCCACTCGCTCATGTATTCATCAGCTATGGCTGGAACTCCATTTGGGAAACGTGCTGTCAGAGCGTATTCCTTCGCGCCCGGAGACTCGTCGGTTACCGTGCCCTTTATCATTACGCTGCTTCCTTGTGGGATAACGTCGGTTTGGATTGAGACTGTTGTTTTGCTTGGACCTTTACCTATGGCGTATACGCGCTGGTCGTATGTGTCCATAGTCGCTATTATGCTGTCTCCGATAATTGCACGCCCTCCCCAGCGGGTTTGACGGAACAAACTATTTGCTCTCCATATTAAATCTCCGGTTGTTGCGTTGAGGCAGACGAATGGTGCACCGCGCGGTCTGGGATCAATGGGAGAGTGCTCATAATGAGCCGCATAGATTTTTCCATCGGTAATGAACAACGGTTTTTGCCACCAATTATTGGCCCACAAGATTTCCTGGTAGGGGTCATATGCTTCGTAGGTCCACAGGAGTTCGCCTGTCGTGACATTGTAACAGTACACTATTCCACTCACGCTCGCTGAGTAGAGCATGCCATAAACGATGGCTCTAGATTCGACTGGCGTGTCCTCCAACGCGTCCAAATAGTACTGCGACGGAGTTGGGCCCCATAGACACTCCCCTGTTTCGAGGCTGAAGCCATAATGTTCTCTGGTTTCTTTTACCCATAGGACTCCAACTTTATCTTCTGAACTCCAAGCCATCCAACCGCCACCGAAGCCGCCTACGGTTACGTCGCCTTCAGCCCAATAAGAGGGTGGATTCCAAGTACTATTGAACATCAAAGTTCCTATTTCGTCCCTTGTCGAGTTCAAGTTTATGCCCCATACATTGACTTCCGTAGTGCTCAAACTCGCACCGATTAGTCTATCCTCAAGAAAGGTTGTTTGGACGCTTCCCGGTAGGCCTGTTGGTATTGGCTTGGTCCATTCAATTCCGCGTGACGCGTTAAATGTATTTCCATGAGCGTTGCTACCCCAACTACCTGCATTCGATCCAGTCAACCCGCGCATGACAACTCTACTTGAGTTCCACAGACTAACCGTGCCTCCCATTAGGTCAACATTGTATCTGTAGATTTCGCCTTTTGGACCATATAGGTTGGTGCCCGAAGGCACGTCCTCCATTGTATACACCCAATCCCCAGTGAAGGCGTCAAACGCATACCAATTTTCGGGGGTGGGGGGTCCAAACCAACCGCCGCCGCCAGTAGTTACCCACAAATATGCGAAAACGCCGTGCATGTTGTATGCGTCCCAATAGAATAGTTGGCCAAAGTCTATCGTTTCGTTGTCCAGAAAGGTTTTAGACCATAGCTCTTCTCCGGTATGTAGGTCTACACAGTGATATACAATCGGGAGATCACGGGTGGTGTGTTGGTAGTAAAGTCTTCCGGCGAGGATTATGGAAGATGAAAGCCAATCATAGGAACCGCTTGATCCAGTCCATTTGCCTTCGTATGCATCTCCGATTTCGAAGGAGTGCCCACCCAACTCTCCTCCGGCGAGGCCTCCTATCGTTAGCGGCTTTGTCCACAGTATGTGGGCACTCTCTGGTCCTTCGTTGTAAGGAGCAAAGAAATTTGTAGGAGTCGTCAGCCAACTTCCTGAGATCGTTGACCATTCTCTAAGCTGCGCATCTATTGGACGAGCCCAGTATTCAGTTGGAAGCGAAAAGCCTGGATAATACTCTATCGGCTCCTCCTGTACAATAAGTGCAAGTTTCTCGCTGGTGCTGGCTTCATAGAGTACATTCCTTGTAACCATAGTGAACGTTGTAAAGTCAAACGCGGTATAGTTGTACCACTGTGCAGGAAAGTTCGTCTGGAGATAGTGTGTGCCGACCTGATCAGGCAGGTATATACCGCCTGTTCCGCCCGTTGCGTCGGTTCTGTACGGCCCCAGCGTTTCGGTTGTGCCGTCGGGCTTTTCAACTGTTAATGTTAAGCCCTCCCAACCATCAGCTGTCGTCGTGAGGGTTTCTGTAATCCCGATATGGAACAACACATCTTGGCCAATACCTGCTGGGTTAGGTACAGCACCAATGTAGGCGAAGCTCGTTTTCGTAATAGTCTCCTGTGCGGTGGCAGCTGGCAAAGCAACAAACAGTGTAGCAAAAGTTAACACTAGAACTAAAGCGATGGTAGAAATTTTTGATTTATTTTTCAGGTTCATCAATTTGTTTTCTCCTATTTTTATTAACAGTCCTTTCTTGCCTTTTGAATATTTAACATTTTCCAGAAATAGCGGTATTTTTATGGGAATTATTAGCTATACATGATCTAAAAGTTAGTTTTTACAACAAACTACGCTTTGAACTCCTGCCCACTCCTAAAAAAAGGCTTATTTACGAGGTGGAACAATCTTCCTTGAGCAAACAGATATGAACTCTGAAGTTGAGCTTGACGAAATTGACGTTAAGATTTTAAGTGCTTTGATAAGGGATGTACGCACAAAACTGAAAGAAATAGCAAAAGACTGCGGCTTATCATCTAATGCGGTTTTCAAACGAATCAAACACTTAAAAAGCATCGGAGTGATCGTGGGAACAACACTGTACCCTGATGCAAAACAATTCGGTTACACCCACATAGCAACTGTTGGAATCAATTTAGATTACGGTCAAGAAAACGAAATCGTTAAATTAATCCGAGAGCGAGCGAAAACGAATTTAATCGAACTTTCTTCAAGTATTGGGAAGTACGACTTATGCGCCTTTATGCTCGCAAAAAGCCTTCAAGAACTGGACAATATTACGCAAGCTATAAGGAAACATCCCGGGGTAAAAAGAATAGCTGTCAACATCTGGGTTTCCGAACCATGTTTCCTTCTTGAAAATCTTGACTTGCAACCGACAAGAGTTTGATAGGTATGGATGAAATTGACCTCCGAATAATAAGAGAATTAACGAAAGATGCCCAAATGCCTTTCCTGAGAATTGCAAAGAAACTTGGCGTTTCACCGGAAACTGTTAGAACAAGATACGGAAAAATGAGGGAAGAAGGAACGATCAAGCACTGTTCAATATCAATCAGTCTCTCAAGAATTGGATACCAAAGCAAAGTTTTCTTAATGATAACCAACGCACCGAACCACGATAAATCAAAGACAATAGATGCTCTAAAAAAAATGCGAAACATATTCATAATCAGCGAGATGATTGGAGATTTCGAGATAATAGGCATTGCACCAGTCAAAGACATGAATAGCCTTAAAACGTTAGTGAATAAAATCAAGAAATTACCGAGTGTCAATCTAGTAGAAATCACCTTAATTAATGATACCGCGTTCCCCGTTAACGAGCAATTTGGTGAACTGTTCTTAGAATAGTATTAACTCAGCAAATACCCGGGAACCTGCTTCAGCGTTAAAAAGCAAACAATTTACCTAGATGCTATATGTCAATGTTCATTTAAATTTTTAAATAGATAACATTTAAATTTTGATTTTTTTCACTAACAATCACGATGTATCGCGCAAGAATCGAAGTCAGTCTCAAACAGGGGCACTCAGACCCGGAAGGAGAAATGACTGGACAATCACTAAGGGAACTGAAGTATTCCGTCAAAAACGTCAGTGTAAGCAAGGTCTACACGGTAGTTTTTGAAGCAGAATCCAGAGAAAAAGCTGAACAAGCGGTGGAGGAAATGTGCAGAAGACTCCTCGCTAACCCAACCAAAGACAACTACAGCTACGAAATCGAGGAAGCAAAATGAGCCATTACGTCAAAAGAGACGTACCCTTCGAACTCGTAGAAATAGACCTCAAAGACGCTGACGACAAACAACTCATCCAAATCAGCAGGGAACTAGGAATCGCCCTGAACCTAAACGAAATGAAACTGATCCAAAACTACTTCTCCAGAAAGAAAAGAAACCCCACAGACGTGGAGCTTCAAACTATAGGTCAAACATGGTCTGAACACTGCTACCACAAAACCTTCAAAGGAGACATAACAACACCTGAAGGTGAAATCCGCAGCCTATTCAAAACTTTCATCGCCAAAGCAACCGAGGAACTGGCTCCTTCATGGTGCATTTCAGTATTCGAAGACAACGCTGGAATCATCGAATTTGAAGGAAACCACGCCATCGCCGCAAAAGTTGAAACCCACAATCACCCGTCTGCCATAGAGCCTTTCGGAGGAGCAGCCACAGGAACAGGAGGCGTAATACGAGACATACTGGGGGTTTGGGCTGACCCCATAGCATGCACAGACGTGCTTTGTTTCGGTCCACTAGACTACGATTATGGTAAGCTTCCTCCCGGAACGAAACATCCAAAATATGTTTACAGGGGAGTTGTCGCAGGCATAGGTCACTACGGAAACAACATGGGGATCCCAACCGTCAACGGAGCCATACACTTCGACGAAAGCTACGTCGGCAACGTAGTAGTCTACTGCGGATGCGTAGGGATTCTTCCAAAGAACAAGTTTGTGAAGGACACGAAACCGGGAGACATAGCACTTCTTGTAGGCGGAGAAACTGGAAGAGACGGAATCCACGGCGTTACCTTCGCCTCAGCAGAATTAACCAAGGAATCTGAAGAAGTTTCCAGACCCGCAGTTCAGATCGCAAACCCCATCGAAGAGGAGAAAGTAAAGCGGGCGATCGTAAGGCTGAGGGATGAGGGTTTAGCTTCAGCCATAACTGACATAGGTGGCGGCGGGATCTCCTGTGGTACTGGAGAAATGGCTGAGCGGTCAAACTGTGGAATTCATGTTTACCTCGAAAGGATTCCGTTGAAGTATCAGGGCTTGGCTCCTTGGGAAATCTACGTCTCTGAGTCACAAGAGAGGATGCTCCTGTCGGTTCCGGAGAAGAACCTGGAGAAAGCCTTGGAGATTTTTGAGAACGAAAACGTTAAAGCAACTCCCATAGGCACATTCACAAATGACGGAATCCTCAGAGTCACTTATCTGGGACAGAAAGTTGCAGAGCTAGACATTGATTTTATGTTTAATCCCCCAAAGTTCAGGGGAACCGCGGAGTGGCAGGAACCCGATCTGGAAGAGCCAAGTTTTCCAGAACCAACCGACCTAACCGAAGACGTTTTCCAAGTCCTTTCGTTACCAAACATCGCCAGCAAAGAATCAGTGATAAGAACCTACGACCATGAAGTGAAAGCAAACACAGTTCTGAAGCCCCTACAGAGCAGGTACGGCGGACCAAACGACGCCGCTGTCCTGAAACCTCTCCCAGACTCTTGTAAGGGAGTTGTCATCTCCTGTGGAATGAACACCAACTACGGTAAAATCGACTCCTACTGGATGGCAGCCTCAGGCATAGACGAGGCTCTCAGAAACAACATAGCCGTTGGCGGAAGAAGAATCGCCCTGCTCGACAACTTCACATGGGGAAACCCCGAAAAACCCGACCGCCTAGGCTCCTTAGTGAGAGCATGCCGAGCCTGCTACGACTTCGCCAAGGGCTTCCAGACACCATTCATTTCAGGAAAAGACAGCCTCTACAACGAATCCCCTCTGGGGCCTGTTACTCCCACACTCCTAATCACCGCTATCGGAGTAACCCCAGACATACGAAAAACAGTCTCAATGGAACTGAAGCAGCCGGGAAACCTCCTTTATCTAGTTGGCGAAACTTATCCCGAGCTAGGAGGCTCCCAATACTATCAAGTCAAAGGTTTCCTAGGAAAGACAGTTCCAAAGGTGAGGATTGATCAAGCGAAGAAAACAATGGATTTGATGACAAAAGCCATCGACTCAGGATACGTAAGGTCATGTCACGATCTGTCTGAAGGAGGCTTAGCAGTTGCTTCGGCAGAGATGGCTTTCAGCAGCGGATACGTAATAGAACTGGACCTGAAGAAGGTTCCGAGAACCAATGAAACATGGAGAAACGATTCTCTTCTCTTCTCGGAATCGAACAGCAGATTCTTGGTAGAAGTCACAGAGAAACGCAGAGAAAACTTCGAAGCCTTAATGAAAGATACTGTTTGCGCTGAGGTTGGCAGAGTCAAGAAAGACGGTTATCTTTCGGTTAATGGTTTGAGTGGCGAAGAGGCTGTTCACGCCGAGTTACAGGAGTTGAGGAGACGCTGGAAGGGCGTTCTGGGAGGATGATCGTGTGAAAATAGAGGAGATTCGCGTCTGCGTCATGAGGGTCGGCGGAACAAACTGCGACGCGGAAACCAAAAGAGCCTTCACTGAACTGGGAGCCAATGCGGAAGTCGTACATCTCAACGAAGTAGTGAAAAAAAGAAGTCTCCTCGACTACAATGCTCTTGTGTTTCCCGGAGGATTCTCGTACGGCGACTACGTGCGGGCTGGAGCCATCTGGGCTACGGGAACCCTGACAAAACTTCGCAAAGACCTAAAACTCTTTGTTGATGAGGGAAAACCCATCTTGGGAATCTGCAACGGTTTTCAGGTTCTGGTTGAAGCAGGCTTACTCCCCGCCTTCAAAGGAATCAGCGAATATCCGGAGGCAACATTAGCAACCAACATTCCGATTGGATATAATTGCAGATGGGTCTACCTGAAGCATGAAAACTCTGGCAGATGCCTCTTCACACAAAAGATTCCGAAAGATAAAGTGTTGCGGATACCCGTTGCTCACGGTGAGGGACGTTTCCTCTTTTCGAAAGAGAAAGAGAACCGCTATCTGAAACAGTTGTATGATAATGATCAGCTCGTCTTCAGATACTGCAACGAAGATGGAGAGTATGCTAACGGTGAATTTCCTGTGAATCCTAACGGTGCCTTCCATGACATCGCGGGCATCTGCGATCCTACCGGAACAGTTTTTGGTTTGATGCCTCACCCTGAACGAGCCTTCTACGGTTGGCAGCTGCCTGACTGGACAAAAACAGAAAAACTGCCCGAATATGGCGACGGAAAACAAATCTTCGAATCTATGGTTGAGTATCTGAAGAAACGTTTCTAGAGTTCTTTCAGTTCTGCTAGCTTGGGCAATCTGGTTCTGGCGCCCATTTTTGATATGCAGCGGGATGCAACAAAGTTTCCCAGTTTTCCGCATTCATAAAAGTCTTTTTGCTTGATTAATCCGTAGAGGAAACCGGCACAGAAGGCGTCTCCGGCACCAGTCGTATCCACAGCTTCCACCTTATATGGTTCAATCAGATGGCTCTCCTTTCCATCAGTAACGTAGCAGCCCCGTTTGCCAAGCTTAACCGCAACTAGCTCCGCGCCCAGTTCTGTAAAAGTTTTAGCGCCTTCTCTATATTCCTGTCCTGTAAGCAGCTTCACTTCTATCTCGTTGGGGAACATGACATAACTTCTTCGGATTATCGGCTTCATAGCCGCCAAGCCTTTTCTTGCGTAGATGGCTCCGGGATCAAAACTTATCTTGACGCTGGAAAGCTGTTCTATGAGTTTTTTTTGGGCTTTGAATGGTTTTTCTCCAACAAACGATGACAAATGCAGAAATTCAGTGCCAGAGACGTAATCTAATTTGATGTCCTTGAAATCTATCTGGTCGTTGACTCCGGCGTCAACGTATAATGCTCTGTCTCCTTTTGAGTCGATGTATCCCATGACCGTGCCGCTTCTACCCTTCTCCGAGACGGTTATGCCATTGGTGTCAACGTTTTCTTTTCTGAAGTCATCCAACAGAAATTTTCCTTCACGGTCTGAGGCAACCTTCCCAATGAAACCAGTTCTAAGCTCCAGCCTAGCCAAGCCCACAACTGTGTTGGCTGCTGATCCTCCAGCGGATTCTTTGAAGTGTATAACGGAGCCTTCTTCCTCTTTCTTGGCGATCATGTTCACTTTATACAGTTTGTCTAAGTTGAGGGCACCGAAACCTACAACATCGAAGGTCACGGGAACAACTCCCACAAGTATATTCTGTGTTTCCCAAGTTTTCCTCCATAATTTCCCGCCGAGACCATAACAACGCCGTTCACGTCTGCAGCACTTTCGATACCAAGTTTCATGGCTTCCTTTACTGCTTCAAGGGATGTGCCGTTAATCACTATCTCCGGAATATATTTGACATCTTCCGGAACCTTCGATTTCTTTCCTAACCTTTCCTTCAACGTGGGACAGTATGGATGGTTAGTA
>Ga0307439_1001923_pt1 | contig 12632 bp, 16 predicted proteins | sample SalMarWE160490MG_FD_202142 | JGI IMG/M metagenome (GOLD analysis project Ga0307439, IMG submission 202142) | Salt marsh sediment microbial communities from the Plum Island Ecosystem LTER, Massachusetts, United States - WE1604-90 | ecosystem: Environmental > Aquatic > Marine > Intertidal zone >... | reverse complement strand
AGTTCGGGCTGGACCGCCCCCTCTTCGAGCAGTACTTCCTCTACCTCTACAACCTGCTCAGGGGGGAGCTCGGCATCAGCTTCGTCCAGATCGGGAGGCCCGTGATCGACATAATCCTGGGCAGGAAGATGGTCAACACCATAATCCTCATGGGCTCGTCCATGTTCATCGCGTTCATCCTCGGCATCGTCGTCGGAGTCTTCGCGGCCTGGAGGAGGGGCACGAGGATCGACATATCCTTCATCGTCATCTCCCTCGCCACGTACTCGATGCCCGTCTTCTGGTTCGGGATGCTCCTCCTGCTATTCTTCAGCTACTACATCAACATCTTCCCCATCGCGGGCACCATCACCCCCGGCTTGGTCCACCCCAACTTCTTAGCCTACGCCAAGGACTACCTACACCACCTCATGGCCCCCATGATTACCCTGGGGGTCTCGTTCTTCGGCGGCTACTTCCTCTTCATGAGAGACACCATACTAGACGTATTCACGGAGGACTACATGCTCACCGCGAGGGCGAAGGGCCTCTCCGACAGGAAGATACTCTTCAAGCACGCCATGAGGAACGCCCTCCTGCCCATGGTCAGCCTGATGGGGGTGCACGTCACCTTCCTCATAAGCGGGGCCACCATGACGGAGACCGTGTTCAGCTGGGACGGCTTGGGGAGGCTCATCTACGACTCGGTCAGGAACAACGACTACCCCGTGTTGCAGGGCATCTTCCTTTTCATGGCCGTACTCGTGGTGGTGGCCAGCATCCTCTCCGACGTGGTGAACGCGTTCCTGGACCCGAGGATTAAGGAGGCGGTGGACTGAGATGGCCCAGGAGAGCCTGACGAAGGGGAGCCTACGCAGGGAGAGGTTCTCGACCAGCGTCAGGAGGTTCAGAGGGTTCTGGGCCCTCTACAGGCAGAGCCGCATCGGCATGTTCGGCCTATTCTTGGTCTTGTCTTTCGTCGCGGTGGCCCTCGCGGCTCCGTGGGTTGCACCCTACGACCCCAGGGCGCTCGTAGGTAAGCCCTTCGAGCGGCCAGGGGAGGACCACGTACTGGGCACGGATCAGGTCGGCAGAGACATCTACAGCCAGCTCATCTGGGGCAGCAGGGTCAGCCTCATGGTGGGCCTCTTCGCGAGCGCCTTCTCCGTGGCGATAGGCACCGCCATCGGGCTAGTCTCAGGATACCTCCGGGGACCCATAGACACAGTCATGATGAGGATAACGGACCTCTTCATCACGCTGCCGAACATCCCCCTCATGCTGATCCTGGCCGCCATCATAGGCAGGAGCGTCTGGAACATCATCCTCGTCATCGCCGTCACGGGCTGGACCGGGACCGCGAGGATGGTTAGGGCCCAGACGCTGTCAATAAAGGAGAGGCCCTACGTCGAGGCGGCGAGGTCGGTCGGCGCCAGGGACAGCCAGATCATGTTCCGCCACATACTGCCGAACATAATCCCCCTCATCTTCGCCAACGCCATCGTCGGCATAGTGAACGCCATACTGGCGGAGTCTGGCCTGAGCTTCCTGGGGCTGGGCGACCCCACGAAGCCGAGCTGGGGCCTGATACTTCGCCACGCCAACGAGGTCGGGGCCATGGCCACGGGGAGGCTGTGGTTCATCATCCCCCCCGGGATATGCATCATGCTCATCGCCATAGGCTTCGCGTTCTCCAGCTACAGCCTGGACCAGATACTGAATCCCAGGCTCAGGGAGAGGAGGGGATAAGATGCCGGTCCTCGAGATCCATGATCTGGTGACCAACTACGTCACACCCCAGGGCAACGTCGACGCCGTGAGCCGCATCAGCTTCACCGTGGAGGAGGGCCAGACCTTCGGCCTCGCGGGTGAGTCGGGCTGTGGAAAGACGACGGCGGCCATGTCCATCATGGGGCTGCTGCCTTCCAACGGCCGCGTCATGGGCGGCCAGATAATCCTCGACGGCGAGGACCTCCTCAAGAAGGACGAGAAGGAGCTGAGGAAGATCAGGTGGAAGAAGATGTCCATCGTCTTCCAGGGGGCCATGAACGCCCTCAACCCGGTCCTCAACGTGGGAGAGCAGATATCCGAGGTGATCCTTGAAAAGGAGGAGATCACGAGGAACGACGCCATGGACAGGGTCAGGGAGCTATTCGACCTCGTGGAGATAGAGCCCTCCCGGATCGTGGACTACCCCCACGAGTTCAGCGGAGGCATGAGGCAACGGGTGATGATAGCCATGGCCCTGGCCTGCCACCCAAAGCTGGTCATCGCCGACGAGCCCATCACGGCCCTAGACGTCATCGTCCAGAACCAGATCTTGGACCTGATGAAGGACCTCCAAGGGAAGCTGAACCTCAGCCAGATCCTCATCACCCACGACCTCTCGGTGATAGCGGAGACCTGCGACAAGGTTGGCATCATGTACGCCGGGAAGCTCGTGGAGTACGCGGAGGCCGGCCCCGTGTTCAAGACGCCCCTCCACCCATACACCAGCGCCCTCATCGGCGCCTACCCCAGCATAGTCGGCGAGAAGAAGACGCTGAACTTCATACCCGGTTCACCCCCAAACCTCATCAACCCGCCCACGGGCTGCCGGTTCCACCCCCGATGCCCATACGCCAAGGACGTCTGCAGCCGGGAAGAGCCGGGCTACGTCGAGGAGGAGCCGGGGCACTACGCCGCATGCCACTTCGTGACCGAACTAAGGGACCGGCTGCGCCTGGAGGACCGAAGATGACCGACGAACTCGTCGTGAGAGACCTGAAGAAATGGTTCATCCGGAGCAGGGGCCTCTTCTCCAGGAAGCAGGAGTACGTGAAGGCGGTCGACGGCATAAGCTTCGAGATTGAGAAAGGCGAGGTGCTCTGCCTCGCAGGGGAGAGCGGATGCGGGAAGACCACGACAGGCAGACTCATCCTGAGGCTCATCGAGCCCACCGCGGGTAGCGTGGTGCTGCGGGGCGTCGACGTCGCCACGCTCAACAAGAAAGAGCTCAGGGAGGAGCGCAGGGAGATGCAGATGATATTCCAAGACCCATACGAGTCCCTGGACCCCCGCATGGACGTCTTCAGCATACTATCCGAGCCGCTGGAGGTCAACGACGTGACCACCGGGTACGCCGATACGTGGGAGCGGGTCCGGAAAGCCCTGAAGGACGTGCGCCTAGTCCCCGTCGACGAGTTCATAAGAAGATTCCCCCACGAGCTGAGCGGCGGCCAGAGGCAGAGGGTGGCCATCGCCAGGGCCCTGATGCTTGAGCCGAGCTTCATCGTGGCGGACGAGCCCGTGTCCATGCTGGACGCCTCCATAAGGACCGAGATACTGAACCTTCTGAAGGAGCTGAGGAGGAAGTACGACCTCACCTTCCTGTACATCACCCACGACATCGCCCAGGCTAGGTACGTGGGTGAGGAGCTCATGATAATGTACCTCGGCAGGGTGGTTGAGAGGGGGCCCATGGAGGACGTGATAGCGGAGCCCCTCCACCCCTACACGAAGGCCCTCATAAGCAACGTCCCTGTTCCCGACCCGGACACCCGGAGGGTGAGGATCCCCATCGAAGGAGAGACACCGACACCCATAGACCTCCCCGAAGGCTGCAGGTTCCACCCCAGGTGCCGGGAGGCCAAGGAACAATGTAAAAAAGTCGAGCCAGAGCTGATAGAAGTTGGGCCGAGGCGCTGGGTGGCGTGCCACAGATGATCTGTGCTGAGCTACCTATGGGCGAAATCAGCTAACGCACTCTTCCTCGAACTCAACGTAACAGAAGCGGGGCTGAGGGCATTTAAGAACAAGCGAAGATGTCTGAGTAAAGCCTGCAACCAAACGAAACTTAGTGAATGTTTATTAACAGTGTTTTCAACGGAGAACCTGATAGCAATGAAAAGCTACATCAAGATCCATGGACCGCCCATAGTTGAAGCGTTAGATGCCCTAGAGAAGATAGCCGTAGACATGCCTGAAGTCTGCATAATGAGCGTAGATTTCGCAGCGGGTCCCCCCATGGGGGCGGAGCCCCTGATGAGCTACTTCGGTGGACCGGGCGTCATCTCCGAGGAGAGATGCGGTAACATCATCAGCAAGTCGCGTGAGAGCCTGGGGGAGTATGACTTCTTCTTCGAGTGGTTCAAGAACCCGACAAAGGAAAACCTTCGTATGTTGATGAAGAAGATAGACGAAGCCCTGTCAGACGTAGGGGTCAGGTACACCATCACCACCAAATAATTGAACTCAACACCTTTTTTTCACGGTGAAGCAGGTTAATATTTCCGCTTTTCTCCTGAAGGCATAGAACCAAGCAGACGCATGAATCCCGGTTTGCATAGGAGTCATCCCAGATGGTTGACCTTTATCCCTTGGCCCGGACAGTTATGGCCGAGTTAGCGGAAGACCGTAGTAACGGGAACCGAGGAGTCGAAGTCAGGATAGGAGAATGAGCCCGGCTAAGCCTCGAGGCTGCTCTCATCCATGCGGTACCAAAAGTCCACGGAGCAGGGAAACGATCTAGATAGTTTAGGAAATGTTATGCTTTAACCGTAAAAAAAAGGCGTTCCAGACTGTAAACAAACTAGATTTAGTGAACGTTTATTAACCATGTTTTCGACGGGATTCTTGAATAGCTATGAAAAGCTACATAAAGGTATATGGACCGCCCGTCAGGGCGGCGATAAAAGCCCTGGAGAAGATCTCCATCGACATGCCCGAGGTGTGTATAATGAACACGGATCTATCGATAAGCCCGCCGATGGAGGGAGAGCTTCTGATGAACTACTTCGGTGGGAACGAAGTCATCTCTCCCCAGAGATGCGGCAAGATAATCAGCAAGTCACGTGAGAGCCTGGGGGAGTATGACTTCTTCTTCGAGTGGTTCAAGAAGCCGACGATGGACCAGCTTCACACGTTGATGGACGCAGTTGACGAAGCCCTATCTGAGGTAGGGGTCAGATACACCATCACCACCAAGTAGAAAATAATCCAACCATTTTTCTTTTATATTCGGATAAGCAGTTTTTCAGTCAAATTTCTAGATACTGCGCCATGGCATAGCCCTCCGATACGAGGTGCCTGGGCTTAGCCTATTGAGAAAACGCACCGGTTTGCATCCAGGCTCTATCTCAACACCTCTAACTTGCCTCTTTACCGTTGTGCTTTACATCAAACCTTATATCTTTGTGTTCACATGCACATAATGGATGTGTGCATAGGCACGGAATGAATGGTTTGGAGATGTAAAATATGGGATGGAGAGGAAGAAGAGGAGGACGAACCGGCTTCTGGCCGGGCAGAGGCCCCTATAGCTATCTGTCTCCGTGGCAGAGGCGGGGGTCCTACGGCTACGGCAGAGGCGTCGGTTATGGCTACGGGAGAGGGCTCGGCTACGGATACTGGGGGGCCTCATATAATCCCTGGTTATGCCAGAGGTTCCCGTGGCTCCCAAGATGGTGGTGGGCCCAACCAGCGGCCCAAGGGTACAGAGCCCCCTACACGGGCTACGGGTACCCTCGCCGGCCCTACACTAGCTACGCGACGCCCTACACCGTGTACTGATGGGGGTGAACGAGATGTCGTCCGAAGATGAGACGGAAAAGTACACCGTACCCGGATATCCCTATGGATACAGGTACACGATGTGGCCCCCAGGTTGGGCGGGGTACGCCACGCCCTACGGGTATCCCCCAGCATACCCCGCGACCCAGACGGTCGAGGCTGAGCTCAACCTGCTAGAGTCGTACAGGGGGCAGCTAGAGGGCGAGCGGGAGGCAATAAGCATCGAGATAGAGGGAATCGAGACCAGGATCGAGGAGCTGAAAAGCCTCATAGAGGAAGGCGAGGCCGCCTCAGCCCCAACGTGGCTCCCCCCCATGCCTCTCTGGGGCCCCGCTTTCTATGGGCCAGCCACCGCGCCGCAGCAGGAGAGGCAGACGCTGGAGCGGCGGGCGGAGGCGATTGAGAGGCAGATGGAAGACATCAGGAAGCGGCTGGAGGAGCTGCAGGGAGGAGAATAGGTTTGAAGGTAGCAGTTTCAGCCACGGAGGGGAGCCCGGAATCTGCCGTGGATCCCCGGTTCGGCAGGTGCCCGTACTACGTCATAATGGACACCGAGACCATGGAGTCCGAGGTCCTATCCAACACCAGCATGGGCGCCCCCAGCGGCGCCGGAATAGGGGCGGCCCAGGTCGTCGCGGGGAAGGGCGTGGAGGCCGTCTTGACGGGGGCCGTCGGCCCCAACGCGTCGGCCGTCCTCTCCCAGGCCGGCATCAATATAGTGTCGGGGGTCCAGGGAACCGTGAGGGAGGCCGTGGAGGCGTACAAGAGCGGGGGTCTTAAGCCCACAGCCGCGGCCGCGTATGGACAGGGGAGCCTCTACGGGGGACGCGGCACAAGCCGTGGCATGGGCATGGGACGCGGGATGGGGCGAGGGATGGGGATGTACCCATACCAGGCCCAGCCCCAGACCCCCATGCAGCCCCAGCCAGCCCCCATGACCAGAGATCAGGAGGTCGAGGCGCTGACGGGGCAGATGGAGCGGCTGGAGAGCCAGCTCAAGGAACTTAAGAAGAGGCTTGAGGAGCTGAGTGAGTGACGAGCCTGAGGCTCGCGTTACCCACCAAGGGGGACCGCGGGATGAGGGACGTCATCTCGGACGTGTTCGCGAGGGCCGCCACCTTCACCCTCGTCGACGTCGTCGACGGAGAGGTAAAGAACGTCAAGGTGGAGGAGAACACGGCCTCGGCCTTGAAGCAGGGGGCGGGCCCACTGGTGACGAAGACCCTCAAGGAGAAGGGTGTGATGGTCGTCGTAGCCGGCGAGCTTGGCTTCGGGGCGAGGACCCTTCTTGAGATGAGCGGGATCAGGGCGGTTCAGGTCGATCCAGGCGTCAAGGTCAAGGACGCTTTGGATGAAGCCCTCAAACAGCAGCTGTTGACTGTCCCTTAAACACAGACACCGAGGCAGACAGTAGACGCATACGGGTGGTCGTCGTCAAGCCTCTTCTTGAATCGTCTGGTACGCTCTGTCTATGGTAAGCTCCGCGATGTCAGCCGTCAGGTTGCTTATCCTCATTATGTTCTCCCTGATGGTCACTATGTGGGTGAGCGTGGACACGTCGTTGGTGTCTCCGTGGATTGGTAGCGGCGTGATCTCCGAGTAAAGGTCCCTGATTATATCCTGTGCGTCGATGACCTCGTTCGTCGGCCCAACGTCCATGCGGAGGAAACAATGGACGGCGTGATCATAGGAGTAGAAAGCGATGTCGGCGGCATCCGAGAGCACCCTCTTTAACTTATCCGGGATGATCTTCTCGGCCCTGTACAACGCCAGTATGCTGCTCGCTATGTTGGTGACGTGGTCGGCGACCCTCTCTATGCGGTGGACGAGCGTCTGGTAGTCGAGGCAGTCCAAAGGATCCAGGTCCAGCTGGTTGGATAGAACCGGGTTACTCACGGCGCTGCGCAGGGTCCTCACGACCAGGTACATCATCTGGTCCACGTCCTCTTCGAGGGAGACCACAGACAAGACGAGGGACTCGTCTCGGTCCCTGATGGCCTGTATGGTGTCCCTGAACATGGAGTACGTCATCATGTGCATCCTCTCCACGCAGGAGGGGACGGAGACCTTCGTCTCGTCCACGAGGGTCTCCAGGTCTATCCGGTTCGACTCCGACTCTATGACCATCATGTAGAGTCTTCGTATGATGTCCCGGATGGCCTTCTGCTGACTGGCCGTGAATATTTTATCGGATTTTAACGTTATGAGTGTGTAGCCGTCCAGGTATGTACCGATCAGCTTCCTAACGATGGACTCGTTGTCCTCGTCTACACCGATCTCAAGGTGGATCTTTTTGACTTTGTCCTCAGCCTTGGCTGCGGGTAGTACGACCAGGGACCCGTCCTGCTGGACTCTCACCACGACGGTGTCCCCTTGGCTCAGCCTGTTGTGTCTCAGCCATTCTTTTGGTAACGTGATCGCCCTCGAGGACTGTCCCAGGGCCATGATCTTCCTGTGATCCATGTTTGTTTATTTATGTGGAAACATTATATGTTTTATTATTAATAATAGTCTTAAGATACCCAAAAAGACAATATATATACATATTACCTAATATTAATAATTTTAGTGCAATGTATATATTTTACTTTTGTTTTATGATAACTCGAGTAAGAATGAAGCCTAAGTGGTACGAGTTCGGGGAAAAGAGCATCGCAAAAGACGACGAAGTCAAGAAAAACTATACCGGGAGACTCGACGGCGAATACGGTCACCTCATGCTGTCCGATAAGAAGATTCTGTTCGTGAAGGAGGAGGGCTTCCTGAGGAAGAAGTACGCCGTGACCCTCAACCTGCAATACGAAGACATCGAGGAGATAAAACAGGAGGACAGGTTCGACCTAAAGATCACTGAGGAGTCCGGGGGCTCATACGAGTTCATCACAGACGACATACCGGTATCGATCGTAGACGAGAGCGTACACGATTTAATGAAGCACCAATAGAACACCCAACAACCTTTTTTATTCGCTAACCAACATGAAGACTCGTAGAGTTTATACAATTATACTGGTACCTTTTTGACTACATTCATGTAGATACAACGGTTTTTAGGATGTATCTTGGCGTCAGACCCTGGAAAAACAACTACAAGCAACCCGTTATATGTAGACGCCGACCCCGTGATTCACGGCTAAAGTGCCATCGATGACTGTGTAACTTATCCTCTAGACATGGCTTTTTACATCTACGCTTCTTCCCTGCAGAACCTTTTAATCCCACGGCGCTTCCAGAGTGTGTCACGAGGTTATAAGCGTGTCAAAGAGCAAGAAAGAGAAGAAAGAAAACTTAATTAAACACAAGCAGCAGCAGAGAGAAAAGAAGCAGCAGGCCAAGATGAGGAAAAAAGTCTCCCTCCCCGCGGGATACCACAAGAAGAAATGATCACAGGGCATCAACCTCCCGGTCAGAGATCCGCTCATCGTAACAACCGACGCTGCCGGGAAGCGTTGTATAAGTTTAAGTTAAACCACAAAGTAGGTAGGGTATGAGATACAGCGTAGACAACGCGGGCAGGCTTAGAAAATTCATAGAGGTAGTGAGAGACAAGCCCATGCCGGCCGGCGCCGCGTCCGTGGACTGGCTGAAAGCTAACGGCTTAAAGGACAGGCGGGACGCCCAGTTCCTCGATATACTGGAGCTGCTCGACTTCGTGGACGCCGGCAGGAAACCCAACCAGAACTGGGTGGCCTTTCAGGACAAGTCGAAATCGACCAGCGTTATGGCGAAGGTCCTCAGGGAGAGGTATTCTTTTATGTTCAAGCTGCATCCTGACGCATCTAACCAGTCTGATACCAATCTGCAGCAAGTGTTCATGGATAGAAAGCTGGAGAAAGAGGAGTCGGCCCGCGCCGTCAAGACCTTCAAGACGCTGCTCCAGTTCGCCGGATGGATGTAGGCCCGGGATAAACCCTGTTTTATGTGGCGTCCTGTGCATAAATCGTTTCGATTAAAGTCGTATGTGGACGTGGGATTTGAACCCCCGACCTCCTGGTAGCAAACCAGGCATTCATACCCCTGAACTAATAGCCCTCAGCCACCAACATCCTCTGATTAATTTTAATCTATTGGAACGCTTTTTGATAAGGAACCAAAAATACCCTAATTTCAGAAAAAGAAGTTTCTCTACTACCAATATAATATATTCCTAAGAATAGCGATTGTTGAAGCGACTATTCTGTCTATTTCATCTTCTTTACTTCGCCTAGATAATCCTTCATGAGTAGAGCGGGCAGCACCGTGGTTTCGACGTCTCCTCTCGAGTTAAGCTCCAACGCCAACCTGTATGCGGTCTTCTCGTTTTCAACGTCTATGATGTTTATGAAGTTGTACTGACCCAGGGTCGCCAACTGGGGGAGTCCACTCTGGTCGCAGCTCTCTAGCTTGCTGCAGATATCCTCAAGGATCTCTGGCTCGTCCCTCAGCTTTTCTTTACACGCACCCGTTAGCTTAGTCAGTAGTACAAACAAGGGCATACTATATCCATATGAGATGAAATTCAAACTTTTTTAACTTTACCCCAGCATAGATGGGTTCAGAGGGCAGACATTTTAAGATTCCAATTAATCGCGGAAGGTAAAACGAATGAAATTTTTTATTAGCTATAAAGTAAAACATAACCTGAAATGGTGGATACAGAAGACGAGGATCTAGAGAAGATAAAAAGGAAGAGACTGGAAGAGATGATGAAAAGCATCTCCGAGAAGAATGTAAAGCCCCCGCTCCAAGCATCAAGTAAACCCGTTGATTTGACCGATGCTACCTTCAATAAATTTGTGGAGGATAACCATTTGTCTGTTATTGACTGCTGGGCTCCCTGGTGTGGGCCATGCCGATTTGTCTCTCCGGTCGTGGAGGAGCTTGCCAGGGATTACGTTGGTAGGATCTCCTTCGGGAAACTGAACGTGGATAATAATCAGGGAGTGGCGGCTCAATATGGTGTAAGGAGCATACCAACATTGTTGGTTTTCAAGGATAGAAAACTGGTCGACCAGATAGTCGGTGCGATGCCGAGGCAAATGTTGGAACCGAGGATAACGCGTCACCTGTAGATTATGGGCAGGATTGAGGGATAACTGGATTCTCTCTTTTCCGCGCATGCATACCTATCTTCTGGCACGCACAACATCTCACTGGTTAGAGGAGACAATAACATCCATTAATACTTGTGCGAATGATTTTTTTATTCCTCTCTTAAATATAGACATATTTCTTCATCTTCTTTACGTAAAACGTAGTTCGATCTGAAGTACTGCACTAGATCATCGTCTTCTATCATGTAGGCTAGCTTGAACCCTTTCGTGAAATCGCATGGGTCTACAAGCTTGTATCCCCTGCCCAGCAGCCAATCCTCAGGGATAAACTCGTGTCCACTTCTCAGAAATCTCTTGAACACAAGCAGGTCTTTTGAATGTTCGTTTCTCGGTCCCTCGAGAACATAGCCGCTCTCCATCAGCTTCTTTAGATACGCCGCATCACTTATCGGGTTCATCTAAATTATCTACAACGAAAAAATTTATTAATGTTACCCAGCGGGAACCGACTCCTAAAAGCAGGGAATCCGTCGTTTATGCATCCATGTGTTCAGCCTTTTTAGGATATACCGTGGCTCACTCGATTTAGCTAGTTGTTTAGATTCAGCGTCGATCATATCCATCATATTAAATCTAGTTTATATCAAGTTGGCTCTTCTCAGTATGGCTTCGGCGTCTTCGTAGCCTTCGTCTGCTTCTAGTCTCACACCCTCGAGACAGGACTTGAAGATCTTTTCATCGAACCTTAGCGTCCCCAAGATCTCTAGGTCCATCTCCCCCGCTTTTCTGTTGATTATGTCCTCTATCTCGGGCGTAGTCTTGTTCACGACGAGCCAGAACGTTTTCCCGGTCTCGGCCATGTATTCCTTGAGGATCTTAGCCAGCTCTAGTGATTCTGCCGTCGGGTCGGCGACCGCGATGACCGCCTCAATGCCTTCCTCGACCCCCCTGCCCAGGTGTTCTATCCCGGCGTCCGTGTCCACGAGTACCACCTCGCCTTCCTCCAGTTCCAGGTTTTTCAGCAGCGTCCTGAGCAGGAAGTTGAAGGGACACGCGCATCCTTCACCGAACTCTCTCACCTTGCCTATGGTGAGGAGCCTGATCCCTTCTCTGGACGAAGAAACGTACTCGCGGGGAAGTTCATCCAGCCTTATGCCCTTCCCGGCCTTTGCCAGGGCCTCCGCGAGGTTTACCTCGCCCTTCTCGAATATGGTCCCCTTTCCCCCCAGGTACTCGACTATCGCCTTCGGGGGCTCCACGTCCAGTATCTTGGGCAAAAGGGTGTTGGATTCGTCGGAGTCTATCAGGTAGACCTTGTGTGTCTTAGATAGGACTCTGGCCGCTAGAACGGAGAGAGAGGACTTGCCCGCTCCGCCCTTCCCGCACACCATTATCTTCATCTTGACGCCCCTTCTCCCTTTGGCGTAATAACCATGACGGAGTTAAGCGTGTCCAAGTAGGATATGTCCACGCCGTCCAGGGTGGATGTGTCCTCAAAGTCCAGGCTGCGGAGCACGATCTTGTCCCCCTCCTTGACCACGAACGCCACATCTTCTGCAACCAGTTCCTTATCCTCTCCTTTACTCAGGTAGACCTTGATTAGACACATGCATAGCATACCCTAAGGCTGTTGAACCTCCACTTCTATGGTATGGAAACCAACTTAAACCTTGTCCAACGATGAACGCCTTCTAGATAAATCGGCGTTCAGACACGGCTCCATAAAGAGGAAATTCCTTTAAATATCTTTAAACGTTGAAACCTTGAGGAGGGGAATGTCTGACGCATAACCCCTCAGGCATTGTACCACCCATCCCAGATTCTGGGCGAGTTGCTGATGCTTGATCATTGTGTTCGTCTCTTGGACTTGACGGCTACACATGGTTATTATCCTGAAATCTAATCATTGCTGGGAACCACGATGCACCAAAAATGTGAAACAATACAGAGTTCAGCCGATGTACTCGGCTTGACGCTAGAAGAAACAAGGGATAGATTGGAGTTGCTGAGAAGAGAGGCTCTGCAGAGCCCCTCGGAGTCCAGCGTAAAAAGGCTCAAATACTTTACTAG
>Ga0307439_1001922_pt1 | contig 12633 bp, 12 predicted proteins | sample SalMarWE160490MG_FD_202142 | JGI IMG/M metagenome (GOLD analysis project Ga0307439, IMG submission 202142) | Salt marsh sediment microbial communities from the Plum Island Ecosystem LTER, Massachusetts, United States - WE1604-90 | ecosystem: Environmental > Aquatic > Marine > Intertidal zone >... | reverse complement strand
CTATGCCCTGGCTCAGGATGGGCGTTTTGACGACGTAGGCAACGACGGTCAGAGCCTTTGGTTCCTGCGACGGTTGGAGCCGCCTGAGACCATTCATCTGCCACCGAGCTTGCGCTACAGTCCGGTGATATATGATAGGGCGATCCTCGGTGAGGAGATGCTCCGCTGGGAGATGGAGATTGACGACGAGATCACGGGGCTGGCTGTCCCCAGCACGAAGGAGAAAACGTCTAGCGTAACCATCGTCCTCAACTATCCCCACCGCCGGGTAGGCACTGTCCCTTTGACCAGCAAGACGGAGGACTTGTTCCCACGGGGGTATGGCGAGCGTATGATGATCACCTTCATAGATGGCCGGACGGGCGAGCAGATGCTAGGCTGGGTTGTTCGCCAGCACAAATACGTCTATGGCCTCAAAGGCTGGTATGATAAGCACGAGATACCAGTGGGGGCCTATATTAAGCTGGAGAGAACCGATGCTCCTCTGGCCATTGTGGTGGATTACCCTCGCCGGCGTAAGAAGCGCGAATGGATCCGCGTGGCTACAGTTGTGGGGGGACAACTGACGTTCGTCATGCAGATGAGGGCCATCGGCTGCGAGTACGACGAGCTGATGGTCTTGGGTGAGGATGACCCAGCCGAGATTGATTCCCTGTGGATGCGAAGTGAGGAGAGTGGCAAGTCTGTCTCTGAAGTGCTGCGCCAGGTCTTCCCCGAGCTGGCCAAGCTCAACCCCCAGGGTACTGTTCATGTCAAGACTCTCTACAGCGCTATCAACGTGGAGAAGCGCTGCCCGCCGGGGCCGATCCTCGCTGAGTTAGCCAGCACGGCTTGCTTCCTGGCGGTGGGCGATGGCTATTGGGTATACGATCAGGAAGCTCTTTAATTTGATGACTATACAGGCCTAAGCTATGGTTAGGTGGATAAAACCAGATCTAGAAACCAAGTTTCACATTGATTTCGATTGGTGGGAGAGGAAAGGGCGCGACCTGCGCGTCTACCTGCAGAGCCATCTGTGCCCTGAGTGCAAGGTGGTATACGCCAACCACCGTGGAAGCGAAGAGGTTGATTGGATTGACCCCGACACGGCCGAGGTAACACGGGTAGATGCCCTTTGGCAATCTTTGCGCACTCATTGCAGCCAAAGGCCAGATTTTATCACCGAGAACACTCCCTTGACGGACGCTGTCTTTCGTGTCTTTCTAGCCAATGGCAACACGCCGCTATCCGCGACGGAGCTCCACGAGATCCTGGGCAGGCACACCCCGGAGGCTATCCTGCGTACCCTGGGCGGACGGAAGATTTACAAGGGCATCAGGCCCGTGCTGAAGTGAGGTTGGGCGTGGATCGCTCGTTGCAGGCGCGAATTCGGGAATCGGCCAAAGCCACGGAAGGCATTGAGGCCATCGCCCTGGAGCGGGTTCAGGCCCTGGCCGGGGACTTCGGCGTTTCGCTCAGGGAAGTAGAGCTAACGGCTCTGGAGGCCCGCGTCCTGCCTCGCCGCTATCTGCGCAGCCTGGGTACGGTGGGGTGGGAGGGGCAGATCAGACTGTTGTGCTCCACAGTGGCGGTGGTGGGCCTGGGCGGCTTGGGGGGAAACGTGGTCGAGGGGCTGGCCCGCATGGGAGTGGGCCATCTCGTCGTCGTGGACGGTGACGTGTTCGTAGACCACAACCTCAACCGACAGGTCTTGTGCGCCGAGGACGACCTGGGCCTTTTGAAGGCCGAAGCGGCTCGAACTCACGTCGCCCAGATCAACGCGGCGGTGGAGGTCGTCGTCCATTCCGAGGAGGCCACCAGGGAGAACTTGTCCCGGTTATTGGAGGGGGCTGAGGTGGTCGTTGACGCTCTCGATCGTTTGCCCAGCCGCCTCATGTTGCAGGAAGTGGCTCAGAAGATGGGCATCCCCATGGTGCATGGAGCCATCGCCGGCTACTCGGGTCAGGTGATGACCATCTTTCCTGGGGATGGGGGATTGCGAGCTCTCTTCGGTGGGGGCAGCGTACCTCAGCAGGGCCTTGAGGTGCAACTGGGTTGTCCCGCTGCCACGTCCATGATGGTGGCTGCCTGGCAGGTGCAGGAAGTGTTGAAGATCCTCCTGGGTCGGGGTCAACTCCTGCGACACAAGATACTTTTCATGGACGCCGAGGCGGGCACAGTTGAATTTCTGGAGATTGGGAGCTAGGGGTTGAGGTTCTTCATTGCTGGCATCATGCAGGGTTCGCGTAGCGATATAGGCATTCACGACCAGAGCTATCGGGTGGCCATCGGGGCGGCCATCAAGGCTCGCTTCGCCGGGGCCGAGATTGTTGATCCCCTGGAGCTGCACCCGGACGGCGGCCTGAATTACGGGCCTGAGAAGGCCAGGCGCACCCTGCTGGAAATGGCCGAGGAGGCTGCCCAGGCCGACGTGCTCATCGCCTACCTTCCTGAGGCCAGCATGGGCACGGCGGTCGAGATGTGGCAGGCCTACCAGGCTGGCAAGCCGATCCTCGCCATTTCGCCTCTGACTGAGAACTGGGTGATCAGGTTCCTCTCAACGCAAGTTTTCCCGTCCCTGGGAGCCTTTGAATCTTTCGTGGCCGAGGGAGAGTTGGAGAGGCTGTTGCAAAACAGGGAGTTTGGCAAGCCCGTCAGCTTGCAGTAACAATTTGAAGTTTGAGCTTTGAACTTTGAAGTTTAATGTGCCCCTGTAGCTCAGTGGATTAGAGCAACTGCCTTCTAAGCAGTGGGTCGGGGGTTCGAATCCCTCCAGGGGTGCCTGGCACAACTTACTGAAGCAGAAAATGAGATCAAAACATCTAGAAGCAGGAATGAAACTATGATGGAGTACAAAGGCTATCTATCTCGCGTTGAATTTGATGATGAGGCCAATATCTTTCACGGAGAAGTGATCAACATCCGAGATGTGGTCACGTTTCAGGGGAAAACGGTAGATGAACTACGCAAAGCGTTTGAAGATTCCGCGGAAGATTATTTGGCCTTTTGTGCCGAGCGAGGGGAAGAGCCAGACGAGCCTTTTTTGGGACGATTCACGATACATCTTTCGCCGGAGCAACATCGCAAAGTTGTTCTTGCCGCTGAGAAGACTGGAAAAGGCGTAGAGATGTGGGTGGCTGAGGCACTTGCCCAGGCCACATAAGTATCCCTCCAGCGCACGTTAGCATGGAGGAACACACACGTAGGAGGCAGCAATAACAAATGAAAAAAGCCACATCGCTCCTGGTTCTCATGGTACTGCTGACTGCTTGTCAGCTCCGGCCGACGCCGGAAATCGTCAGGGTCACGGTGCCCGTTGAGGTCACAGTGCTTGTGACCCAGCCACCCCTGCCTACGTACACACCCTATCCCACCTACACCCCTTATCCGACTTATACCCTGCCACCAATGCCCACTGATACGCCAGTCCCGCCAACCGTCACGCAAACGCTAACGAACACCCTCACGCCTACTTCCAGTGTCACGCAGACACCTGTAGTTACTTCCACTCTGACGCCCGGCTCCGTTGTTCTGCCCAACTGCCCCAATCCTCAAGCCAGGCTCACTTATCCTACGGTGAACGCCATTCTGACGGGGATTGTCGAAATCAGGGGCACAGCGCAAATTGACTTTTTTGACTACTACAAGTTCGAGTTTCGCCGCAAGGGGACACCCGACTGGGCGTTCGTGCAGAGATTTGAACACACGGTGATTGATGGCGTCCTGGGTGTTTGGGACACCTCGTCTCTTCCCGCCGGTGCTTATGCCTTCCGCCTGGTGGTGGTGGACAAATCAGGTAACTATCCGGAGCCCTGTGAGGTGGAAGTGACTGTCGAGCACTGATTTTCTGGCAAGACATCTGTTTGTGGTACAATATTCTGCAACTCAGCAGAAGGAGAGTGACATGGCAGAGAGTGTGTACAAGGTGATCGAGCTGGTTGGAACCAGCACTGAGTCGTGGGAGAAGGCTGCTGTGGCGGCTGTGGAGACGGCGGCGAAGAGCTTGCGGGATCTTCGCATCGCCGAGGTCGTCGAGCTGGATATGCAGCTTGAGGACGGCGAGGTTCGCGCCTACCGCGCCAAGGTGAAGGTCTCCTTCAAGTACCAGACTGAAGACTGAGCCGAATCCCATGCGGGCGGCTTCTCTCCGGAGGCCGTCCGATTTCGTTCTAATACGTGATTGATGTGGGCTTCCAAAGCAGCCTAACCGGTCGTGCCGCTATGGTAAGATGCCCAGGCTCTGTGCACCTGCCTGTGGAGGAATTCGCCGTGGCTTCACGTGTTTGGGCTTGGATGAAGCGGCGCAGAAAAAGGAGAAAAAGTGAGTTGATGTTACGCTTCAGGCGATTCATCCTGATAACTCTCGTTCTACTGGCCATCGCCTCTGTGCGCCCGGTAGCGGCTACCAACGATGCATCCGCTCGCCTGGCCTGCGATCCAGACGGGCTGCAAGAGAGCGGCGCAGTGTATCGCATTTGCATGCCGGTTTTCCCCCCTTGGAACGGCGATCTGGTGGTGTTTGCTCACGGCTACGTTTCGCCCACCGAGCCAGTGGGCATCCCCGAAGATCAAATGACCCTGCCGGGCACCAGCGTCACGCTCGACCAGTTGGTCAACTCGATGGGCTATGCCTTCGCCACCACCAGCTACAGCACCAACGGGTTGGCGGTGGTCGAAGGAATCGCTGACCTGGTGGATCTGGTGGACATCTTCACCACCCAGAAAGGTGCGCCCGACACGGTCTACCTGGTCGGCGTTTCGGAAGGGGGGCTGATCACCGCGCTGGCCGTGGAGCAGTATCCCGATGTCTTTGACGGCGGGCTGGCGCTGTGTGGGCCGTACGGCGATTTCGGCCGCCAGATCAACTACTTTGGCGACTTCCGGGTAGTGTTCGACTACTTTTTCCCTGGCCTGCTGCCTGGCAGCCCGGTTGACATTCCCGGCTGGCTGTTGGAAGATTGGGACACCTACTACGAGACGACCATCAAACCAGAGATCGGAGACCCGGCCAACGCCAGCCTGGTTGCGCAGCTTTTGAACGTCACCAATGCCCCCTATGACACCGAAGACCCCGGCACCAGGGAGACCACCATTCAGGCCCTTCTCTGGTACAACGTCTTCTCTACCAACGATGGCCTGGACAGGCTGGGCGGCCAGCCTTTCGATAACCAGGATCGGGTCTACGCCGGCTCCGGCGACGACACCCAGCTCAACCAGGGGGTGCAGCGTTTCAGTGCGGATCAGGCCGCCCTCGACGAGATCGCCGCCCACTACCAGACCACCGGCCACCTCAGCGTACCCCTGGTCACCCTCCACACCACTGGCGACCAACTTGTCCCCTACTGGCACGTCGCCCTCTATCGTGGCAAAACCATCGCCGCTGACAACGTCGCCCTCCACGAGCACCTCGAAGCCAGCCGCTACGGTCACTGCAGCTTCGCAGCCACCGAGGTGCTATACGCCTTCGCCAGCCTGGTGAACATGGTAGATGACCCGCCCCCGTACCAGCCGGTGAGCCGCTCGTTCTTGCCGCTGATTTTGGCTGCGCTGTGATCTGGTGGAAACGAGGCCAAACAAATCAGGGAGGTTACAGGCATGAACGTAAGAAAAAGTGAGATCCTCATCCTTGGGATAGCATTGCTCTCCTTTGCCATTGGCGTCTATTATTACCCCCAGATGCCGGAACAGATGGCCTCACATTGGAACGTCAGGGGACAGGTGGATGACTACCTTCCGAGATTCTGGGGGTTGTTCTTGATACCTGTTACCCTCGTTGGACTGGCCTTGCTTTTCATGGCCATTCCCAGAATAGATCCACTGCGGGAGAACATTGAGAAGTTCAGGCGGTACTACGATGGATTCGTGATTCTGTTCATGCTGTTCATGATTTTCATCTACTTTCAAACCATTCTGTGGAGCATTGGAATCAAGATAAGCCCTAATGCATATATTCCAATCGCGGCCGGGCTTCTGTTTGTCGGCGCCGGTATCCTTATCGAGAATACGAGACGGAACTGGTTTGTCGGGATCAGGACCCCCTGGACGTTGAGTAGCGACCGGGTGTGGGACAAAACCCACAGAACGGGTGGAAAGCTATTCAAGATCGCTGGGGTAATCGCCATGGTGGGGATATTCTTCCAGAGCTATGCGGTCTTCTTCGTCCTCATTCCCGCGCTTCTAGTTGCTGCTTATACGGTCGTGTATTCCTATCTTGAATACAAGAAGGAAATGAAGTAGCTGCAAGCGCCAAACTATCCGTCGAAGACACAAGCCACCTGCGTTAGCCGCGCAGGTGGCTTTTTGTGTTGCCAAACGAGGGGAAACATGATATACTATACTCGTGATGGTCCAGAGGACAGGCTTGGGGATATGATAGCAAGGGTCTCTGAGATGGGTGTGACAGGAGCATAGAGGTTGTCCAGTCTGAGCGAAGCAAGGACCAGAAAAGGGCTAATTGACCCCGCCCTGAAAAAAGCAGGCTGGGACGTCAATAACCCCGACCAGGTGGGCATCGAGATCCCCGTGGATGATTTTGAACCTCAAGCGTGGCGTGCGCTCGAAGCCAGGCTGAGACGCTTGCGGGAGACTGGGGTAGTCTACGAGACCGAATTGCCGAAGGGGATCAGCGACTACGTACTCTACCGCCCCGATGGCGACATCATCGCCGTCGTCGAGGCCAAGCGCACCAGCATTGACCCACGCCTCGCCCAGGCCCAGACCGAGTTCTACGTCCAGGGGATCGCCAGGCGCCAGGACTTCGCCCCCTTTGCCTTCATGACCAACGGCTACCGCACCGAGTTCTGGGACGTGGGTCACGCCAACCCCCGCCAGGTGGCCGGCTTTTTCTCCCCCGCCGACCTGGACAATCTCTTCTACATTCGCCAGAACCAAACGCCTCTCACTGGCGCACCCATCAACCTCAAGATCACCGACCGACCCTACCAACTGGAGGCCATGCAACGCCTTTGTGACGCTTTCGAGAACAAAAAGAAGCGCAAGGCTCTGCTCGTCATGGCCACAGGCACCGGCAAAACCCGCGTCGCCATGTCCCTGGCCGACATCTTCATGCGCACCAACCAGGCCCGCAACATCCTGTTCGTGGCCGACCGCGACGCCCTGGTGCGCCAGGCGCTCTCCGAAGGCTTTGAGGACTTCCTGCCAGACGAGCCCTGCGCTCGCATGTTCTCCCATAACACCCACAGAATCAAAGCCAATCGCCTGTTTGTCGTCACCCTGCAGACCTTGAGCAACTGTTATCAGGACTTCACGCCCGCCTTTTTCGACCTGATCGTCTTTGACGAGGTTCACCGCTCCATCTTCAACAAGTGGAACGAGGTGCTCCAATACTTCGACGGGCTCATGATCGGTCTGACCGCTACTCCTGCCCAATACATAGACCGCAATACCTTCCTCGAGTTCGACTGCACCGATGAGGTACCCACCTTCTTCTACTCGCGCCAGGAAGCCACGGACGAAGGCTATCTGGTGGACTACGAACTGTACGCCGCGCAGACCAAGTTCCAACGCAAGGGCATCCGGGGAGTGGACCTCTCCGAGGAAGAGAAGCAAGCCCTGATTGACCAGGGATATGACCCAGACGCCATTGATTTCTCCGGAACCGACCTGGAGCGCAGGGTTTCCAACAAGGATACCCTCCGTAGGCAATGGGAGGAGATCTGGGACGTCTGTCTCAAGGACCAATCGGGCCAGTTGCCGGGCAAGACCATCCTCTTCGCCATGACCCAGGCCCACGCCCTGCGCCTGCTCGAAGTGTTCAACGAGATGTTTCCCCAGTATCCCGACCTGGCGCGGGTGATCACCTACAAGTCGGAGCATAAGGGCACCGCCATCAAGACCTTCAAACGGGAGTCGCTGCCGCGCATGGCCATCTCCGTGGACATGCTGGAGACCGGTGTCAATGTGCCCGAAGCTGTGAACCTGGTCTTCATGCGCCCCGTGCACTCGCCCATCAAGCTGGAGCAGATGCTCGGCCGCGGCACGCGGAACGACGACGCCTGCTCGCATCCCGAATGGCTGCCCAACGGCAGAAAGGACAGGTTCAAGATCATAGACTTCTGGGAGAACGACTTCGAGAAGCGCGAACCCACTGAAGATTCGCCCACCACCCCCGTCCTCATCAAGCTTTTCAACACCCGGCTGGACCTGTTGGAGTGTTACCACGGTGACCAGCAATCCCCCGAAGCCCGGCAGGTGATCGCCGACCTGCGCGCCCAGATCGCCGAGATACCCCTCGACGCCTATTCGGTCAAGAAAGTCTATCCGGAGGTCCAACGTGCCTGGGAGGATACCTACTGGCTCTATCTGACCCGGAGCAAGCTGGACTTCCTGCGACAGAACGTCGGGCCGCTCCTGCGCTTCGCACCGATGGGCGATGTGCAAGCCGTCGCTTTCACCACCAAGGTCGAACGGCTCAAGCTGGAAAGGGAAACCGGCAAGGACACCACCGCCACGGTCAGATCCATCGCCGAAGATGCCAGCCGCCTGCCCGATTTCGTTTACGAGGATCCCGACAGTGCACAGGCGGCCATCTTGTGCCAATCACCCCAGGATCTCCAGGATGCTACCGTGGAGCAACTCAACCAGATCATCCACTCCCTGGCCAGCCAGATGAAGAACCGCCGCAAAGAGGAGACCCTGGTCAAGCTCGACCTGGGCGACGTTATCGAGTTCCGCAGCTACATCATCCTGGACGAGAGAGGCGAGCCAGTCTACGCCCAGGAATACCGCGAGCGCGTTCAGCGCAAAGTCACGGCCCTGCTCCAGGACAACCCGACTCTCCTTGCCCTGGCCCTCGGCCAGCCGGTCAGCGACCTGGAACTGCTCGAATTGGAGCAGGTTCTCCGGCAGGAACTTGGCGCCCCGGACATTCAGCTCACACCCGGCAACATCCACCGTGCCTACGCCGTCCGCGTCGGGTGCCTGATCGAGTTCCTGCGCCAACTCCTGGAGCTGGAGGACATCCCCGACTACGCCGACATCGTCCGCCGCCAGTTCCAGACCTTCATCGCCGCCCATTCCTTCAACGCCAACCAGATCCTGTTCCTGCGCACGCTACAGAGCGTCCTGGCTCAGAAGCACCGCGTGACCTGGGCTGACTTGTACGTGCAACCCTTCACCAACCTGGGCGCGAACGCCGTAGAGCGGTGGTTTACCTTTGACCAGGCCGACGAGATCATGGCCTTCGCCGAAACCCTGGCCGTAGGAGGCTGACTTGCTAACCGATCCCAAACTCCGCTCTCAAGTTGACCAACTGTGGGACAGACTCTGGTCGGGTGGGCTCTCCAACCCGTTCGACGCCATCGAACAGATCTCATTCCTGCTCTTCCTCAAGCGGCTCGACGACCTGGAGAAGCAGAAGAAACGGCGTGCTCAGCGGGAGGGCAAGCTGTACCTTCCTGACCCTGACTTGGTGGCCGACCTGCGGTGGGACTACTGGACCAGAATGAAGGCCGCCGACGCCCTCAAGCACCTGAAAGAAGTGATCTTCCCCAAGCTGAGGGATATGGGCGCCGAGGGCAGCTCTTTCGAGCGCTACATGCAGAACGCCGAGTGCAAGATCAACAAGCCCAGCCTGCTCATCGAGACCTGCAACCTCATAGACCAGATGCAGATCTCGTCCCAGAACCAGGACGTCCAGGGCGATCTCTACGAGTACATGCTCAGCTACCTGAACATCGCCGGACGCGGCGGCCAGTTCCGCACCCCGCGCCACGTCATCCGCATGATGGTCAAGATGATCAATCCCAAGCCCAGCGACCGCATCGCCGACCTGGCGGCTGGCACTTGCGGCTTCCTGGTCAACGCCTATCAGCACATCCTGGAAACGCACACCTCCCCCGAAATCCTGGAGTACGACCAGCAGGGCTGGCCCCACAACCTGATCGGCGACCGGCTGAAGCCCGAACAGTGGAGATTCCTGCAGGAAGAGGCTTTCCAGGGCTACGACAACGACTCTGGCATGACCATGCACCGCATCGGCTCCATGAACCTCATGCTGCACGGCATCGAGAGGCCGCGTTTCGACTACATGGACACCCTGTCCAAGAGCTTCACCGAAGAGCGCGACTACGATGTCATCCTGATGAACCCGCCCTTCAAGGGCGCCGTGGACAAGGACGACGTCAGCGACACCCTGCCCGACAATACCACCAAATCCGAGCTCCTCTTCGTCCATCTCATCCTCCGCGCCCTGGACATGGGCGGCCGCTGCGCCGTCATCGTCCCCGACGGCGTCCTGTTTGGCTCCAGCCGCGCCCACGTCGCCCTGCGCAAGAAGGTCGTCGAGGAGAACCGGCTCGACGGTGTCGTCTCCATGCCCGGCGGCGTGTTCAAGCCCTACGCTGGCGTCTCCACCGCCGTGCTCCTCTTCACCCGTGGCGCCACTACCGACCGCATCTGGTTCTACGACATGGCCCACGACGGCTTCTCGCTGGACGACAAGCGCCAGCCCGTGCCCGAGAACGACATCCCCGACATCCTGGAATGTTGGCAGCACCGTCACGACGCCGATTTCCAGGCCGCGCGCCAGTCCAAACTGGAGAAGCTACGGGCCGAGGTCGAGCCGCTGAAAGCCGAACGGCTGAGACTCCGGGGCGAGATCAACCGCCTGACCTTCGAGAGCGTCATTGCGCCAGCACCAGACCCTAAAGGTTTCGAAAAACCTTTAGGGTCTGCGCAGGACGAACTGGCCGACCTCGAAGCCCAGATCGCCCCTCTCCAGGCGCAGATAGACCAACTGACCCGCCAGTTCTGGGTGACCAAGAAGCAAGTCAAAGCCAACAACTACGACCTCTCCGCCAGCCGCTACCGCCAGATCGAGCCGGACGAAGCCTACTACGAGAAGCCGCAGGTGACGATGGAGCGGTTGTTGGAACTGGAGCAGGTAATGGCTGAGGAAGTGCGGGAACTGGAGGATCTGCTTAGATGATCAAGTCCTCCGAGTGGCAGCTCATACCGCTTCGTCGAGTTATGAAGAGTGCACAATCAGGATTTGCTTCAGGCGCGAGAGATGTGGAGGGTGTCATTCAGCTTCGGATGAATAATGTCACTACTGACGGCACCCTGGATTGGACATCATTTATCCGTGTTCCTGCATCCGAAAAGCAGCTCGATAAGTACCGACTGCGCCGGGGGGATGTGCTGTTCAATAGCACGAACAGCCCTAATCTGGTTGGCAAGACTGCCATGTTTGTTGGATACACTGAACCTGTCGTATTCAGCAACCATTTTGTCCGCCTGCGCGTGGATGACACAAAGCTCGAACCTCGATATTTGGCTTGCTGGCTCACATATCGGCAGCAGCAAAGGTTTTTTGAGAGCATCTGCACTCAGTGGGTGAATCAGGCAGCAGTACGGAAGGACGATTTGCTCTCTCTTCAACTGCCCCTTCCCCCACTCCCCGAACAAAAGCGCATCGCCGCCATCCTGGCCAAAGCTGATCGCCTGCGCCGCCTCCGCCGCTACGCCCGCGACCTCAGCGACACCTACCTGCAATCAGTGTTTTTGGAGATGTTTGGGGATCCGGTGTCGAATCCGATGGGGTGGCCCACTGCTGAGATTCAAGAGATAACTGAAAGCCTTGACCAGCGCCGTATCCCAATCGAGGCGTCAATAAGAAAATTCCGCAGAGGTGAATATCCGTACTACGGCGCATCTGGCATTATTGACTACATTGACGACTACATCTTCGATGAAGAAACGCTTTTGGTCGCTGAAGATGGTGCCAACCTACGGGCACGAGTGACCCCGATAGCATTCAAGGTTTCTGGAAAGTACTGGGTCAATAATCATGCTCATGTGCTAAGAATGACAGAAAGGGTCAACATCGACTTCCTCTGCCAAGTTCTGAATGCGACTGACTTGGAGCCCTATGTTACCGGAACCGCGCAACCGAAACTAACTGCTACCAAGCTGAAGAGAATAAGCGTCATTCTTCCCCCTGTCCCCCTCCAGCAGCACTTCGCCCATATCGTCCACAAATTCGAGCGGTTGCGCGCCCAGCAACGCGAAGCGGAGCGCCAGGCGGAGCATCTGTTCCAGACGCTGCTGCATCGGGCGTTTCGGGGGGAGTTGTGAGGACACATGGCGATGTGCCCCACTGTTTGATTGCAGGAGGAAAACATGCCCAAACACAACTTTTCATACCTTTTGGCTCACTATCCCGAAACCATCGAAGAGATGGATGAAACGTTCACGAGCCATCAGTTCATCCTTAAGCTTGCGCAGCAGCACCAAAGGCTGTACATCAAAGCGCTACACAGCTATCGTGATGAGCCAGCACCATTTCGGACTGTGCATGGCATTCTCGCAAAGCGCCTGCATGACTACCCTAAACTGATTGAACTAGTTCGTCGTGATGCGTCCAGCAGAAACATCTTCAGGCAATCCAATCAGTGTGCGGAGTGGCGAAGGCTGAAGTGATGCTCATACGCCCAGCAACGCGAAGCCGAGCGCCAGGCGGAGCATCTGTTTCAAACGCTGCTGCAGCGGGTGTTTCGGGGGGAGTTGCCAGCAGAGTTCGATCAGCTCAGCAGAGATTTCTCGGAAAGTCAATGAGTAGCGGCGTTGGCGGAGACTGAATAGGGGTGTGTTGTTGGTGGGGCGGAGCAGATGGCGGTTTTGAGGGTGGGCAAG
>Ga0307439_1001919_pt1 | contig 12652 bp, 4 predicted proteins | sample SalMarWE160490MG_FD_202142 | JGI IMG/M metagenome (GOLD analysis project Ga0307439, IMG submission 202142) | Salt marsh sediment microbial communities from the Plum Island Ecosystem LTER, Massachusetts, United States - WE1604-90 | ecosystem: Environmental > Aquatic > Marine > Intertidal zone >... | reverse complement strand
TAACGAGATTACGGTCTCGGCATGGGTAACCATCAGGTCGATCGCAAATCAGTGGGGGGCTATTGCTGCTAAGGGTGAGTACGCCTGGAGACTTGGTAATGTGAGCTTGGATCCGACGTTACACTTTGGTATTAATTATTGGCAATCCGCTGATTCCTACGGAGTCAATGGAAGCACTCAGATTGGAACCGACGAATGGCATCACGCTGCCGGCGTGTTTAATGGCGCAGACATCATGGTATATTTGGACGGCGTGCTTGACGGAAGCGTTACCACTACAGAGGCGATAGGCATAAGTGATGCAAATATGCTCATTGGCGATAATCCAGACGAACCCGGACGCTACTGGGACGGACTAATCGACGAGCTGAAGATTTACGACCGTGCTTTGTCCACAGGTGAGTTGATGTACCTTGCCGGCATCCAGCCACCGCCGGTTGATCCCGGCACTGGAAATCTGGTTGCGTGCTATGCCTTGGATGGCGACGCAACAGATAGTTCGGGCAACGGGCTGGACGGTGCGATTATGGGTGATCCGAATTTCATCACCGATGACTCAGGCACCTATCTCCAGTTGGACGGTATCGATGATTACGTGGACCTGGGTAATGATCCGAACTTCTTTGACATGACTGAACAGATCACCATATCTGCCTGGGTCAAATCCAATGACATCGGCAACGGGGAAGATAATCCCTGGCTTGTCAAAGGTGATAAGACGTATGGATTAAAGGGCTTCAGAAGAGAAAATGTTGTGGAGTTCTTTATCTACAGCAACGACGATGCATATTGGCACTGGGCTCATGCGGATGTCGGTGAAAACTTTAACGGCGAGTGGCACCACGCAGCAGGCAGCTTTGACGGCATGCAGGTGAAAGTGTACATCGATGGCGCCTTAGAAACGGTTTCGGATTTTCAAGGGAGCATAGCTACTAGTACAAGCAATGTCAATATCGGAGCAAATGCCGATAAGGCCGGACGTTTGTATGAAGGTGCTATTGATGAGGTTCAAATCTACAACAGGGCTTTGTCTGCACCGGAAGTTAGTTTCCTTGCAGGTATGTAATCGCTGTTCTCGATTAAGGTTGACCTGAATCAGGACGGCACAGTTTTGTATTATTTCGGGGCCTATACTGATAGATTCGGTATAGGCCCCGTTTTTCTTGATGATGAGTAATGGTCATTTGTCTGCTTATGGCAGTGAATTCATAGTCTATAGCCTGCTCCACTTCTACATCACCCAGACGAGAGAAGTGCTGCTCGATTATCTATTCTGTGCTTAAAGGTTTGCTTAAAAATCTTTGCTGTATCTGGGGACACAAACACGAGCAATGCTGGTAAAATCAAGGTATTTTGTGCAGCCATAACATTGTTGGCCGTAAGTCCTTTTTAGTGCGCCGGTTACATAATAGTCCTAATGGAGGAGTTTGCAAGAAAATAATTATTATAAGCCTTTATTTTATATAAGCTTAAGTCTTTTGTAAAAGTCTTAAAAAAATTTCTTGAAAAAGAGGTAGCTAATTTGGTAACATAAATCTTGTTAAGGAAAAAGACGAATGAAAGAAAGAGCCTTTACCCCATTAGAAATCTGTACCAAAAATAGGTGTCCCACGGGTATGGAATCGCTTCTAACAGGCTTTAGCCCATTAGAAACCAAAATTCTAAATAGGAAAAACCGAATATTTCTAACGGGGTTTACGCTGATTGAGTTATTAGTAGTTATTGCGATTATAGCGATTCTGATGGCAATTCTCATGCCTGCTTTGCGCTCGGCCAGAGACCAGGCGCGTAGAGTCCACTGTGTTAGTAATGTAAGGTCTTTGGCAATGGCCTGGCACATGTACCAGGATGATAATGATAACATGTTGGTCTGTAGCAATGTACCCAGAAGTGTACAATTTCAGGACTTACCCGATGCGTTCTGGGTAGAACCGCCACAGGGTCTTTCCGGTAACTACACAGGAGATTCAAATCCTCTCCTTGAGGACGAGTTGAGAGGTATAGAGCGAGGGGCATTATATCCTTATGTTAAGGATGTCGATGTATATCGATGCCCATCTGACGACAGAAAACGAAACCCGGCTCGAGCTACCTTCCGCAGCTATTCCATTGCCGGTGGAATGAATGGTGAAGAGCGTTATGAATATACCGGAAGGGGCATCATAAAATACACTGAAATAAGAAATCCCGCTACTAAATATGTGTTCGTGGAGGAAGCTGATCCCAGGCAGTGGAATATGGGCTCCTGGATTATATATCCAACGGGGGACAGCTGGTGCGACCCGTTGACAGTCTGGCACGGCAACCGAAGCTGTCTCGGCTGGGCGGACGGCCGAGCAGAAATGCACAGATGGCAGGATGAACGCACAATCGAAATGGCTGAAGTCTATGCTGATGAAGGAGCTTGGAGTCCAACTCACCCTGACAGTCCAGATCTAAAATTCATGCAGAGGGGCTACCAGTTAAAACCTGATCCCAAATAGTCTAAAGTCCTGGGCAAAAAAGTAAGACGAGCTCCAGGCCATACTTTATCAGCCATCACTCTTTTGTTTAAGACCTTGCAATGCGCTATAATGACGTACGTTTAGCCTTGAGTGAAATGAGGAAAATAATCGGGACCTATACCGAATAAAATCGGTATAGGTCCCAAACTGTTACTATCATAAGCTATTTTGCCTGAGCCAAGCGGTCCTCCGCCTGCGGCAGACCGCCGCGGCGGATAGAAAAACTTGGTTATTCCGGACGATTTAGCCTTATATCATCAACGTACAGCGTACCTGCACCGCCAGGCTGAGTATCAGCTTCATCGCCGACACCTATGGCCAGACTCTTGATAGCCTGCATATTCAAGCCGGTCAAGTCGGCAAAGGGAATTTTCCACTCCGTCCAGCTCTTTATAACGGTTGCAGCAGGGTCCGGATGATCGATCTTCACACTGTTGCCGCTGCTATCCTCAAGGACTATATACATCGGCTCAGGAATATTACTTTCTATACCAATATCCTGTGACTGCCAATCGCCTGTAACAGTGCCGTTAATATTAATATCAGAGAACTCGGCTGTGCACGTTGCATTTGTATTGTGGCTGGTCACAGCCAAGCCTGCATAGAGATTCGTAAGTATGGGCATCGTCATCGAGCCCACCGTTTGCCAGGTAGTACCATTAGCAGAATATTCACCCGTAAACGTATTGCCGCTACGTGTCAACCTCACCCATTGTGGAGCTTCGACGCCGGCGATTGTAGCAGCTTCTTCGGAGTCACTGCCTGTAGTAGCACGGAGCTGCAAGGAAACTCCACTACCTGGTGTTACAACCATCGCAATGTGTTTAGCGCCTGCATCCAGCGTCTCACGCATCATCACACCTGCCTTGGCCCATGGGTCGGTGTTGCTGAGGCTGACCACTTTTGCCGCTATGCTTCCAACACCGGAGAATTGCTTATAGGCAAAGTGGAACTCATCGGACGTGCCCCAGATGTCCGCACCACCGGCAGTTATCGTGATTGGCGGTCCGGCTGCTTGCCCCTTAGGGGCGAAGCTGCCGACAGATGCAGGCACACCTCTAAACCATACCGTTAAGGACTCAGCGTTTTGTCTTGTCCAATCCTGAGGGTCGGTCCACTGGCGCTGGGTCTCTGAGTAGAACAGTGTCCCGCTCTGTTCGTAAAGGGTGTCCTCGTTCACAGTGCCATCGTTGTCGTAGTGCAGATACATGGATTGATAGTCACTATGAACTGTCTGCTTTTCGGCAAATGGCGGAACAAGATGCCCCACAGTCATGCCGGTGTTATTAACACCATAATCCGACCATGTATCGAATATCCTGTTGCCGCTGGTGTCGTTATAGTCTTCAAAGTCATCTACGACAATGAAATTTCCTGTAGTGAAATTCCAGACATATCCTTTCGACAGCCCATCGGAGTTATCACGAACCTCATCGACCCGCCAGTAGTAAGTTGTGTTGTATTCAAGGGTGCCGGGCTTAAAGCTGTTGGTATCAATGCTGGTGTAAATAACGGCTGGGTAGCTGGCCAGGCTCGCCGTGCTGACATCGTTTACATCGTTAAAGCTGGTGCCGAGATACACGTCATGTGCCACAGTATCCTTGCCGGCCTTCCAGCTAAGCATAGGCTCGGTCTTCACATCTGTCTGCTGATTGGAAGGATGCGGGTTAGAGGCGAGTTCGGAATTGATCAATCGCGCATTGTCGAAGTAATAAATTCCAGGACCAATACTTGAAGAATGATTCTGGGAGATAATTATTTGGCACCACTCACCTTTCGGAATGCTATCAACACCAATACCAGAGTAGTCCCAGCTAATCGTCCTCGTGTGGATTTCGCCTAAATCCGGCGGAGGCCAGTTACCAGGACTGTCAGGATTACCCGTATCACTAACAATGGGTAGATCCCCCCATCCGGTCTGTTTCCATGAAAGCTCATAGCCTTGGATAGCAATTTCTTGGACTTGGGACCAGGACTGTCCTTGCCAATCGGAAGTGACCCACGTCACGTCCAATGCGAAGAGGTCGTGAGCCTTAAGGGCTTCAAGCTGCTCGCCGCTAATATCAAGCTGTATGACCCAGTAGTCTCTCGGAACTTCCAGCCTGAGGCTCTTATTGTTCAACGTGGCTCCGATAGTGCTGTAACTTAACGTAGCACGACCGGTCGGCGAAGCTTGATCAAATATATGCCAATTGTCCAGGTTGTCTTCCCAGTCGCCTAACACATATCCTGTACCCGGATACGCAGTTGTAAAACTCCAGATCTCACCTCTCCAGATGTCGGGATCGGCAGCATCATTGACCTCGTCAATCCGCCAGTAGTAATTCTTGCCGTATTCGAGGTCGGAAACACTATAAGTGTTAAGAGCATAGTCTTGCTCGAGCAGTACGCCCAGCGGATCGGCTCTGCTGGCATCGTTTACATCGTTAAAACTGGTGCCGACATATACATCGTGTTTGTCAGCATACAGTCCAGGTGTCCAGCTAAGAGTAGTATTATTCGATATATCTCTCGCACCGTCAGCCGGGTCCGGATCGTAAGCCGGCCCACCGCCAAAGATTTGTATATTGTCAACATGGTAAACGCCGCCGGGGTCGTACCTACCCCAGCTCGTACATATGAACAACTCTAAATACTCGATGTTGTCAAAGTCTATCTGATTGAGAGCCTGAGAATAGTCGTAGGTGACGCTGACCGCTTCATCCGTAGCAAGTGACCAACCTGTGGCCCTTTCCTGAGACCAGAACGACCATTCGTTACCAGGTGCTGAGCTGCCTGCATTGACGGCCACAACGAAATCACAAAACACGTCTCCAGAAGCAATCCACTCGGATTCCAGCCTCGTAGCATCCAATGATACTTTGAGGTTTTTCCTGAATTCGTCAACCATTCCATTGCTTATCAGGTCGTACATAATATCTCGTTGAAAGTTGGGGTCTGTTTCGATCCTGAGGCTGTAGCTGCCCGACGTAGCCCCATCCGGGCTATAGCTTACCGAGGCATTGGGGTCGGTGGAACTGTCGGGATCGTCATAAACGACCCATCCGTCCATATCGTTTTCAAAATCTCCTATCCCTATACCGTAAGTTGTGGACGCCAGAGTTAGTGCCAAAACAACAAAAACCATAGAAATCAATTTTTTATACATAATAATCCTCCTTCAAAAAGGTTAATACAACAATCCAAAACTCCTGGCCGCGCGCCAAGATACCGCTTACACTCAACAAGCCCCTAAGGGACAAGCTGCCATGTGAAATCCGAAATCCTAAACTCTAAATTCTAAACAAATACAAATGACAAAAATACGAAATCCCAAACGTTTGGAGCATTTGAAATTTGGATTTTGATATTGTTTAGTATTTCGGATTTAGATATTAGAATTTACTTGGCACGCCTACCCAATTTCGTGCGGCAAAAAGAACTTTTATATGATCCGACTTTTACCTCCTTCCCTCAAAAGCCCTATATAGGCTGTTGACAAAGATGTAACTATTAACTCATCGGCGTCAATTTCACATGAGAATTCAGTATCTTAATAGATTATAACTGCTCTCCGAGTGACCATATAGCCTAAACGCCCTCGTACTCTGTCGCAGTTTGAATGATGGATGTCATTGCGAGCGACCCGTCCTCCGTAGCCCCTAAGGGACGGAAGGTGGAAGTGAAGCAATCTCTAACTTTTGATTTATGAGATTGCCACGGCCTGCCTTGCAGGCCTCGCAATGACAACTTCTCAAATCACCTGCGACAAAGCATTAGAGAGCCAAAATGTACGGATTTGAACAATTCTATTTATACCAAATTAACCGCGTATACTTCAAGGAAAATCTCAAATACTTTTTATACGGTCATACAAAAATAAATGCGCTTTGTTTGTATATTTGATTTTATTGCAAGACCAGATCCGCCGAGGCGGACTTAGACGGACTAAAAGCCGTATATGGGCCTTAATTCATCTTCGGTTGGCAGGTGGTTATAGTACTCGCCTCGTGTGCCCACGTAGCCAACTCCATGTTTTCTGAGTCTTACCTGACTGATAGAGCCGTTGCTATTGGTGATATTGACAGTGATGTAATCCGTCTGCTCACACAGATAAGCCCTTTCGGCTTGGGCCTTTTTCCTGTCACCTTCGTTGCCCAGCATATAGCCGGCTGTGCCGCCCACTGCTGCTCCAATCAAGGTAGATTCTGTGTTGCGACCTGCTATTTGCCCGATGCCGGCACCAGCCAGGGCGCCGAGTGCAGCACCGCTCTGTGCGTCGCTTTGGCAGCCGGCTGCGAAAACCAAGGCTAAACTTACAATCACCGTTATTAAAGTTGTCACTATGTCCTTAACTATTTTGTGCCTCCTTGAAATTCGAAAAATTTTTTTATTGTATCAATCATAAGAGACGGCCCGCTCCCTCACGGTCGCGGCTCTGTCTTCTGTCCTCTGTTTTCTGTCTTCTGTTTTTATTAGTCATTATTGTCAACCTTAGCATCGGTTCTGATTTTGGCCAGCAGATCAAGCAATACTGTAGCAGCGGCTGCATTTTCTATGTCTTGGCTGGCACTTTCCAGTGGCTCAATGGCTTTATCAATTTTACCAATGCCGAGCAAGTGATACCCCAAAAGTAGTTGCAGGTCCGCATCGAATCTATAAAGCTCAGCTTTTTGGCTTAGATGATCAATTTGCTCGAAAAGGATTTCGCCATCTGGATATAAGCCGCGAGGATAAAAGACACCTTCCTTTTCGGGGGATACCTTTTCTAAAGCTGTCCTGAGAATCTCAGCCGCTTCTTCATATTGCTTATTAGCAAAAAGTGCTTGTGAGTATGCGAAAGGAAGTACCATATCATCGGCTGCAAGTCCTTTTGCCTCGGCGAATCTCTCAACGGCTGTTTCGTAGTTGCCGGTTTCAAAGGCCTTGACAGCTTCATCAAAGTATATATCAGCAGCGGTTTCCAGAGCAGGTTCTTGTTCCGCCTCGGCGGATTGGGCGAGTTTCTCAGGGACATCTGCAAAGGTATTATGGTCAATCCGCCGTGGCGGAATGCCGTCTATCACTTGAGCGGAGGCAAATGGGACAGTCCCATTATCGCCGTAATAATAGTTATATGTATAGTAGTTGTACGTCTCGCCTGTTACTTCGCGGGCAATGGGATAGTAACCGTACCACCGGTAGGGATGGCAGCCGTACCAGTAATACCGGATGTAACTATAATCTAACGGCCAGTAGCCACCTAAGCTGGTGAAAATATATCTGCGGAGATAGTAAGGATAAACATAACGAAATGCAAAGCGTGGACCGTGCCTATAGCACACAGCAAAACGATACTTTGGCCAAATAATTCTATGGCGTAGTTGGTTATGGTAGTCCCAGTAGATATGTTCATAGCGGTGTTTGTTTCTTACTACCGATGGATGCTCACGGTATCCCTTAGATGGTCCACCGTGATCCACCATGGACGGGTCGGCATTTCCGTGCGTAGTATTTTTTTGCCTCTTCTGGGCAGACTTTCCTTCTCTTGAGCCAGTGCGTAATCTGTCCAAGACTCTCAGGTTTATTCCTTTGCGTGTCCGACTGGCTTCGGCTCTGTTTTCCGCAGGTTTTCTACCGATTGCTCTTAATTTTTCAAGAAGTCCACCGTTTCTGCTGTGTCTGGATGTAGATACAGAGCGACTTTGCTTCGTGATGGGGCTGGCAATGCGTGACGTTCTTATTGAGCTTATCTGGCTACGGCTTGGCGCTTCCCGCTTCGGCGAAGCGCTTCGCAGAGACGAGTCGCCAGGATGAGTGCGATTTCTTAAGTTTGTGCCGTCACTTTGGCTTTTTGCTGGCGATCTTATCACGATTTGGGGAGACGTCCTTTGCTTACCGATTAATTCACCTATACGCGACGTTTTATTTGTGGTTGTGCGCTTATCCCTACTTGTGCTTGACGGTTTTGCCGTGGTGACAGCAGAAGGCCTTCTCGCTACGATTAGGCTTCTAATACGCGATGTTTTGCCTGAACTTATTTTGTTATCCAAGCTAATGGTAGTCCGTTTTCCTATAGTGGAACTCGCTCTATATCTCAACTGGATTGTAGGTGTTCTACCGATGGAACGTCTTAAAGTGCCGACGGAACTCTGTTGTTGTAGGACAGGTGTGCGGTTGAGCGTCGTGCTGGTTCTACCTCTTTTAAGCCGGCTGGACAAAGCCCCATTGGGCTGACTAATACTCGTATTAGGTTTAGCGATTCTTGTAAGGCTACTTCGTGCTGTGGCAGAGCCGCGTCGGATTGAGCTGTTTACACTGATTCGAGGCATACTGGAACGCACCATTGAAGCTATGTTTTTAGGTGTTTTATCTGCCAGAGGTGGTTTTGATGGCTGTCGGAGTGCGGATGCAGTCCGCCGCTGCGGCCTCGATTTATTACTACTGCGTTGTTGTTTAGCTAAAATAGGTTCTACGAGCAACGTTAAAGTTAAAATCAGCCAACTGAGATGAGTTAGCATTTCTCTCGACCCGGCTCTGCCGCAAGGTCGCTGGGATGTGGCGCAAGCCATGCTGCGCAGCTGGCGCCACATCCTGTGGAGAAACGGGATAAAAGCAGTTTTAAGATTTTCTTTGTATTTTACGGTTAACATGATACGAATCCTTTCCTTTGTGGTTCTTTCAATCATGTTCGAAGCTTCGACTCAATAAAGCTGGCCGAAGCCTACTCCATTTATTAAAGGCATTGACTTAAAGTCTGGTAACAGAAATTCTGCTCCGTTCTCCGCCACTTGGGGGCTGCGAAGGATGAATTTGAAATCACGAGATGGTTAATTAACTACTTGCCACTCAGTAACTAACCACTCCTGCATCAGGTTTAACAGGAAAGTTATGCTCTGGATTTTGGAAAAATGTAGGCCTGGCCATTCTGCGAAATTGAATCGATGAAGTAAATCGCTTTTATCCTCCATTGATAATTTTTATTTCTTTCAAAGGAGCTATCATTGTAACCTTACATCCACCACCGGGTGCAGATTCGATCTGAAGATGCCCTTCTAATTGCTCCAATCGTTCCCGAATGCTGAACAGCCCAAATCCGCCGTTTCTAACAGCCTTTGCAGTTACTTCGGCTGGAACGAATCCCATCCCATTATCTTCAACACTAATGCTTATCCGTTCGCCAATACGCCGAATCGAAACCTTTACCTTCGTTGCCTGAGAATGCTTGACTACGTTGAAAAGCAGCTCCCGCACGTCACGAAATAGAAGCGATCCGATATCATCATCTAACGGCTTAGGCTCTTTCTCAACCTCCAATTCAACCGTTATATCATATTTTTGCTCGATTTCCTCGGCAATCCACGCAGCCACAGCAGCCTCAAGGCCCAGCTCATGCAGTATAGGAGAACTTAAATCAAACGTTAAAGACCTCACGTCAGAAATTGCTTGACCAAGCAGGCTGCAAACATCCTCTAAGACTTCACCCTTATCAGTTGGAGAAATGGAATGACGCTGTCCATCCAGCTTGACCTTGGAAATAGCAAGGGATTGGCCAATTCGGTCGTGTAGTTCAACAGCTATCCGTCTTCTTTCACGTTCCTCAGCCAGAGTCAATTGCGAAGCCAAAGATTTAAGCTGTGACTGGTAATCCAGAAGTTTCTGTTCTGCTTGCTTGCGCTGCGTGACGTCAAGGCCGTAAACATTGACGTAGTTGGCATCCACGACAGGCGCGAACGTCAGAGTGAATGTTCGGCCATCACATTGTATATCAGTCTGCTCACTCTGTCCGGAGCTTAGAGCATCTAATGCAAACCTATACCAGCAGTCTGGCAGAGACTCGCCAACGCGGCACCGCCAAGCCTTCAATAGCGGCAAGCTAGCCTTATTGCCATACATGACAGTGCCGAAGGCAGAAATACGAAGAACCGGGTGGGGGTCTTCGGCTGGGAACTTAGCCAGCTTGGCAATCTGCTCCTCCGCCTGCTTGCGCTCGGTAATGTCGGTGATATTGCCCATTATGGCAGGTTTTCCCATGTATTCGATATGGCTTGCCATCATTTCACACCAGATGACCTGTCCATCTTTCTTCAGTCTCCGCATTTCATAGCACTGCGTAACGTCCTTTCCTACAAGTCTTGCTGATAAATTCTGTGCAGCAATGTCCCTTTCGTCAGGATGGACTAAAGCCATGTATGCCTTTCCCAGCAGTTTTTCAGGTCTGTAACCATGAATTTGGGCAAATCTTTCATTGACAAACATATATTTTCCGTTCTGATGGATGAAGACACCGGTAAGCGAATTTTCAGTAAGTGTTCTATACTTTTCTTCAGCCTCCCGTATAGCCTGTACCGCCTTCTTGCGGTCCGTGATGTCACTCCATACACTAAGGGAATAATCTTCTCCGCCTAATGAAACTGTTCTGGTCTTTACTAAGAAGTCGTGGATTTGACCATTCTTTGCTCTTAGTTTGGTTTCAAATGTATCTTCACCCGACCGCATAACCTTTTCCGCATGTTTCTTGACGTTTTCAGCAGACTCCATGACTTCAAGATACGGCACTGTCAGCTTTCTGAATTCTTCCCGGCTAAATCCAAGATTCTGATGCGCTCGTTCATTGAAATCCACTAAAGCCAGCGTTTCCTTATCGACTAAGACAACAGACTCAGCCGCCTGATCAAACAGTGTACGGAAACGCTGCTCGCTTTCCCGCAGGGCCTGTTCCGCTTTCTTCCGCTCGGTAATGTCAATAGCAAAACCTACTACTCCAATTACATTGCCCTTTTCGTCCCTATAAGGTATTTTGTCTGTCTGAACCAATCTTGTACCTTTAGGAGTTTCAACAGGCTCGATAATGTTTCTTTTTGGATGTCCTGCAATTACCTCCTTATCGTCTCTCCAGAAAGCCTCTGCCTGATCATGAGGGAAAATCTCAAAACAGGATTTGCCCTCTATCTCTTCTATAGGCCTGCCCACCAGCTCGGCACAGATTCTATTGACGCGAATAAATCGATTCTCTTTATCTTTATACAGAATCGATGCCGGTACAGAATCGAGAATAACTTGGAGCTCTTTCTTTTGTCTTTGTAGCTGCTCTTCTGTCCGCTTGCGTTCCGTAATGTCCTCGCCGGAACTTAAAGTGCCAATAACTTCTCCCTTTTCGTCTCTTAATATGGTATTGTGCCAAGCGATTAATCGCTCTTGGCGGCTCTTTGTCAGAATAGGATTTTCGTAGTACTCAAGTGGGCTAATCTCTCCACGTACCGTCTTTTCAAAGATGTCTCTTACCTCCTCCCTAACGCTTTCGGGCAGAAAATTATCAAACCAGTTTTTGGCAAGGATTTCGTCCTCACTATAGCCTAAAATCTCGCAGCCTTTTTTGTTTATTAGGCCCACTCTTTGCTCAGCATCGATAGCCACCATCATAACCGCTGCAACATCAAGATATTTTTGAGCTTTGTCTCGCTCTTTCCGCAGTAATTGTTCTGCCCACTTGCGCTCGGTGATGTCCGTCAAAATTATCTGTACGCCAATAACTTCTCCTGCCCATACTATTGGATTATCTCTGTACTCTACGGTGACGATTCCTTTGGGAGTAATTACGTCCATCTCACCTTGGACTATGTCGCCGTGAACCAACCTCTCAAAACCCTTACCTGCTTTGGCCCTGTACTTCTCGACAATAAATTCAAAGTGGTTTTTCCCAAACAATTCCTCTCTCTTGAAGCCGTATTCTTCAACCAGCTTATTTACGTTAGTAATTCTTCCATCCAGATCAACCGTTATTATCGCCTCTCGTGCGTTCTCAAAGAGATCTTTATATTTCTGTTCGCTCTTCCGCAACGCCTCCTCTGCCTTCTTGCGCTCGGTGATGTCCAAGCCAATTCCGATGTTGGAACCGTCCGAGAGAGGGACATTGGTCCATGTGGTATCAAGCACTGTTCCGTCGCGTCTGCGTGTCCTGAAATCACTCCATCTGGATTCGGCCTTGCCTATGAAATCCACAACATATTGATAATATTCCGGGTCGGTGTAAAATTCCTGAAGAACATCCTGCGTTTGAGCCTCCTCCAAAGACCAGCCAAGCTTCTTTTGCCATGCTTGATTAACCCACTTGTGAACGCCATTTGGGTCCAAAAAAGCTATCATGACAGGAATATTATCCAGAATGGTCTGGAGTATTTCCTTTTGCT
>Ga0307439_1001916_pt1 | contig 12665 bp, 9 predicted proteins | sample SalMarWE160490MG_FD_202142 | JGI IMG/M metagenome (GOLD analysis project Ga0307439, IMG submission 202142) | Salt marsh sediment microbial communities from the Plum Island Ecosystem LTER, Massachusetts, United States - WE1604-90 | ecosystem: Environmental > Aquatic > Marine > Intertidal zone >... | reverse complement strand
CAGTCTTGGGCCATTTCTCTTCCATTATCCAGAGGATTTGGTCCACCCAGTGCACCCCCCAGTCGCCGAGTGTTCCGTTGCCGTAATCGAGGAACTGGCGGAAGCCCTTCGGATGGATTTTCGTGTTGAAGCGACGTAACGGCCCCGGCCCGCACCACATATCCCAATCAAGACCTTCCGGCGGCTCGGCATTCTTTCGTGGTTTTTCGGGGCCGCCTCCATAGAGAACGAAAGCACGAATCATACCGATTTTACCCGCTCTTCCCTCTCTGAGGAACTTCATACCGGAAACGTTGTGGGGCGAAATTCTCCGATGCGTGCCAACCTGAACGACCCTGCCCGTTTCCCGGGCGGCTCTTACCATCGCAAGGCCTTCGTGTACCGTATGGCTGATAGGCTTCTCCACGTACACATCGGCCCCTGCTTTAACCGCTGCGATAGTAACCAAAGGGTGCCAGTGGTCAGGCGTGGCTACGATGGCAATATCAGGTTTTTCCTTTTCAAGCAGCTCGCGATAGTCCTTATACTTTTTTGGCTTATCGCCGGTGAGTTTTTCTATCTCTCTAACGGCAGGGTCCAGTTGATTGCTGTCAACATCACACATAGCGATCATCCTGCACTGGCCCGATTGCATTGCAGTCCGGCCGATGTTCATACCCCACCAGCCGCTGCCGATAAGGGCGGTGCGGTACTTGCCGGCTCTACCGGCCATCAATATGTTAGGGGCCGCTAAGGTCAGACCTGAGGCTACTGAGCCTTTGAGAAAAGTGCGACGGTTAATGGACATGATATGTTTCCTTTCTTGCCTTGAATGGTTCAAATGTGTTCCCTTTCCATCGGTCGACGAAGCTGCCGAATGTTAGCATTTAATATAACAGGCCTGGCCACCAAGTCAAACGAAAAAACGGCTTCGTCCGGGAACAGAGGACGGAGGACAGGCCCCCTTAGAGTATAAAGCGCTCTAAACAAAGGGGTAAAAAATTGGGTTTGATTGGGTTTGTTTTCACCAAGTGTCCAATCGCATTTATTTTCATATCCATTTGTGTAACAGATGTTTACATCCATCTTGGACTTTCGGAAATTGGGTTTGTTTTGCATAAAAAGCAGTCAAAACTTCGTAGGTTTTTCCGCTGATTTATGTCTAATTGGCCAATAAAGTCGTGTTTAACGGCGTCTTGTTAGATGATATCAATTAGTAGTCTCCCTGATTGGCTGTTTGCTATCCGCTATTCTCAACCTACTCTATTAATTTGGTGAATATTATACCATAAAAGCGGTTTAAAGTCGAGTGAAATCCTAAAAAATCTCCGAGACTCCCCACTGGATGCTGGATTCTCGATAGTGAGGAGTAAGCTAAAGTGCCTAAAGTGAGTTAAAGTTGAATACTCGATGCTTGATTTTCGATGCTCGAAATCTGTCCCTTCGGCAGGCTCCCACCTTCGCTAAAGCTCCGGAGGGCAAGCAGGACAGGTTCATGTCTCAAGCTAAAAAGTACCAACTGAGAGCGCAGGGATAGTCAAATGACTACGAGCTTTTTCATGTTACAAAGTTGGATGCTGGATTCTGAATGTTCGGAGAATTACCATCCACTTCGCTCCCTGGGTTCGCTCAGTGGATGCCACCCGCCGAAAAAAATACAATTTTCTTCTTGAAAATGGTTCGTGGGCGAACTATCATGAGAGGTTGAACGTATATGTGGTCTAATGATCAATAGAAATAACAAGATGGATACAGAAGGAATCATCGCTCAAATTGCGAGGATTAGGGAATCAGCTAATGCTCTTATTGAGGCAGAATTGCGTAAACGTTCCATCGAGGGAATTGTTCCGGCTCATGGTCCGGTGCTTATGTTTCTATTCCAACAGAAAAAGCCGGTTCCGATTAAGGCGGTAGTCGAGAAGGTCAGGCGAGTCAAATCGACCGTTACAGTGATGATTAACACACTTGAACGCTATGGATACCTTCGGAAACTACCCTGCGAAAATGATAACAGGGTGACCCTGGTTGAGTTAACCCCAAAGGGACATAAGTTCCGCAAGGACTTCGATCAGATATCAAAAGTACTGCTGAATAAGCTCTACGGAGATATGAATAAGAAAGACCGTCAGTTACTGGTGAGTTGGCTGGATGTAATCAAAACCAATATAAGCCAATAGTTTTTTTAACAGAATAGTTCGGGTACGAACTAAATTTGAATTTTATAAACAGAAAGGGGTATTAAGATGGTAAAAGGAATAAATCGCCGTGAGTTTCTCGGTACTGTAGCTAAAACAAGTTGTGGATGTGCATTGGCGGCAGGTTTTGCCGGTTGTGCCGGCTTATCCGGGAATTCGATCAATCAAAAAGAATCAAAACTTGGGGCATTCTGCGGACTTTATTGCGGGGCATGCCCATTGTACCTTACTTCAATCAAAACAGAAGACCCATCAAAGGTGGTATGTCTCGGATGTAAAAGTGATAAATTGGCTGAGCATTGCCTGAAATGTGCGATGAAGGACTGCGCATCAGCAAAGAACCTCAATTCCTGTGGAGAATGCGTCCAATTCCCATGTGAAAAAACCAAACCATTCCACAACAGTGACAAAGATATGGCTAAAATTGCAGAGAAGAGCTGCTACTGTATCCGTCAAACAAACTACTCTACCTGGACGAAAGAACAGGTTAGCCGCTGGACGTGTAAAAATTGTGGTTCAACTTTTTCATTCAGTGACGAAACCTGTCCGAATTGCAAAGCCGATGTATATTCCTGCAAGGAAGAAGCAGTGGATTATCTGAAGAAACAGGCGTAATATCAGAAATTCTATGCATATATGTGAAAAGGAAAAAAATCAGATTTTCATTGATATGGACAGTCTTACGAGGCTGCCAACTTTTGCATTCAATTTAACAGCTTACAGTCGTAAGTCAAGTGAAAAATCAAATGCGCACCCCCGTTCCCCCGCTCTGGTGTGGCTAATTTTTCTGGCTGCCAGAGGCTTTTGACTCCATAATTCATCCGGTCTGTCATTGAGTCGGCTGACCCTCAAAGTCAATGTGGCTGCGAGGGCGGATAAATTGGACAAACAACTTCGCTGGATGCTTGCATCCGCCGAACAGAACAGTTACTATAACCGAATACGCCCGCAGCGGCATACCTTAATTGACCCGCCAGCGGCGGGTATCGAGCAAAACCCAGCGTTGCCGGGTCGAAAAGGGAAACCAACAAATGCAAATTATGAAAAAACTCAAACAGAATATCTTAATTGTTTTACTGAGTATTTCGCTTACATCGCCGGCTCAAAGCGGACTAATCAATCCGCCCAGTCAGTCCTGGTTCCCCAAGGCCCCGGCCCTGCCAATGCCCCAGGGACAGAGGATAGAAGTCTCGAACGTACAGGAGCTAATCGCGGCCCTGGAGCAGATAAAACCGGGGGGAACCATTTTGCTCGCGGATGGTCATTATATGCTGCCTCATTTTATCGAGATAAAGACCGACAACGTATCGCTGCGAGGAGCATCCGGTCATCGCCGAGACGTGGTCATCGATGGCGCCAAGAGTCGAGACGGAGAGCTGGTCTGGATCACCGGCTGCTCGGGTGTGACGATTGCCGATTTGACTATCCAGAACATCAAGTGGAACGGCTTCAAAATCAACTCCCAAACCGGAGTTCATAATCTGACCATATACAATTGCATTATCCACAATATCTGGCAGCGGGGTGTCAAGGGAGTCAAGGTGCCTCAAAAGAATCGCCGGACGATTCGGCCGAAGAATTGCCGGATACAACACTGCCTTTTCTATAACGACCGGCCGAAACGGTTCTCCGACGACGAAAGGGACACAGCCGAAACGTTCAATGGAAACTACATCGGCGGGATTGACGTGATGTATGCCAAAGGCTGGACAATAAGCGATAACGTCTTTATAGGCATAAACGGCAGGACTCGTGAGGCTCGCGGGGCGGTCTTTCTCTGGCACGATGCTCAGGATTGCATCGTTGAACGCAACGTTATTATTGACTGTGATGCCGGTATCTGCCTTGGCAATCCCCACCGGCCTGAGGATATCCGTGACCACTGTGTGCGGTGTATAGCCAGGAACAATTTTATAACCAGAGCTACAGAAGGCGGAATCGTGCCCGTCTATACGAAAGACTGCAAAATTCTTAACAATACTATCCACGAACCGGATAGCCGGTTAGGCAGGCTGATTCGTCTTGTCTTTGACAATGATGGCTTGCTTGTCGCCAACAACCTGCTCAGCGGACCAAAAATCAGGAACGAGTCGGAAAGTAAAATCAAGTTTCTTAATAACCTCGCCAAAGACCTCACAGCCGCTCTGGCCGGCCCGTCGCAGGGAAATCTGCACTTGACGCCCCGCGCCGCCGAGGCCGTTAACAAAGCCGAACCGCTGCCCGACGTAAGCAATGATATAGACAATGAATCCCGCGGCGCAAAACCCGACATCGGAGCTGATGAGCTGATTAACTGAAAGCCCCCCGAAAAAGAACAAATGCCCAACCCTGTACAGGATAGCTCGCTCTTAAAAAACGGAGCTTACAACAGCACTGAACACTCGGACTTCGACGAGCTCTCGTCTCGGCGAAGGCCGAAGCTGGAGCCAGGCAGTCGAGTCGTAAACCACCTTTGCACTCATCTTGACGGTGGATTCCGGCACGACGAAAGGAACTGACAAAATTTGCTGGCATTGGCCAAACGATTCGAGTATTATATGAGTTCCTGTCCGCCTTGGCTTGCCCAAGCCGAGACAGGCTTCATTAAAAAAGAGGAGTCAAATGGCAAAAGTAATGAAATGTTTAATACTCACCTTGCTCCTAAGCTTCCTGAACTCACTATGTCAAGGCAAAGATTATGCGTATCGCTGGGTCTATGTCTCAAGGTCACTGCGCAGAGATAGCGATGTAGTGGATATAAAGAGCATAGTCAAAACCGCCTCTGAGCATGGTCTCAATGGTATGATTCTTGCCGCAGGCCTTGACAGGCTCGACCGCCAGCCCCAGGATTACTTCTCAAGGCTTGAGCAGGTAAAGCGAATCTGCAAAGAATCCAACATTGAGATAATCCCGATAATATTTTCTGTTGGATATGGAGGTTCCATCCTCTCTCAGGACAGGAACCTTGCGGCGGGAATTCCCGTCAAAGATGCTCTTTTTGTTGTGGAAAACAGCCAGGCTAATCTGCTTCCTGATCCTGCCGTCGAGATTGTTAACGCCGGTTTCGAAGAATATGATGGAAACCGCTTTACAGGATATAGATTCCACGACAGGCCCGGCGAGGTTTCGTTTAGGGACAAAAGTATTTTTAAGAGTGGGAAAGCATCTTTAAGATTCGAGAACTTCGGCAAGTACGAGCACGGACATGCAAGAGTGATGCAGGAGCTCAAAGTCCATCCTCGCCGTTGTTATAGATTGAGCTGCCAGGTCAAGACCGAGCAGCTTGAGCCTTATGGCTCCTTCCGTATATCCGTCTTAAGTACCGAAGGACGTAACCTCGCCCCCTGGGACCCTGCCGTGCCGTCAACCACTAACTGGCGAAAGGTCGTTATGGGTTTCAACAGTCTCGACTGCGACAGAGTGAGGGTGTATGTAGGAGTATGGGGAGGCAAATCAGGCCGTTTCTGGGTTGATGACCTCCAGGTCGAGGAAGTAGGGCTTCTTAATGTCCTAAGACGACCAGGGACACCGGTAACTCTCAGAAGCGAAAAGACAGGAGTGATTTATGAGGAAGGCAAAGATTTCGCAGAGATAACAGACCCGAGATTGAACTTCAGATTCGACCATGACCCTCCGGCGATAAAGATATTTTCGACAGGCAGAATTAAAAATGGTGAACATCTTAGAGTCAGCTACTATCACGGAATAGCCATAAACAGAGGGCAGGTTTCTGCCTGTATGTCGGAACCGGAGGTCTATGAAATCTGGAAAAACCAGGCCCGACTCATACACGAGCACCTTGCTCCGGCTAAATATCTTCTGAGCATGGATGAGATAAGGGCGGGAGGAGGATGCCGGGCCTGCAAAAAACGCAAAATGACGATGGCCCAGATACTCGGTGACTGTGTAACGAAACAGGTCGCGATAATCCGCGAGGTTAACCCGAAAGCCGAAATTCTGATATGGTCCGACATGCTCGACCCGAACCACAATGCTCACGACAACTATTATCTCGTTGAGGGCGATTTTACCAATTCCTGGAACTACGTACCCAAGGATCTGGTCATCGTCTGCTGGTATTATAATAAGCGCGTTGAGAGTCTTAAATTCTTCTCGTCTTTAGGTTTCAAAACTTTAGCCGGGGCTTATTACGACGGCGACACCCTTGAGAACCCCAGAGGATGGCTTGAGGTCCTGGAGTACACTCCAAACGCGTGTGGAATTATGTACACAACCTGGCAGAATAAATATGAGCTGCTTGGGTCGTTCGGAGACCTCGTAATCGGCCGGTAAAATTGAAAATAGGATGGGTTTACAGACCCGATTTAGAAGAAGAATTGACAATTTATTTTAAGGAGACTTTACTATGAAACGATTACATTTTTTCTTTCTGATTGGCGTCACGGGGTATGTCCTGCTCACAGGCAACACGACAGCTTTGCAGGCGGCGGAGGACGGATTTGCGCCTTTATTCCCAGGTGACAGTCTGGCCGGCTGGAAGGTCAGCGATTGGTCTAATATTCGCACGCCGCAGAACGTTCCGGGAACACCCTGGAAGATAGAAGACGGCGTTCTCTCAGGCCTGAATAAGCGGACCTGGATTGTCTCGCCGAAGGAATATGGCGACTTCGTCCTGAAGTTTGACTCTCAGATAACCAAAGGCAGCAATGGCGGTATAGGGCTGCGATTCCCACTTGAAGGCGACCCGGCCTACAAAGGGATGGAGATTCAGGTTGTTGACCACGAGGTTTATTATGGGGGCAGCTCTCAGCCCCAGCAGCGAACCGGCTCAATTTATGACGAAATCGCCGCCAAAGATGCCACCAAGCCCGTCGGCCAGTGGAACTCATGGGAAATTACCGCCCGCGGCAGCAAGGTGCAGATTATACTCAACGGCCAAAAGGTCATAGACGCAGACCTGTCACGTGAAACCAAAGCCCGCCAGAAGAAAGGACCGCCCCTGGCGAAACGGCCGCTCAGAGGACATATCGGATTTCAAAACCTCAACGGCACTATCACTCTGCGAAATATGATGATTAAGGAGCTTGATGGAGTTGATGAGAAATTTGTGTCCCTGTTCAATGGCAGGAACCTTGACGGCTGGGTGAATGTCAATTGCGCACCGGAAACCTGGACCGTACGCGATGGGATGATTATCTGCAGCGGAGTCCCGACCGGGGTGATGCGAACCGAGAAACAATACGAAAATTATATACTGGAATTAGAGTGGCGACACATGAAAAAAGGCGGCAACGCCGGCTTATTCATCCATTCCGACGCCTTGACCGCTGTGGGACAGCCGTTCACTCGCGCCATCGAAGTGCAGATATTGGATGGCCGCAATACTGAAAATTACACCAGTCATGGTGATGTATTTGCCATTCACGGCGCCACTATGACGCCGGACAAGCTCCATCCAAACGGCTGGATGCGCTCTTTGCCTGCCGAGCTACGATGCAATCCCGCCGGCCAGTGGAACCATTATCGCCTTGAGAGCCAAGACGGCACGGTTACCTTAGCTGTTAACGGCAAGGTAGTTACTCGCGCCTTCCACGCTAATCCGCGTAAAGGATATATCTGCCTCGAATCCGAAGGCGGCCTGGCACATTTTCGTAACATCCGTATTTGCGAGCTGCCCGGCTCCAATCCGCCGGATGATGTGGTTGCACAGAAGGAACGTGGCTTCCGTTCACTCTACAATGGCCTTGACCTTCGCGGCTTCAAACAGGTCCCCGGCAATAAGAGACATTGGACCGCCAAGAACTGGACTTTGGATTACGACGGCAAAAGCGAGGCATCCGGAGATGACAGGAACCTCTGGACACAAGAGGAATTTGGGAACTTCACTCTTATTGTTGACTGGCGTCTTCCGGACAAACCCAGGATTGATAATGTCCCCGTGATTTTACCGGATGGCTCAGAGGCCACAGATGCTGCGGGTAGGCCGTTGACTGTCCCGGTTGTGGACGCCGGTGACAGCGGCGTTTATCTTCGTGGAGTCTCAAAGAGTCAGCTCAATATCTGGAACTGGCCGGTCGGCTCAGGCGAAATCTGGGGCTATCGTACTGATAAAAATATGCACACGGACGTGCGAAGGGCTGCAACGCCTATCTTAAATGCGGATAAACCGGTCGGCCAATGGAACCGCTTCGAGATTACCGCCATAGATGACAAGGTTACAGTCGTATTAAATGGAAAGACGGTAATCCGCGAGGCCCGGCTGCCGGGATTGCCCGAACGCGGCCCAATCGCCCTGCAGCATCACGGCGACCATATCCAGTTCGCCAATATTTACATAAAGGAACTTGACTGACAAAAGATGGTGAATAGTGAGTAGTGAGTAGTGAGTATCAACTCACCAATTAACCATTTAACCAATTACCAGGTTCTTTTGCTGTTATAATTTGGCAGGAAGGAGTACGCATAATATGGCTGAAAATAGGGTTCTATCCAAAAGGAACCATTTTAAATTCCAGGCGGATTGTTCACGGCGTGATTTTATTAAGCGAAGTGGTTATGCTTTGGCCGGGACAATGTTGGCTTCGCAGGGCGTGTTAGCTGTCAATACCGCCCCTAAAAAAGTTCGCATAGGTGTCGTTGGAGGAGGTTTCGGAACCGCCTTTCAGTGGCATGAGCATCCGGACTGTATCGTTCAGGCCGTGAGTGACCTCCGCGAGGACCGGCGTAAGCGACTAATGCAGGTGTACAATTGTCAAAAAGCCTACAACTCGCTTGAAGAGTTAGTGCTCGCTAAAGATATCGACGCAGTGGCGATATTCACTGACGGCCCTCTTCATGTTCAGCATACCATTGAGGCAATGAAAAACGGCAAGCACGTGATTTCAGCCGTGCCCGCCGCCTGGGCCACGCTTGAGCAGGCCGAGCTGCTGCTGGAGACCGTTAAAAAATATGGCCTGACCTATATGATGGCTGAGACAGGCTATTATCAGCAGTCCACGATTTCCGCCCGCAAGTTTTACCAGCAGGGAAAGTTCGGTTCTCTATATTACTGTGAGGCCGAATATCAGCATCCCGGCCTGGAATCGCTTTACTTCTGGAACGGCAAGCGAACCTGGCGATACGGCGTGGCGCCGATGCACTATCCGACACACTGTACTTCTCAACTTATCGGCGTTACCGGCGAAAGATTAACGGAAGCTGTCTGTCACGGCTGGGGTGACGATGATCCAATCCTCAAAGACAACGTCTATGGTAATCCGTTCTGGAACGGCTCGGCGATGTTCAGGACAAACCGCGGCAATGCCTTCCGCGTTAATATCTGGTGGAAGGGTGCCCACCGCGGCTGTGAGCGGGCGCAGTGGATAGGCGACAAGATGAGTTTTTATACGGCGCACCCCAATGGCATCGGCCCGGTTATTATACGCTCCGGCAAGCAGATGGAAAAAGACGACGCCGGTTTTGTCCGGGAAGCACCGAACTTTGAGCGTTACGAGCAGCCGCAATGGTGGAAGACGGATATGCTGCCCGAACCGTTGCGGCATAACAGCGGCCACGAAGGCTCGCACACCTTCCTCACGCACGAATTTGTTGATGCCCTTATTCATAACCGCCGACCGGCGATAGATGTATATGAATCCTTGGCATATACGGTGCCGGGTATTGTCGCGCATCAGTCGGCGCTGCGAAAAGGTGAACGGATTAAGATTCCTCAGTACGACCAACGGGTGGCAGCCTCAAGCGGAGCTTGGGGATGGCTGGTTTGGAATTTGGAATTTGGAATGTAGAATTGCTTTACCAGCAGGACCACCCCCAAACAAGTTTGAGGGTGCCACCCTGTATTACAGTAAAAATTTATCATATTGGAAAAGAGCGCATGTAGCATAGGGCTGCATACATCTGAAAAATCAACCAAACCCTTACATTAAATTAAGATGGAGAGCTAATTATGAACAAGAGTATTCTACTAACAGTTTTATTGATTATGCTTCTGACGTTGCCGTTTGAGGCCAAAGCCGAGGAAAAGGTCTTTCGTCTTGGTATGATAGGCCTTGACACTTCGCATGTTATCGCTTTTACCAGGGTCATTAACGACCCCGCCAAGAACTACGGCTGCAAGGTAGTTGTCGGCTATGCCGGTGGTTCGCCGGACATTCCTTCTTCCGCCAATCGAGTTGAGAACTTCACAAATCAGCTTCGTGACAAGTTCGGAGTAGAAATTGTTGATACAATCGAAGAGCTTTGCCAAAAAGTTGATGGAGTATTGCTTGAGAGTGTTGATGGTCGGCCTCATCTAAAGCAGGTAAGGCCTGTAATTGCAGCGAAGAAACCCGTCTTTATCGACAAACCTATGGCAGGCAATCTGGCAGATGTGATTGAGATATTTCGACTCGCTAAGGAAAACAATGTGCCGTGCTGGTCGAGCTCTTCTTTGCGTTTTGGTCCTGGAATTATCGGCATGAGAGACAATGACGAGGTCGGACGGGTGCTCGGCTGTGACGCCTTCGGTCCTTGCAGTCTTGAAGAGCATCACCCCGACCTTTACTGGTATGGCGTCCACGGTGTCGAGATTCTCTTTACTATTATGGGCACCGGCTGTGAAAGTGTCACTCGCGTGCAGACCAAAGACTACGAGTTTGTTGTTGGTCTCTGGAAAGGCGGACGAATCGGCACCTTCAGAGGTCTGCGGGCAGGCAAGAGCGGCTACGGCGCAATGGTTTTTGGTACAAAGGGCATAGTCCAGAGCGGCGGATATGGCGGCTATGAACCCTTAGTAGAAGAAATCGTCAAATTCTTCAAGACCGGCAGCGTACCTGTGCCGCCGGAAGAAACTATCGAACTCTTCGCCTTTATGTCCGCCGCCGATGAATCCAAGGCAAAAGGCGGGACCGCTGTTTCTATAAAAGAGGTCATCGAAAAAGCCAAAAAGCGCAAGGTAAATGGTGAGTAGTGAGTAGTTAATTAACCAATTACCAACATTAGGAGAAACAAAATGGTATGGGCTTCCCGGAACAAAAGGGGATTTGTAGTATCTCCGTTTATTAAAAGAGTGATTATTTTGCTGGTTGGATTATTTATGTGTTGCTGGTGTCAGGCTGAATCGAAGGAACTTACAATCAGCAATACCGTGATTTCAGTTACGCTCAATACCGACGATGCGACCCTGTCGGTAACCGACAAGCGTACAGGTGATACATGGCGACAAAAATCTCTGACCAAAGGTAAAATAATCAAAACTGCCACGACAGAATACGGCGTTGAAATGACCTTGCATCAACCCGGCCTGGATATGGATATCGAAACCGAACTGCTGTTGGATAAAGACCTGCCTGAGTTTACACTCACGCTCACATCAAAAGGCCAGCTTAAGTGGTCATTTCGATTTCCGCATCCGTTCGTAACAGAAACCGGCACATATCTTGTTGTGCCAATGAACGAAGGGATTTCCTACCCGGTCGAGGACGAGACAATTAGCCCAAGGAGACTTGTCGCCTACGGCGGGCACGGTATTTGTATGCCCTTCTGGGGCGTAACAAACGGCCGGCAGGGATATATGGCCATCATTGAAACGCCTGACGACGCCTCTATCCGGATTCAGCGAACAGATGGAAAGCTCTGCATTGGGCCTGAATGGGACTCACAAAAAGGACGATTCGGTTATACCCGTTGGCTGCGCTATGTTTTCTTCGATAAAGACGGACACGTTGCCATTTGCAAACGATATCGCTCTTACGCCCAAAAGGCTGGTTTATTAAAAACATTGGAGCAGAAACGCAAGGAAAACCCGGACGTAGATTTGTTAGTCGGGGCGGTAAATGTCTGGTGCTGGGAAAAGAATGCTCTTGCTATCGTCCGCGAGATGAAATCTCTCGGCATCGAGCGAATCCTGTGGAGCCATCGTGAGCAGCCGGATGTCATCAAGTCAATGAACGAAATGGACGGCGTTCTGACGAGCCGCTACGATATTTACCAGGACCTGATGGACCCACAGGTCGTGGAACAACAACTTCGCCGGGTGCACCCCGACTGGACCCAGGCAGGCTGGCCGAAGGACATTATGCTCGATAAGAACGGCAACTTTCGCAAGGGATGGCGCGTGAAGGGAAAGGACGGCCAGATGTATCCGTGCGGCGTGCTGTGCGATAGCCAGGCGCCAAAGTACGCCCGCCAGCGCGTCCCTGCCGAAATGAAGACCCATCCTTATCGCTGTCGTTTCATTGACACAACGACGGCCTCGCCATGGCGTGAATGCTATCATCCCGACCATCCGATGACCCGCAGCGACAGCCGACGCTGGAAAATGGAGCTGCTGCGAGTTATTTGCGAAGATATGAAACTTGTAACCGGCAGCGAGACAGGGCACGATGCGGCTGTGCCGTATGTTCACTACTTCGAGGGTATGTTAAGTCTTGGCCCGTATCGAATCCCCGATGCCGGTCGAAATATGAGGAAAATCTGGGATGAGGTCCCTGAGCGCGTGGCCAAGTTTCAGGTTGGGCATAAGTACCGGCTGCCGCTCTGGGAACTGGTTTATCACGACTGCGTCGTGGCACA
>Ga0307439_1001912_pt1 | contig 12691 bp, 8 predicted proteins | sample SalMarWE160490MG_FD_202142 | JGI IMG/M metagenome (GOLD analysis project Ga0307439, IMG submission 202142) | Salt marsh sediment microbial communities from the Plum Island Ecosystem LTER, Massachusetts, United States - WE1604-90 | ecosystem: Environmental > Aquatic > Marine > Intertidal zone >... | reverse complement strand
GCAGCCGATTATATCAATTTCAGTCACGTCGATTTAGTTTCCGTCCAGCATGAATTCGGCCTGTTCGGCGGTGGAGCAGGCTCATATCTGAGCTTACTGCTCAACAGATTGACAGCCCCTGTTATAACAACCCTCCATACGGTTCTTGAGAATCCAAACCAGGATTACTACAAGTCATTAGTGGATGTTTGCAACGTATCCTATAAAGTAATCACCATGAACAAACGCGGCGTCGATATGCTGCGAGACATCTATGGCGTATCCGGCAAAAAAGTAGAGCTGATTGCACATGGCATACCGGATTTACCTTTCGTTGACAGCAATTACTACAAACACAAGTTTGGAATGGAAGATCGTAAGACCATCCTGACATTCGGCCTGCTCAACAAAAACAAGGGTATAGAAGTAATGCTTAAGGCAATGCCTGCTATAATCAAAGCAGAGCCAACCATTGTCTATATAATCTTAGGTATGACGCATCCTTTAGTGCTGAAACAGTATGGTGAATCTTATAGAGTCAGTCTACAACAAATGGTAAAAGAATTGGGCTTGCAGGAATACGTCATTTTTCATAACAGATTTGTAAATGACGAAGAGCTTCATAACTTTCTATGTGCAGCCGACATATATGCTACCCCGTATCTAAGCAGAGAGCAATTGACCAGCGGCACGTTATCATTCGCGGTCGGCACAGGAAAAGCCGTCGTCTCGACACCCTACTGGGCGGCTGAAGAATTGCTGGCCGACGGCAGAGGCAAAATCGTACCTCTCGACGACTCGAAAAGAATAGCTAAAGCAATAGTAGAAATACTTCAGAATGATTCATTGTTTTACTCGTTGCGAAGACGGGCGTACGACTATGGCAGATCAAGAACCTGGCCCAAAATCGGGCAAATCTACTGGAAGCTGTTCAGCGCCAAACAAATACCGTTTCGCGTTGCCACCAGAATTCCGCCATCAGCCGATAAGGCAATTTCAACAATTGAAGTACCGGAGCCTTCTTTGGACCATTTGAAAAAACTAACCGATGACACGGGTCTATATCAGCACGCCAATTTCTCGATACCAAATCGTAAGCACGGCTATACAACAGATGACAACGCCAGGGCTGTTATTGCGATGGGCAAATACTACGCACAATATCCCGATGCAGAAGCTCTACGGCTTTTTGATTTGTATCTTTCCTTTATCATTCACGCACAGAACAGCGACGGCTCAATCAGAAACTTTATGAATTTTGACAGAACCTGGCTCAAAGACGAACATGCAAACGACGCTTTCGGCAGAGTTCTGTGGGCTTTGGGAACGGTTATGGCAAATCCACCGTCACCATTGTACTTATCTATCATCAAAGACTGCTTTGACAGGTCCGTTGAACATATTCAAAAACAGTATCCAAGAGGCATGGCGCATTCTATACTCGGCATGTCCGATTATCTCAAGCAGTTCCCCGGAGCCAGTGACATCAAACGCCAGTTAGAGATAGCTGCGGACGGCCTTGTAACTCAATATGAAGAAAATCATCATCCTGACTGGCAGTGGTTCGAGGACACATTGAATTATGACAATGCTGTCCTGCCGCACGCTCTTTTCGTAGCAGGTTCGATTTTAGAGAATAAAAAATACATCCAAATTGCGGACGAAACCTGTAAATTTCTTTTGGAAAATACATTTAACGGCGACCACTTCAGCTTTATCGGCTGTAACGGATGGTACGAACGCGGAAGGATAAAAGCCCAGTTTGACCAGCAGCCAATTGAAGCAGCCGCTTCGGTTCTAATGCTTGGTGCCGCTTATGAAGCTACGCAGGACAGCAGATTTTTAACTCTACAAAGAAAAGCTTTCGATTGGTTTCTCGGCGAAAACGATCTTCACAGCCCGCTTTACGATTTTAGAACTAAGGGATGCTGTGATGCTTTAACATCCGGCGGCGTTAATATCAATCAGGGAGCGGAAAGTATGCTGAGCTTTTTACTGAGCCTTTTAGCTATAGTTGAAAGCTACACCATCGTGGACAAGATAAAGGTCAGTGAAACTGCCGCCCTGCAGCAAAACAACATCATCGGCCAGATAGCCAAACAGCCAATACCGATTGAGAGTCTATCTGCAAAGAAAAATTCAAAAAAAAGACAAGTACAAGAGCCTGCCTAATTGCCTCCATCAAAACAGATATGATGATTCCTTTGGCTTTGCTTCAAGAGACATGTTTAGGATTGTAAACCTGTACAGTTGGGTTTATATTAGTTCCTTAGCTGAAAGAATTCAAGGAGCCAAAAATGAAATCTAAACTCGTAGTTATTGGAGCTGCAGGAAGAATGGGTCAACGAATACTATCATTGGCTATAGAATCCAACACATTCGATATTATTGCAACGGTTGATAGGAAGGACCATCCTGATATAGGCAAAGACGCAGGTCTGTTGGCTGGGACAAAGCCAATCAATGTTAAACTTGACAGCATCTATACAGCCGATGCAGACGTAGCAATTGACTTCTCACTGCCGGAAGCGGCAGACAAAACTATCGACTACTGCATCGAAAAGAGCATTGCACTGGTTTTGGGCACGACAGGCCTGAGCGATAAGGAGCGTGAAAAAATTAAAACAGCATCCAAAAATATTCCTATTGTGTATGCAACCAACATGAGCGTGGGGATGAATGTCTTATTCTCTTTGGTTGGCAGGGTTGCAGGCCTCCTCGGCCAGGATTACGATATCGAGATAATCGAGCAGCATCATCGCTTCAAGAAAGACGCACCCAGCGGCAGCGCCATTACCTTAGCAGAGAATATCTGCAAAGCGACAGGCCGGGATTTCCCTGGCGCTCTTGTTCACGGAAGATACGGCAAAGATGCTTTGCGACAGAAAGGCTCCATCGGTATGAACGCCATTCGTGCAGGGGACATTACCGGCAAACATGATTGTATCTTCGGCACGCTCGGCGAGACAATCGTCCTCGGCCACACTGCACATAGCAGGGATACTTTTGCACGAGGAGCACTACGAGCAGCAGAATGGCTGGTCAATAAAAAACCGGCTTTGTACTCAATGGCCGATGTTCTTGGCATCAAGTAGTGAGGATTTTGCCCCACAATAAAGACCGCTGAAATCACTGTTTAAAAGGTTTCAGCAGATTCACCAGGAATTTCAATAACAGCAGTTGTTATCGGAGGACGCGGCGGTTCCGCCATGCCATCGCCCAGATAGAAACTAGTGTGCGAGGGCTGATTATATGCTACATTCTGCCAGGCTATGCTTAACCTGTATTGTGGGTCATGCATCAACGTATAAATACGGTTCGTCGCGGGTATTGTCGTCGTATAGATGCGCAGCTCCTGGTTATCTCTTGTCCTCCAAATGACTTCCTCCCGCCAATCACCCAAAATATCAGCGCTTAAACAGGGAGTTGATTTTGTTCCATTGTTTGAGGAACAACCGTCGGCGGTCAGTAATCTGGTATCACTGTTAGTGCCGTATTTGTCGATGTGATTGCTGTCGAGAAGCTCACGCGTTAGATCGGCATCCCACCAGACCAAAAAATTGGTTGACCCCGGCTTACGGCCGATGTTATTACCATAGCGGTCGCGCAGGCCGCTAATACCGCCGGAAGCCCACATTTCGGCACCTGGATTACCAGCATAAATATCATCTGCACACCCTCTACCTACATCTCCTCCTGCACCCATTCCCCAGATGAGTTCCCCGGTATTAGCGTCACGAAACTCGGCACCCACCGGATGCCCGGAACCTTCGTGGATATCAAACACTTCCAGCCCCGGTCTGTCCGGGTCCAGATCGCCCAGATGCATGGCATCCCCATGCCCTAAACCCGTTGAATAAAGTCCTGTTCCATCATCATCTATACAACAAGCCCCATATACAATTTCATCTTTACCATCGCCGTCGACGTCACCGACGCTGAGATTATGATTGCCCTGGCCTGTATATTCATCATTTAAGCCGTCCTCTATAGCAGTAAAGGTCCACCGATGTGTAAGTGAACCGTTTCTCCAATCCCATGCAGCCAAGACTGTGCGACCGCGATAGCCATCTCGTCCGTGGTAGTAGCCACGGCACATAACGAGGCTCGGCCTCTCGCCGTCAAGATATGCAATACACGCCAGAAACCGGTCGCATCTGTTGCCGTAATCATCGCCCCAGCTCGTAACGTTTCCCCTCGGTGGGATATAATCGGTCGTGACGAGTGCAGCACCGGTCAATCCGTCAAAAATGGTGAGAAACTCCGGCCCATCAAGGATGCGACCCTCTGCATTGCGGTAATCCGCATTGGGATCGCCAATGACGCTACCTATTCCGTCGATAGTCCCATCCGCAGTTTTACAGGCAACCTCAGCTCTGCCGTCACTATCCAGATCATAAACCATAAATTGCGTATAATGAGCGCCTTCACGGATGTTCTTTCCTAAATTAATCTCCCAAAGAAAAGTGCCGTCCAGCTTATAGGCCTGAAGAATAGGCTCACTGGTGAATCCACTATTGGCATTATCTTGACTTGCGCCTGTTTGGTGTAAGACGATTTCATATTCACCATCACCATCCAGGTCTCCAACAGAGGCATCATTAGGTGTATAACCATCGGGAGTTTGAAGAGGAATTGAGATATATTGCTGTATGGGAGCATTTATCTGTAACGTATAAGAAGCACTCGCTGGCTGCTCCTGACCATTCAGAACAGGTCGAACAAAATAGGCGTTTGACTGGCTAAGATCCACATCCGTATCAATAAAATTAGTGCTTTGTGTTATGGATTGGCTGTTTAGCTTGATTGCTGCCCCACCATCGGTAGAACGATAGAGGTTGAAAGCAATCTCATTGGGATCAGTTCCCAATAAACGCCATCCGACATAGACCCTGCCGTTGCCCTGATTGATCGCAATCACACCTCGGCCCAGATTCTCCATATACCGCGGCTCGACCGAGCTCAGCGATGTCTGGGCACCAGTTTTAGCCAAAAGGAGAAAAAACAATCCGAGGATAATAAACGCTATTATTCCAATTCTTGACTTGAACATACTATTTCTACCCTCTTTATTCCTTCAAGCGATACAGTCTTCACGGTCTACAAACTGCAACTGACCTGCTTTAGTCTCCCCTTGCCTTACTGCTGAAAAAAAACACAATTGGAAATAAAATGCTGCTTTTCGACTAAAATATATAATATCCGATCGAAAGAAGAAAATCAAGGAAATTGCATGTCCGCGCCCGGAAAGCTATCGCGGGTCGGACGGATTTGCTCAGCCTGAAGGAAGATAACGGATTTAAACATCAGCGGGACCTGCCTGCGCGTAGCTGCTTCGGCGAAGGCAGGCTGCTCACAATCCCTTAGCTAACATATAATACATCTCGTTCCAGCGAAGCTCTTTTTTGAACCCGCTTAACTTAGTGTCAGCATCAATCAGCAAATACTCTATGCCAGCCATGTCGGCGAAGTCTTCCATGCACTCGGCAGTGACAGCCATGCTAAAGCCTGTATGGTGAGCGCCACCGGCCAGTATCCAGGCAGCAGCACCGACCTTCAGATTAGGCTTTGGTACCCAGACTACCCTGGCAACCGGCAGCTTTGGTAACGGCGCATCCGGCGGCACCACATCGACCTCATTAACTATCAAGCGGAAACGATTGCCCATGTCGATTAACGAGGCGTTCAGGCCGGGTCCTTTCGGTACATTGAAAACCAGCCGGGCCGGGTCAGCTTTTCCACCTATACCCAGCGGATGAACTTCCAGACTGGGCTTACCCACAGCGATAGACGAGCATACCTCAAGCATGTGAGCACCCAGCACCTTCTGTCCTTTAGGGTCAAGGTGATAAGTGTAGTCCTCCATAAAGCTCGTTCCGCCCGGCAGGCCATCGGCCATCACTTTCATAGCACGCACCAGTGCCGCTGTCTTCCAATCGCCTTCGGCACCGAAACCATAGCCGTCCGCCATTAGCCGCTGAACCGCCAGGCCGGGAAGCTGTTCAAGACCATACAAATTCTCGAAGGTTGTGGTAAAGCCCTTGAAGCCGCCATTCGTTAGGAAAGCTCTCATCCCAAGTTCAATGCGAGCGGCCTGGCGTACGGATTCGCGCATAGGGCCGCCTTGCCGGCCGTCTTTGGCCACCTTGTATGTGGCGTCATACTCTCTTACGAGCTTGTTTATTTCCTTGTCAGTGACCTTGTTAATATAAGCGACTATATCACCGATACCATAGCCGTTGACCGCATAACCAAGCTGCTTCTGTGCCTCGACTTTATCGCCTTCAGTAACGGCTACCTCACGCATGTTGTCTCCAATACGAGCTATCTTGACTCCCTGTGCATCGTGCCACGCACAGGCAGCGCGGGCCCAGACTCCAAGCTTAGTTTGGACCTCTTCATCCTGCCAGTGGCCGACCACCACCTTACGATTTTTTCGCATCCTTGTGCAGATAAAACCGAACTCACGGCCGCCATGAGCTGACTGGTTTAGATTCATAAAGTCCATGTCAATCGCATTCCATGGGATATCGCGATTGAACTGGGTATGAAGGTGCATAAAGGGCTTTTGCAGCGCCTTTAAGCCGGCAATCCACATCTTAGCCGGACTGAAGGTGTGCATCCAGGTTATCAAGCCAATACAATCCGGTGCAACGTTCGCTCTTGTACATAGTTTATAGATGGATTCCGGTGTAGTCAGTGTAGGTTTGAAAACAACCTTAACAGGTATCTGTTTAGATTGCGACAAAGCCTCGGCAATCTTTTTAGAGTCATCCGCGACCTGCTTTAGGGTCTTCGGGCCATATAAATGTTGGCTTCCGGTTACAAACCACGCTTCGAGTTTCTTAAGATTTTCCATAATTCAATTCTCCATTTGTAGAAGAACAATGGTGGGCCATGCCGCTCCGGCTCGGCCTTCCCGAGACGAGTGCCCACCCTACATTTCTTCTTGTTTTCAATTTGATAAGAGTTTATTCAAAATCCGTAAATATCTCAAGAAAAAAAATCCTCGCTGCAAAAACCTCCCAAATAAATTTGGGGGCTAAATATTTAGCCCCGCAATTTATTGCGGGGTCTTCTACGGGCTGTAATCAATGCCTTTGATGCCATGGACGGTCAGATTTGCGTCTGGAAGGCCGTCTCGGGCAGGACGAATCTGGTCGGCGTAAAGAGAATAGACTTGTCCATCAGCAAAAAGATGATTTCGCCGGCCCTGCCAGCACCACCAGCCTTTATCGTCATCTATTGGCAGATGATTACTGAGCCACTCACCGATAAGAATCTTACCAACTGGATTGGCTACATCAGAAACTCTCTGCGGAATGCCGGGCGGAGAAATCGTACCGTAAGTTTCAGTGTGACTGCTCATCTGGTCTATCTGATTCGAGCTGTGATAAAAGGACATCGAGTAGGAGTAGCTGGTAGACTCATACTTTTCAGCGGCAATACGGTCTTGCGGACAAAATAAAACCGAAGGATTATTAGGGTCTATATTATCGTCGAGATAAGGACGGACGAACGACCGCCAGCCGCGTCCCATCCACAGCCAGTAGCCAGCCGGAAGCGGGTCTTGAGCACAGGGATAAGTATTATCGTTGGCACCAGTATATAAATTCACAGCCAAATGAATTTGCTTGAGATTATGCGTACATCTGATACGCATAGCTATCGACTTGGCCTTCATCAGCGACGGAGTAAGAATGGAAAGTAAAAGTGCGATAATCGCAATGACCACCAGCAGTTCTACAAGGCTGAATCCTTTGTTTCTCGTCGTGTGTATTGCGTCGTGCGTATTGCGTACTTTGTCCATCGTCTCTCATCAATCGTCGCCGTACCGGCGACGGCTAAACTACAAACTACTCAACAGTGACACTTTTCGCAAGGTTTCGAGGTTTGTCCACATCATGGCCGCGGAGTACAGCGGCGTGATAAGCTAAAAGCTGCAGCGGCACTACGGTAAGCATTGGTTGCAAAATTTCCGGTGCATCAGGGATGGTAATTAAATGATCGCTCTGTCCAAGAGCTGACTTGATACTATTATCGCCTTCGGTTGCGACGGCGATGATTTTACCCCCTCGCGCCCTGACCTCGGCAATATTGCCCATAATCTTGTCATATTGCGGCCCCGCAGTGGCAATGAAAACCGCAGGCATACCGTCATTGATCAACGCAATTGGGCCGTGCTTCATCTCCGCGGCAGGCAGACCTTCGGCGTGAATGTAGCTTATTTCCTTTAGCTTAAGCGCTCCTTCAAGGGCAACCGGATAATTAAAGCCCCGGCCCAAGAAAAGCCAGTTGTTCCTGTTTATGTTTGCTGCGGCAATTTCTTTAATTTGATCGGACTGCTGCAATATCAGATTTATCTTGTCCGGTATTTGTGAAAGCTCATCTATATAGGCGGCTGCTTCAGTACTACTTATATGTATTCTTCTTCCCAGCTCGATTGCCAGCATGGTTAAGACCGCCAATTGGCCTGTAAAGGCCTTTGTGCTTGCAACACCAATTTCAGGACCTACATGCAGATATACCCCCGCATCGGTGGCCCTGGCGATGGAGGAGCCGACAACATTTACAATACCGAGTACTGTGGCTCCGCGTTCTTTGGCTTCCTCCACAGCCGCCGAGGTATCGAGCGTTTCGCCTGACTGACTAATAGCTATTACTACAGTGTCATTTTCTATGATTGGATTGCGGTACCGAAATTCACTTGCATATTCGGTCTCTGTAGGAATTCTGGCCAACTGCTCAAACAAAAACTCTCCAACCAAACCAGCATGAAAAGCCGTGCCACAGGCGGTGATAATAAGGTGTCTGGTTCGGGTTAATTCACGAAAATGGTCAGCTATACCGCCAAGTTTTATTTTTCCGCTTTCCTTATCGATTCGGCCACCCATGCAGGTAGCCAAAGCCTTTGGTTGCTCAAAAATTTCTTTGAGCATGTGATGTGGAAAGGCGCCCAGCTCGATCTGTTCGAGAGAAAACTCAATTTCCTGAAGATCTTTGGTGACAGTGACGTTGTTAACGGTCTTGGTATGAAATCCGTCAGTGGTGACAGTCACCATTTCATTGTCGGAAAGGTAAATTGCACGTGTAGTATGCTCTACGATTGCGGCGGCATCTGAGGCCAGAATGTACTCATTTTCCCCCACTCCCAGGATCAAGGGGCTTCCTTTCCTGGCACCAATAACCATATCTGGAAAGTCAGAGCAGACGACAGCCAGCCCATAGGTGCCGTGTACTTCGCGCAGCGCTCGCTGTACAGCCCATTCGAATTTGTTCTGGCCGACAGACATCTCTCCGTTATCATCTCTGTTGTAGAAAAACCCTATTAAATTAGCAATTACCTCTGTATCGGTTTCGGTGATAAAACCGACCTTCTCAGTTTGCAGCCATGTTTTCAGTGTGCTGTAATTTTCGATAATGCCGTTATGAACTACAGCAATTTTGCCGGTATAGTCAAAGTGTGGATGTGCATTGGTGGTATTTGGCTCACCGTGGGTAGCCCAGCGTGTATGACCCAGGCCGAGTGTTTCCGTACAGTCAGGCTCGTCCAAAATCTCTTCCAGAGCGCTGATTCTGCCGCTGGTTTTTTTTATTTTTAATCCCCCGCTGCCAACTAATGCCACACCAGCCGAATCGTAGCCACGATACTCCAGACGCTTTAATCCTTCTATGAGAATCGGCTGTGCAGCTTTTTTGCCGAGATAAGCTACTATGCCACACATTTATTCTTCCCCAGTCAAATAAAGTTATGTGAAATTAATTGGCAAGATATCTGCCGTTATAATATAAACAGAATCTGGAAAAGGAAAGAATTTTCCGACAAACTTCACTCAAGATTCAATAATAAATTTTACTCAATCGCTTTATAAGATATTCTCATTTGACGGATAAGCTCTTCTTCAGTTTAATGAGCTTTATGATAGTCGTTATTGATTACAATGTTGGGAATGTCAGAAGTGTTTGTAACGCGTTGCGGCACATAGGCTGCGAGGCTGCGCTTAGCAAGGAAATTGAAACAATCGAAAGTGCTGCCGGCATCGTTTTGCCTGGTGTTGCTGCTTTTGGTTATGCTATTAGTCAGTTAGCCGAGCTTGCCGAGCCGATAAAAAAGCTCGCATTAGCCGGCAAGCCGTTGTTGGGTATATGCGTCGGCTACCAGATGCTTTTTTGTTACAGCAGCGAATATGGCAAACACAATGGGCTTGGCTTAATATCCGGTAGTGTCATCCCTATTCCAGCCGGTTCGCAACTTAGCGTCCCACACATGGGCTGGAATCAGGTAAAGCTGGCGGAAGATATGGACTTATTTGCCGGCTTAGGCAAGGAAAAGAACTTTTATTTCGCACATTCTTTCTACGCCGATGTCACTGACCGACAAACCAAAGTGGCCTATACGGACTACGGCTTTGCTATGCCCGCAGCGGTGCAGAAGGCAAACGTCTATGGCGTGCAATTTCATCCTGAAAAGAGCAGTAAATCAGGCCTGAAGGTTCTGAAAAATTTCGTAGAAATATGCGAAAAAGAAAAAAGAAAAACCCCCAAATAAATTTGGGGGCTAACCGTTTAGCCCCGCGATTTATCGCGGGGTTTTTATGTAGGATTGAATCTGAAAACAAAATATGCTAACGAAACGAATCATTCCATGTCTCGATGTTAAAGACAATCGCGTGGTCAAGGGCATCAAGTTCCTGAATCTGCGTGACGCCGGAGATCCGGTGGAACTGGGCGCAAGATACAGTGACGAAGGAGCCGATGAGCTGGTGTTTCTGGATATTACCGCTACTATTCGCTTTCGTAAAACCATCGTTGAGCTTGTCGAGAAGGTCGCGGAAAACGTCTTCATTCCGTTTACCGTCGGTGGCGGTATCCAGACGGTCGAGCAGATGGACGAAATCCTAAGAAGCGGAGCCGACAAAGTTTCGGTAAATACCGCCGCTGTTAGCAATCCTGATCTGCTCACCGAGGCCGCTCAGCGTTTTGGAAATCAATGCGTTGTTCTGGCTATAGACGCCCGTCGATCAAAAGAAAAAGCACGCAAATGGCAGGTCTGTGTGAAAGCCGGTTCAGAACCAACTGAAACAGACGTAGTCGAATGGGCTGTTCGAGGCGAAAAACTCGGCGCAGGCGAAATACTTTTAACCAGCATGGACGCCGACGGCACAAAGGTAGGTTACGATAATGAGTTAAATAAAACCGTCAGCGATGCAGTCGATATTCCTGTAATCGCATCCGGCGGAGCAGGAAAACTCGAGCATCTCTATGATGCAATTGTTGATGGCGGCGCTGACGCCGTCCTTATGGCTTCAATCACACACTTTGGAAATTACACTATAAATCAGATGAAAGAATACCTTGCCAGCCGCGGCATTGCCATGAATCTCTAATCCAAAGCCCCACACATTTCTTATACCAATTGTGATTAAATGTTGCGTTTTGCATAACGACCAACAAACCATCCCCAAGCTGCGCTTGAGGCTGCCACCCATCTGTTCCAAACGCACGAGGCGCAGTAATTTAATGCAATTGATATTACTTATGAATTGGTAACTTTGCGAAGACTGTATATAAAGTGCACTATACTAATGGCAATTCATCAAGACTTTGTAAGCTATTGAATCCTGACTTTATCTGTTAGGGTAGGTCGGTTGATTTGGGTAGGTTTGACTACCTAAAGGTATTTGTTGTGGAGGTCTTTCCTGCTGTCTCGGCTGAGACATCAAATTCTCCAATCCAATCCAGGTTCCTTTTTCCAGGTTGTAGATAAAGTTGCCTCTCAGGCGAGTAGTGATAAACAAATTATTATCATTAACAGCGAAGATGGCCTCTATTATCTTGCCTCGTTTTACTTCTACCGCCCCTGACAGTAATAATGCGTTGCGCACCTGTGTCCCAAGTTCCATAATTTGTGCATCTGAAAACCCTGATCGCCGCATTATTCGTACAGTGTCGTCGGAATTCAGAGCAGCTACATCTCGGCTACCTACCGGTACGATCTGAAATTTGGAGCCGCTTCCGCCTGCATCCGCGCAACCAGCAGCACTCCAAAATAAAAATGGCGTCAGCAACAGTACTGCTAACATATTAGGAATCGTTAACCGGTGCACAATAAACTTCACAACTCCAAGCCCCCTATTAACAAATTTTTACCTGTTCGTACGCGCCATGCTCTGGCGAAGCCTCATCTTGAAATCTTCCTCGCCCACCGGCTCGGTTGTAACCTGCCCCATACCTGGTTCGGCGACTTCGGTCATCTCTTGCATATCGGGTACCAGCCTTGCCGTAATAAATACGGCAATCTCTCGTGATGACTGCTGATTTGACTTGTTCTTAAACATGTTTCCGACTATAGGGAGGGCGCTAAGGCCTGGCACTTTTTTGTTTGTTTTAGTGGTCTTATTCTCTGTCAGACCAGCCAGGGCAACTGTTCCACCATCTTTGATACGCACAGTATTAGTAGCCGTTCGTCGAGTGACCGTAACAAGAGGAAGTGTCTGGTCGTCCTCTTGGCCACGTGATACAACGTCACTAACCTCGGCAACTATTTCCAGAGTGATATCATTATTATCACCGATGCGAGGCGTAATTTCGAGTCTCGTGCCCGCATCTATCTGTTTCAGCTCAGCTTCGGTATAGTATCCGGCGGTCCTTGCCGGTGCAGAAAGATAGTAATATTCCTCGTTCATAACGTTTAGCTGCGCCGCATGGCCAT
>Ga0307439_1001905_pt1 | contig 12712 bp, 13 predicted proteins | sample SalMarWE160490MG_FD_202142 | JGI IMG/M metagenome (GOLD analysis project Ga0307439, IMG submission 202142) | Salt marsh sediment microbial communities from the Plum Island Ecosystem LTER, Massachusetts, United States - WE1604-90 | ecosystem: Environmental > Aquatic > Marine > Intertidal zone >... | reverse complement strand
TTTAAACACTTCTTCCGAAGCAGAAAATTATAAGATTACCGTTAGCAAGTCTGGATACAGCAGTGAGCAAACTTTTAAATCCGGCGACACTTACGATTCAAAAATTATCGCTGATCCCGAAAGACCCAACACCACCGTTTTAGAAGGTAAAATTACTGAAAAGAGTTTTTCTATAGATATTCTTGGCACTTTTTCGATAGAAACCAAATCTTCCCGGGGAAAAAAGAGCTTTGATGATGAATTTAACAATCTGAGCAAGATTTCAGATTACTCCAATATTTCCCTAAGCGAAGGAGAGGTAACCTTAGCCAAAACCAACGGAGATTATCTAAATTCAGGTTATCTCGTTTCTACCGATATCACTTCTCCTGATTTGCAAGGCTGGAATCAATTTAGCTGGATAGAGTCGAATCCTCCAAATACCCAAATCGTTTATCAAATTTTATATTTTGACAGCCAGGATGAAATTTGGGTTTTAATCCCCGATAGTGACTTAAATGGAAATTCAACTGGCCTTGGTCCTTCCCCGGTAGATTTGTCTAGTTTAGACCAAACTGTTTATAATCCCTTAAGAGTCAAAGCCATTCTCTCCACTGCTGATTCTTCTCTAACCCCCAGGCTTTTAGAGTGGCATATTTCTTACTTCACCCGGGTAGCCCAACCAATTACCTCCAGTTTTGTTCTTCGGGGAGGGAAAATAGTCGGTACTGATGCCGCTGAAGCTCCAATTTATAAATATCTTTCTACCAATCAGACCATAGACAAATCCGGTAGCATTTCTGGTTTGGAGTGGGACACTTATAATTTTTCTAATTTTACTATTAGTGGGGAAGGAGTGGAGACAGAAGAAGCCATTCCTGGTCAGATTTTGCCAGATGGCAGTCTTTCGGTAAATCTTTTTCCCGATACCAACCAACCCCTCGCTTTATATTTAGCAACTGAAAACACCCTTTTGGTAAAGGCGAAAGACTCCGAGAGTTTGGGGCCTGTATTTAGTGCCCAAGTCCGTCTTTACAATACCAGCCTGGACTACGATAAAACCCAACCGACCGACCAGAATGGAGAAACTTTCTTCGTTCCTTTGGAAGAGGTTACTTACAACTTAGAAGTCACCGCCGAAGGATATGAAAGTTATGAAGACCAGGTTTGGGTTTCTGGAGATACCACTTGCACTATTAATTTAATTCTTTCTCCCAGCTAAAAAATGAAAAACAGTTTCACCTTGATTGAAACCGTAGTCACTGTTTTTATTTTTGCTTTGGCAATGGGAGCAATATCTGGTTTAGTTATAATGGGTTACCGAATCCACAGTTTTACCTGGCAGGAAGCGACAGCTATTGGCGAAGCCAGAAAAGGGATAGAGAGTATGATAAAAGAAATCAGGGAGGCCAGGGTGGGAGATGATGGAGCTTATATTATCGAAAAGGCTGAGGACTATGAGTTCATCTTTTATTCAGATATTGATAAAGATGAAGCAGTGGAAAGAGTAAGATATTTTATCAAGCCAGCCGGCGGGGGAAGTGATTCCCGAACTGAGCAGTGTGTAAGTTTTAGTAACGGTGGGAGTTGCAGTGTTTCTTTTTTTGATTTTCTTGGAGAAACTTTAGAGCTAGCCCAGCTAAAGGTCAGCGTTGAGGGAGATTTAAATTCTAGCAATGAAACAGTAGGTATTTACGCTGATGGAGTGAAACTCGGCACTCTTTGTACTGGCTCAGATTGTGGTCAGTGTGTTGGTTTCTGGCAGGATTTAACTATTTTTGATGTCACTGACTTGGCCAGCGATAATAATATCCAATTTACTGCTTCTGCTTCCGGTGGAGTTGGTGCTTTTTGCAATTGGCAAGAAATTAATCATTCAATCAAAGCCAAATTTGAATTTAACTGGGTTGAAACCTCTGAGGTTGAGACTAAAGCGATTTTCAAAAAAGGGTTAATTAACCCCACCAGTTGGCCGATTGAATATCTCTCAGCGAACGAAGAAATTTTTATTATCTCAGAAAATATTCAAAATGAAGATAGGGCAGAACCAGTGTTTACTTATTACGATGGTGATAATAATCCTGTCCAACCTGAAGATAGGTTAGAAAAAACTAGCCGGATACATTTAAGCTTAATCGTCAATATCGATCCAAAGCGGCTCCCACAGGATTTTAAATTGGAGTCAGATGTCCAAATTAGAAACCTTAAAACTAATCTTTAAATGAAAATCCAGAATAACCAAGGAATAATTACCACATACGTTTTAGTTTTTGGAACAACATTTTTACTTCTGTTTTCTGCTCTTTTAGGTTTTATTTTACTCCAGTTAAGACAATCTTCTCAAAGAATAGCTTGGAATGAAGCCTTACATATTGCCGAGGCTGGAATTGATTATTATCGTTGGCATCTTCGCCATTTTCCCAATGACCTTCAAGATGGTAATTATTGGTGTTGCTCCAGCCCTCCTTGTTCGGTTTGCGGACCTTACGAGCATTCCTATTCTGACCCAGAGGGTAAAGTGGTAGGTACATTCAACTTAGAAATTAATGGAAATGTTCAATGTGGCGAGGTTACGGCAGTGAGTTTAATTTCTACTGGTTGGACCGAGCAATATCCTGATATGGAAAGAAAAGTTAAAGTTAAATATGTTCGTCCTTCAGTGGCAGATTATGCTTATCTTTTAAATGAAAATGTTTGGGCTGGCTCCGACCGAGAAATAAAAGGTCCTTATCATTCCAATGGTGGAATAAGAATGGATGGAGGAAATAATGCCTTGGTCACTTCAGCCAAAGAAACCTGGATTTGTACTCCTTCTTTTGGTTGTTCCCCTTCTCAAGAAAAACCAGGGGTATTTACCACCGCTAATGGGAATGAAGAACTTTTTCGATATCCAGTTCCCCCCTTTGATTTTGAGGGGATTACCATGGATTTGGCAGAAATTAAAGATTTAACCAAAAATCAAAGTCAGGGGATCTATCTTCCTCCTTCAGAGGAACAGGGATATTATGTTATATTAAATAAGGGAAGCATCGAAGTTTACAAAATTACTGATTTAGACCCAATTTATGCTTATAATTTGGAAGATGACTGGCATTGGGAGTATTCAGTAATTAACGAAAAAACTCTTTTGGGAAATTATCCTATTCTTAGTGATTGCAGCTTGGTGTTTGTTGAAGATAATCTTTGGATAGAAGGTGAAGTCCAGGGAAAACTTACCGTAGTTTCGGCTGATTTAGAAACTCCCAACAAAGAAACCAACGTTTGGTTGACTGGAGATATTACTTACGACGCTAAAGATGGCTCAGATGGTTTAGTTTTACTGGCCCAGCATAATAATTTAATTGCTTTGGAGGTTCCCGAATTAACGGAACTCCAAGGTATCTATATTGCTCAAACTGGTCGTTTCGGAAGAAACCATTATGACTGTGACGATTATCCGGCCGATTGCCTAAAAGAATATTTAGAAATGTTTGGCTCAGTGGTGAGCAATGGCCGGGTGGGAACTCAATGGGTTTATTCTTGGGGAGGAATAGCTTCTGGGTTTGAAAACAGAGAAAATATTTACGATCCCAAACAAAGTTATAATCCTCCACCCTTTCTCCCCTATACCTCAGAAATTTTTGAATTTAAGGAATGGGAGGAAATTTATTAATATGTTCAATGAATTTTTAATTCATTTCATATCTCATAAATCTTTAGATTTATTTCGATGTTAAAATTTCTTACTCTAAAACCTGAATCATTCGGTTTGGACATTTCTGACATTTCTTTAAAAATTATTAAGCTCAAAAAAAGAGGAAAATTTTTTGATTTGGCTTCGTTTGGAGAAGAAAAAATTAAACCAGGGATAATTAAAAAAGGAGAGATTAAAAAAGAAGAAGCTTTAGCAAAAATCATTAAAACTGCTCTTACCAGGGTAAATGGAGAAAAACTTAAAACAAAATATGTAGTAGCTTCTTTGCCGGAAGAAAAAGCTTTTTTAGAAGTAATCCAGATGCCCAGAATGTCAGAGGAGGATTTAAAATCAGCGGTAATTTATGAAGCTGAAAATTATATTCCTTTGCCAATTGACCAAGTTTATTTAGATTCTCAAATTGTCTCCCCGGACTATAACCATTCAGACCAATTCGACGTTTTAATTGCTGCTTTACCTAAAAAAATAGTTAATCCATATTTATCTGCTTTAAAGAAAGCCGGACTGCAGCCTTTAACTTTTGAAATTGAATCCCAGGCTATCAGCCGAGCTTTAATTAAAGATGAGGGTGCTACTTCTCCTTTTCTTTTAATTGATTTAGGAGCAACCAGAACCAGTTTCATTATTTTTTCTGGTTATTCTTTAAGGTTTACCTCTTCCATCCCGGTTTCTTCTCAAGGTTTTACTGAGATTATTTCCAAAGCCTTGAAAATAAATCTAGCTGAGGCTGAGAAATTAAAAATAGAATACGGCCTTCAACCCGGGGGAAAAAGGGGTAAAGAAATTTTTGAAGCCTTAATCCCTGCTCTAACTGATTTAATTGAACAAATTAAAAAACATCTTATTTACTATCAGTCCCATGCTTCTCATGAGCACTTGCCTTCGAATGGAAAAGGAGTAAAAAAAATTCTTCTGAGCGGAGGAGGAGCAAATTTAAAAAGGCTCCCCGAATTTCTTAGTAGCGCTTTAAAAATTCCAGTTGAAGTCGGAAATCCCTGGATAAATATTTTAGCTGACCCGTCAAAAGGGGTTTCAGAATTGCCATTGGAAAGGGCATTTGGTTATACTGCTGCCTTAGGCTTAGCACTCCGGGGAATCAAAGAAAATAATTATTTGTAGATTCGTAAATATTCGTCCTAGACCCGTTCGTCCCGAAAGGGACGGACTAAGGCAATTCGTAGGGTTATGATAAATCTCTTACCTTTACCAGAAAAAAAGATTCTCCAGGAAGAAAAAAAATTGAAACTAATTTTAATTTTAGGAATCTTAGTTTTGATTTTCTTAATTTGTTTGATTTTGATTTTATTTTCAATAAAGATTTTTATTTCTGGTCAAGCTGAATCCCAAAAAATTTTTCTAAGTCAAGAAGAAAAAAATTTTAAAGAGTCTCAAATTCAAAACTTGGAAGAAAAAATCCTTAGCTCTGAGAGAGCTCTTATTAACCTGGACTCTTTTTATCAAGGCCAGCCTAATCTAACTGAAATTTTAGGAAAAATTTCTGAAACTCTTCCTTCCGATGTTTATATCACTACTCTTAACTTCGCCCCGTTAGTCAGTGAACATTTAACAGGGCAGATTTCGTTTTCTGGTTTTTCTCCTACACGAGAAATTTTATTAGAGTTTAAACAAAATCTGGAGCAAGAAGAACTTTTCGTAGAAATCTATCTTCCACCATCCATCTGGGTTAAATCAACTGATATTGATTTTTCTGGAAATTTTAAAATTAGAAAATGACCCTAAAAAATAAAATCAATTTATCTTTAATAATTTTCATTGTTTTAAGCGTTTGCTTAATTGTTTTGGTAATTTACCCTCTTTTTAAAGAAATAAAAAATAGTTCCGAAGAATTAGTTTCTGAAAAACAAAAACTGTTTTCTTTAGAGAGAAAAATTGAAAATCTAAAAGAATTTCAAACTCTTTGGCTAAAAATAGAACCAAATTTAAAGAAAATTGACCAATTATTCATTGATCCTCAGGTACCCGTAGAATTTGTTAATTTTTTAGAAAAGATTGCTAAAGATAGTGAGATTTTGATTGAGATTTCTTCATCTCTATCTAGCAAAACAGAAAAAGACCCCTGGTCTTCTCTTCTTTTGCAAATCAACTCTACTGCTCCTTTTTCTAAATTTTTAAAGTTCCTGGAAAAAATAGAAGCCAGTCCTTATTTAATTGAAATTCAAAATTTAAACGCAAGAGGGCTGATTGAAGGTGATACTGGAATTACTCTTTCGATAAAGGTTTATACCAGCCAATGAAAATTCCAAAATTAAAATTGAAAAAAGTCACAGACTTTCTTAAAAAACTGCCCAGGATTTCGGGAGAGCATAGTTCCTTAACTTTTTTTGGGTTTTTACTGATAGCTTTAATTCTGGGCGGCTTTGTTTTTTATCAATATAGTTTTTTGGCTGAAAAAGAAAAACCCGAAGCTTTTCAACCATTGAAATTTAAAGAAAAAACTTACGAAGCCGTTTTAAAAACTTGGCAAGAGAAAGAAAAAAGATTGAAAGAGACTGATTTAAAAGAACATCCTGACCCCTTCCTAATAATAAAAGAAGAAATAGGAGAGAAAGAGGAATTGCCACCTCCTGAGTCAGGGGCAGAAGAGACTCAAGAAATTTCTGAAACAGAACTCTATATTATTTCGAAAGGAGAAACCTTATGGGAACTGGCCGAGAAGTATTTAGGTTCTGGAGAAAGATGGAGAGAAATAAAAAACGAAAGCGGTCAACCCTTTACTGAAAGTAGCGCAGAAGTCATACCAATCGGCCAAAAATTAATTATTCCCAAAAAATAAAAAGATTGACTAAATAACTTATTTTAGGTATAACAAAAAGGTTAAACGCCCCTGTAGTTCAATGGAAAGAACACGGGCCCTCTAAGCCTGTGATATAGGTTCGACTCCTGTCAGGGGCACGTGGTGGCTATAGTGTAATGGCAGCACTAGAGTTTGTGGAGCTCTCAGAGGCGGTTCGAGTCCGCTTAGCCACCTGTCAAAAACCAAGAAATCGCCTTAGGGGCGGTTTTTTGGTAGGATAATTTTAATGAAAAAGAAACTCCTATTAACCGTTTTTTTATCTGTAATTTTATTCTTAATATTCATAATAATTTTATTTTCTTTTCATCAAAAAAATAAAAGCCAAGTTTGTTTTAAAGATAATTGTTTTACCGTTGAATTAGCGATGACCACTCAAGAACGAACCCGAGGTTTGATGCTTAGAGAAAGGTTAGATTTAGATAAAGGCATGCTTTTTATTTTTGAAAATGAAGGAGAATATTCTTTTTGGATGAAAAATACTTTAATACATTTGGATATAATCTGGATTAATAAAAATAAAGAAGTGGTTTTTATCAGTAAAAATACTCAATCATGCAAGGCTGATCCATGTCCCACTATTAATCCCGATAAAAAAGCACAGTATGTTTTAGAATTAAACGGAGGAGTAACAGATAAAATTGGTTTAGATATTGGAGATAAAATTGTTTTCGACACAGAATTTTAAAATTATTTTTGGTTTTAAAAGAATCGCCATTCAGGCGGTTTTTGGTAGAATGAGGAGATATGAAGAAATTTTTAAAAGAAACAAGTGGACTTGCGATTTTTGGTTTTTTTCTCGCAGTTTGTTGTTTTTCAATGCCCTTTATTGAAACCTTTATTATCAAGCACTCTTTTTTTCCTTGTGAGGTGGTGATGTATGGCGGTGGTGCCGCCGCATTAATGGGAATAATAGCTTTATTTTATATAAGAAAAACTGGTCTTAAGGGGAGATGGTTTGCAATTTTAGCAGTTGTTCTAGGAGTTTTTGAATTTTTTGTTCTTGGCGTATGTATATAAACAGGTTCGAACATCGTTTGCTAGACCACCCAAACAAAAAACAGCTTTTTGAAGCTGTTTTTCAAAATACTCATTCTACTTTACTTCTTTTCTTCCAATTTCGCTTTTAAGATTATTTTTTTTCCTTCTCTTAAAACTTTTAATTTAATTTCTTCCCCAATTTTTAATTTTTGTAAAATATTATCCAGGGGATCTTTCACTGTAATTTTTTCGCTATTGCATTCCAAAATTATGTCATATTCTTTTAATCCGGCTTTGTCAGCGGTACTTCCTTTAATTACTGCTGATTCTCCTAAAGTTTCCCTGACAATTAAAGCTCCACAATCTACTGGTAATTTATTTTTCTCAGCAATCATTTTATTTAAAAGGACATACCGTACCCCTAAAAATGGTCTTCTAATTTTTCCATATTTTTTAACTTCTTCTAAGTCCTTTTTAGCATAGTTAATAGGAATAGCAAAGCCAATATTTTGAGCTCCCATAACCATAGCCGTATTAATGCCAATCACTTTTCCTTCCATATTTACCAAAGGTCCTCCGGAATTCCCCGGGTTAATGGCAGCATCGGTTTGAATTAACCCCCGCAATTGGGCAACTCTGTCAGCTAAACCAGAAAAGGCAGCAATTGCCCTGCTCATTCCTGAAATAATCCCGGAACTTACAGTGTCATGAAATTCTCCCAAAGCATTTCCGACGGCGACCACCTCTTCTCCCAACTCAATTTTATCTGAGTTGCCTAATTCCAAATAAGGTAAATCTTTTGCGTTTATTTTTAAAATGGCAATATCGCTGATTGGATCCCTGGAAATCACTTTGGTTGGATATTTTTTAGTCGGTTCTAAAATAACGGTATAATTTGCCTCGGGATCAGCTACTACGTGGCTGCTAGTAATAATATAACCATCGGGAGCAATAACAAAACCCGAACCTCCCCCAATTTTTGTCTTCTCTTTCCCTTTTTTAATTTTTGGGATAAAAAACTCTTGACCACCAAAAGGAAAAAAATAAAAACCCCCTACCTTGGGTAGGTCTCTGGAAATAACGATAGTAATTACGGCTGGACAAACTTTTTTTGCCACTTCAATAATCGGCGATTTCTCCATACAACCTAATTTTAGCATAAAAAATCTTGTCAACAAGTGAAAAATTTGCTATCCTTATACTAGAAATTAAAAATTATTGTTATTGCCCCTGTAGCTCAATGGATTAGAGCAGGTTCCTCCTAAGGACAAGATATAGGTTCGACTCCTATCAGGGGCACAAGGGGCCCGTGGTATAGTGGTAACACACGTCCATGGCATGGATGAGTCCGGGGTTCGAGTCCCCGCGGGTCCACATGAAAATTGCCATTCTGGAGCTAGGCACTTTCCCCGAAAAGGCAGTTGAAAATTTAATAAAATTATTCTAAACTGGAGGGTTGGAGGAGTGACAGAATGGTTATTGTACCAGTCCCGAAAACTGGGGCCCGAAAGGGCTTGCAGGTTCGAGTCCTGCCTCCTCCGCTACGTTCAATGAATTAAAATTCATTTCACCTCTCGTAAATTTATAATTTACTTCGATGTTAAAATTTTTCAAAAAAAGGAAAAAGGAACCGGAAAATTTTAAGGAGATTTTAGCTTATTTTAAGGATTTGGAAAAAAACTTTGAAAAGATTTCGGAAGAATTAGAAAATTTGAAAAAAGAAAGTCAGTTTTCTATTCAGAAAATCGGCCTAGTTAGATTTAACCCATTTAAAGAAATTGGTGGAGACCAAAGTTTTTCAGTTGCTTTGTTAGACGACAATGATTCGGGAATTGTTATTACCAGTTTATATACCAGGGAAGGTAACCGAGTTTATGGAAAGCCAATCGAGAGGGGTTTATCCAAATATTTATTATCAGAGGAAGAGAACCAAGCCCTGGAAATAGCCAAAAAAAATGCCGAAAACAACCAAAAAAAACTTAACCCGCCTGACGGCGAGGCAGGTCACCCGACCACCGGTGGTGGTGGTGCTTGGGCACATTGACCATGGGAAAACGGCTCTCCTGGACCAGATTAGAAAAACCCACGTTGCAGAAAAAGAAACTGGCGGCATTACCCAGCATATCGGAGCTTATCAAATTGTTGAAGGTGATAAAAAAATAACTTTTATTGATACTCCTGGTCACGAAGCCTTTTCGGCAATGCGCTCCCGAGGTAGCAAAATAGCTGACTTGGCTATTTTAGTAGTGGATTCCTCGGAAGGAGTAAAAGCTCAAACTAAAGAGGCGATTTCTCATATTAAAAAATCAGGAATTCCAATAATTGTTGCCTTAAACAAAATTGATAAACCCGAAGCTAATCCAGAAAAAGCTAAAAGGGAACTGGCTCAGGAAGATGTTGTGGTTGAATCGCTGGACGGGAAAACTCCTTCAATTGAAATTTCGGCTCTCACTGGCCAGGGAATTCCTGAGCTCTTAGAATTGATATTATTAGTGGCCGAAATGGAAAATTTGAAAGTAGAGCTTATTAAGAAAGCGGAAGGAGTAGTAATCGAATCTTATTTAGACCGTTTAAGAGGGCCAACGGCTACTTTGCTCATTACCGAGGGAGTTTTAAAACAAGGTGATATTTTGGGTACTTTTTCTACCTTTGGGAAAATAAAAAAATTAGAAAACTTTCAAGGTTGCTCTATTGAAAAAGCCTTGCCTTCAGATCCGGCTGTTGTCATCGGGTTTGAAGATGTTCCTAAAGTTGGGGAAAATTTTAAAGTTTTTCCGGATTTGGAAACGGCTAAAAACTATCTTAAAATCCCAGCAAAAAAAGCTCCTGAAGTTTTATCCCCCACCGAGGTTCCTCTGGCAGAGGGCATAGACCAAAAGGTTTTAAATCTAATTTTAAAAACCGACGTTTTTGGCTCAATTGAAGCCATTGAGGAAGTTTTAAATAATCTTCCCCAAGAGAGAGTGGTTTTAAGAATTTTAAAATCGGAAGCAGGGGAGATAAATGAGGGGGACATTAAGTTAATTAAAGGGGGTCGGGAGTCGATGAGGGCGAGGTCTTCATCTCCACCTTCGCTACCTTCGGTGGCTCGGTCATTAATTTTTGGCTTCCGGGTAAAAATCAATCCAACAGCCAAAATACTAGCCGAAAGAGAGAAAATTAAAATAATGACCTTTGACGTAATTTATGATTTAGTGGAGGGAGTTCGCAAATTTATGGAAAAAGAGCTTCGACCAGAGAAGGTTCGAACCGATTTGGGGAAAGTTAAAACTTCAGCAATTTTTCTTATAGAAAAAAATCGCCAGATTGTTGGAGGAAAAGTGATTGAAGGAGAAGTTAAAAAAGGAGCTTCGATTGAAATTTTTCGGGAAGAAAACCTTATTGGTAAAGGGAAGTTGGTCAATCTCCAGAAAAACAAAAAAGATGTCGATAGAGTTCCGAAAGGGGAGGAGTGCGGACTCCTTTACGAAGGTGATACCAGAATTGAAGAGGGGGATACATTAGCGATTTATCAAGAAGAAAGAAGGAAGAGTGAGCTGTAAAAATGTCTAAGCGTATTCAACGGGTCAATCAATTAATAAAAAAGGAGATATCCCAAATTCTTTTGCGAGAAGTAGAATTTAATTCGGGGGTTTTAATAACCGTGACTAGAGTAGAGAGTGCGGTTGACCTAAGTCAGGCTAAAATTTATATAAGCTGTCTGCCCGAAGAGAAAACTTCAAAAGTTTTTCAAATCTTGAATCGACAGATTTATGAATTACAAAAAAAATTGAATCATCGTTTGCGAATGAGGCCAATCCCCCGAATTAAATTTATCGAAGAGAAAGAAACCAAAGAGGCGGGCCGGGTCGAAGAAATTTTAGAAAAGCTGAAATTAAAGAAATAAATTTCTTCTCCACCTTCGCCCCACTGTGGCGGGGATCGGTAATTGAAGAGATTTTAGAGAAAATTAAAAAAGATGGTTGGAAAACTGGTGAAAAATTGCTAAGATAATTTGACGGCGGCGTGGCGAAATAGAAACGCGGCAGTCTGCAAAACTGCTATACGTGGGTGCGATCCCCACCGCCGCCTCAAAATTTTGCCCGGGTGGCGGAATGGCTTACGCACAACACTTAAAATGTTGCGGTCTTACGACCATGTGGGTTCGAGTCCCACCCCGGGCACTAAAAAACAGCCCGCGCGTCGCGCGGGCTGTTTGATTTCCCAATCTATAATTTTAAAATTTAACTTTCTAAAACCTCAATAAAAGTTCTTTTTGCTCCAAAATTTTTGGCTTCTCCATAAGAAGCAAACCAAATATCAACATGATAATATCCTTTTTTCCAGTGCATTCGGTCCTCGACTACAAAAATTTTATCTCCATAAAGCTCTGGAATCCTAATTTTTGTTCCGAAGGGAAGAAGATTATTTGCTATAATTCCCTCTTTGACCCAGGTCCCAGCAGCCGTGATATAAGGATTATCATCTGTCTGCGCGGGCGTACTGGAATAGGCTGTGACCACCACTCTTATTTTTCGAGCCACCTGGGGCTCCGGATTAATAGGGTTAGATATTGGTAAAAGGCTGTTTTCTCCAATCATAGCTAACCTTTCTGGAGGCTGCTCTTCTACCACCAAAATCCCAGCCCAACTCTCAGTTTCTGGGGATTTTGCTTCAAAAATTGGCAATAGCCCAATTAAAATTCCAACAATTATTATGACGGTTAAGCAATTTTTGCCCCAAGCGGGGCCTTTTAAGTTTATATCCATTTTAAAATCGAGCACATAACGCTTTATGTGCTCCGATTTTACCATATTAGCTTATCCACGGGGAGATGTCAAGCCTAAAAATGAGCGGGAGACGGGATTTGAACCCGTGACTTTTTCGTTGGCAACGAAACGTTCTACCACTGAACTACTCCCGCATGTGCCATTTTGGTGCCGCGGGCCGGGATCGAACCGGCGCCCCTGCGATTTTCAGTCGCATGCTCTACCACTGAGCTACCGCGGCCTAAATTCAAAGTATCAAAATTTTAAACTTCTTTCAATTAGAGTGGGCACTAGAGGATTTGAACCTCTGACCTTTCGGATGTAAACCGAACGCGCTAGCCACTGCGCCAAGTGCCCAGTTGTGCGCGGGAGAGGACTCGAACCTCCACGTCCATAGGGACACTAGCACCTCAAGCTAGCCTGGCTACCGATTACAGCACCCGCGCTCATTTTACCACTTCGGCAAATTCTTTTTTCTTTATCTTTGCTTTTTTACCA
>Ga0307439_1001901_pt1 | contig 12717 bp, 12 predicted proteins | sample SalMarWE160490MG_FD_202142 | JGI IMG/M metagenome (GOLD analysis project Ga0307439, IMG submission 202142) | Salt marsh sediment microbial communities from the Plum Island Ecosystem LTER, Massachusetts, United States - WE1604-90 | ecosystem: Environmental > Aquatic > Marine > Intertidal zone >... | reverse complement strand
GATTGTTTTCGCTGTCCCCAAGACGGGCGTGCGCAGCTGAGCGCGATGGCCACGACGTCCTGATTGACAATCCGGGCCGTCTGGCGGCACTGATCGCCGACCGATGATTTCCTGCTTCTCAGGCAGGTGCACAACGGCCGGTACCGACTCCATCGACCTGGCTCCGGCGCTGGCGTCGTCCAGCGAATGTTGGGCGGGCCAGCTTCCGCGTGGCAGACAGACCGGTGGCCTAGGCCGTGTTCGCTGGCTGGTGGTATACTTCACAACGAGAACTAGGGTTCTGTTGGGTTCAGAGTAGGCGAGGCCAAATGGCGAAGAGCAAGAAGCGAAAGAAGGGCGGGAAGGCAGTGTTGCAGCAGGCGCAGGAGACCCACAAGGTGCCGCCCGCCGAACGCCGTCGACAGCGCACGCACGCCGTCCTCGGCACACCTCTTCAGCCGCCGTTTCCTGAAAGCGTCCAGACAGCGGTCTTCGCCCTCGGTTGCTTCTGGGGCGCCGAGCGCATCTTCTGGCAGACACCTGGGGTCTACACAACCGCGGTCGGGTACGCAGGCGGGCACACCCCCGACCCGACCTACGAGGAGGTCTGCTCGGGCCGAACCGGCCACGCTGAGGCCGTCCTCGTGGCGTTCGATCCCGCCCAGATCTCGTACGCCTCGCTGCTGAAGATCTTCTTCGAGGCTCACGATCCGACCCAGGGCATGAGACAGGGTAACGACGTCGGCACACAGTACCGCTCCGCCATCTACTACGCCGACGAAGAACAGCGACAGGCTGCCGAGTCGGCGCGCACCATGTACAACGAGGCGCTTGAGCGAGCCGGCTTCAGCCCAATCACCACCGAGATGGCGCCCGCCGGTCCGTTCTACTACGCCGAGGACTACCATCAGCAGTACCTCCACAAGGTTCCGAACGGCTACTGCGGAATCGCGGGGACCGGGGTGACTTGCCCTCTACCGGCCGCGTCCGAAGCCGGTGACCCTCTTACGCCCGTGCCCACAACCGACGAGGAATGGCGCCAGCGCCTGACGCCGGAGCAGTACGCGGTGCTGCGTCAGGCCGGGACGGAGCGAGCTTTCACGGGCGAATACGTCGACACCGAGGAGGACGGCGTCTACCGCTGCTCCGGCTGCGGGAACATTGTCTTCGATAGCCGAACGAAGTACCATTCCGGCTGCGGCTGGCCCAGCTTCACCGATGCCGTCTCGCCGGACGCCGTCGAGCGACTCGAAGACCGCTCTCACGACATGGTCCGCACGGAAGTGCGGTGCGCGCGCTGTAACTCCCACCTCGGCCACGTCTTCGATGACGGGCCAAGGGACGCGGGCGGTCAGCGCTGGTGCATCAACAGCGTTGCGCTGGACCTCGACCCGCGCTGAGTCACAAGCGCCGACTACCGGCACCGCAAGGGGCTCGTTGCCCGCCAGCCCCGGATGGAGCGTCCGGCGAGGAGAACGACGGTTCCGATCCGCCGCACGCAGCGATTATCGGTGGCACCGTTGCCGGGGTCGTGGTCTGTTCCCCGTCAGCAACTCTTGGAATCTGTGCAAGCGGTTCTTAATGGACACCAGCTGGTTTGCTCCCGCTCTCCAGAGGGCGGTAGGGTACCGCCCAGAGGGAAGGAGCGAGCAGTGCTAGCAGGGCGATGCCCCGTAGAGGTTCAGGCGGAGGCCAGTGGCCTTGTGGCCATCCTTCTCATGCGACCTTCTCCTGACGCCTTACTACAGAGTAGCTTCAGGCCGTCGAAGGCTATCGAACCCCCCAAGCTACACAGACGGCCAACTCAGCGGTTCCGTATTGGGTAGCTTGAGGACCTTGACGCCCCTCGCGGTCGCCATCAGAGATGGTTCTCCCTGCCCTTGAAACGGCTGTACCCGGGAGGTACAATCGCCGTGTCGAATCCGGTGCTCTGGAGAGCCCTTGAGGTTGAGCACCGGACTCGACGAGAAATCGGTTCGTCCAGGCGGTCGAGACGGCGGAATTTGAATCTGCAGCGGTGGTCCGTCGCTCGGCGCCCGAGCGCGTGACTTTTAATCCGGGAGTCGTGGGTTCGAATCCCACCCGGCCCTCCAGAGCCTCTGCGCAGATACGAATTCCGCCACTTGTGCGCGGCAGAGGCATATCCGCACTAGGCCCAGCCAAACCGACTTCTGCCTTTCCACCTGCAATCCGCAGCGAGCCAGTAAAGCCCCGAAATCGTTCCTGACGAAGTCCCTGAAGTACTTCGATTCGTAAAGGGAGATGAGGCCGGTATAGACGCTCCGGAGGAGCTTGTTCGGTGGGGGGTTGTAATCAACAATAACGATTCTATCCTTCGTTACCCTCGCCATCTCCCGCAGAACCCCTTCCCTGATCTCCACTGGCATGTCATGCAGGGCAAACGAGATTGAGCTCACTTCGAACACCTTGTCAAAGAAGGCCAGCCTACTGGCATCCATCCGCAAGAAGTGAACGCTGCCATCCGTGTCCTTCTTGCGAGCAGCGGCCAACATGCCCGCAGAGAGGTCAATGCCCGTCACGTAGCCGGACCTTCTGGCGAATAGAAGGGCCTGAGCACCAGTGCCCGTACAGACGTCCAGCACCTTGTCTCCGCGCTCTACGCCGCTTGTCTCGACCGCGTCCCTGCGCACGCGTCCGAGCCTGAAGAGGGAGACAAAGCGATCATAGAACTTGGCCCAGCGGTCGAACGCCCTGATCGTGCCGGAGCGATAATCGTCCTCGTTCACCGTTAGCCCCCTTGTCGCTCGTCGTGTTGTGTGACAGCGACAACACAACGAACCAGCCTGCAGGCTGTGAACGCTAGCCTAAAAGAGCGCCAGTTGTGGTGGCAGCGATGATGAAAAACAGCGCCACCCAGGCGACCCTTCCGGTATGCTGCAGCGATGGCACAGGTTTAGCAGCACCGGAGGGGTGGCGTGATCGACGTGGACGAGAAAGAACTTATCCGGCGGGCCTACTTCTTGCAGGGGCTGAGCATGCGGCGGATTGCATGGGAGCGGCGCCATTCGCGTCACACGGTGCGGCGCGCTCTGGAGGATCCTGGTCCACCCGTCTACCGTCGGCGGCAGCCCAAAAGGAAGGGGACCATGAGAAGGGACTGGTGGAGAACCTGGTGGGCTATGCCCGTCGCAACTTCCTGGTGCCCCTGCCGGAGGTGGCCTCCTTCGAGGAGCTCAACGCCCTTCTCCTGGCCCGCTGCCAGACCAGCGACGGGCGTTTGCTCCCCGGCCAGGGTAGGACCGTAGGGGAGGCCTGGGAGGCCGAACAACCGCACCTCTTGCCCCTGCCGCGCTTCGCCTGGCCCTGCTGCACCGTCCACGTCCTGAAGTCCAGCCGCAGCAGCGTGGTACGCTTTGAAGGCAATCGCTACTCCGTTCCCGCTGGCTACGCCGGCCGCAACGTCCTCCTGCGAGCCTACGTGGACCGGGTGGACATAGCCCATGGGGAGCGAATCATCGCCAGCCATCGCCGCTCCTACGGCCGCGGCCAGGATATCCTCGACCCCTACCACTACGTCCCGGTCCCCGCCTGAGGCGGGCCTGGGGCCTTTCACCACGCCAAGGCGGTGCGTCGCTACCCCTGGCCGCCGGTCTTCCGCCGGGCCCTGGCCTTCCTGGAAGAGCGCCACCCGGACGGCAAAGGGGTACGGGAGTTCCTGCGCATTCTCGCCCTCAAGGAGGAAGCCGGGGAAGAAAGGCTGGGGCAGGCTCTGGAGCTGGCCTTACGCTATCGCTGCCTGGCTGCCGACGCCGTCCGCCACCTTCTCCACCAGCTGGAGGCGCCCAGACAGGAGCCGCCTCGCCTCGACCTACGTGCCCTGAGGGTGGTCGCCCCCACGGTGCCGGTGCGCGACGTAACCCTCTACAACCAGCTCCTAGGGAAGGTGCCCTGATGGAAGCCGACCTGCTGCTGCACAGCTACCTCAAGTGTCTCAAGCTCCCTACCATTGCCGCCAACTACCGCAAGTTCGGCCAGGAGGCCGCCAGCACCAACCAGCCCTACGAGCGGTACTTGCTGGCTCTGACTGAGGCTGAGGTCCACGCCCGGGAGGCCAATGCCGAGCGCAAGCGCATCGCCCGGGCCCGCTTCCCTGCCCTGAAGACCCTCGATTCCTTCGAGTTTGCAGCCATTCCCTCCCTCAATAAGCAGGCCGTCCTGGAACTCACCAAGGGACACTACCTGGAGGCCAAGGAGAACATCATCCTGGTGGGCCCGACGGGCACCGGCAAGACCCACATCTCCGTCGCCCTGGGTATCGCCGCCTGCCGCCAGGGCAAACGGGTGCGGTTCACCACCGCAGCTGGCCTCATCAACGAGCTCATCCAGGCCCAGTTGCGCCTGAGCAAGCTAGAGGCCACCCTTCTCAAGCTGGACCTCCTCATCCTCGATGAAGTGGGCTTCATCCCCTTCTCCAAGACCGGCGCTGAACTGCTGTTCGGTGTCCTCACCGAGCGCTACGAGCGAGGGTCGGTGCTGGTGACCACCAACCTGGACTTCGCCAGCTGGACGGAGGTCTTCGGCGATGGCCGTCTTACGGGAACCCTCCTCGACCGCCTCACCCACCGCTGCCACATCATCGAGTTCCAAGGAGACTCCTACCGGTTCAAAGAAAGCCTGCGCAGAAAGCAGAAGGCCAGAACCTAGAGCAGGCTCAAGTGGCGCCCCCTGCGTCATCACGCACCCAGGGGGTGGGTGCCTTTTCGGTTGACATTCACAACCGCTTCAAGGAAAGCCTGCTCAGAAGGGAGAAGACGAAAGCCAAAACCTAGAGGTGGCGCTGTTTTTCATCATCACAGTGGCGCTGTTTTACCTTGACAAACACACCTTCAGGTGTGATTCAGAAACTGCCTATACAGATTCCGAAAGTTGCTGACGACCCACAGTGCATGTTGTCAGCGTTTTTCGGGCTTCTCTCACCCATTTTCTGACGGACGCTTCTGCGATGCCCCACCGCCCCCTGAGGAGGGAGAGCCAGCTTTCTTGTGGCCACTAAGAACTGCTTATGTGGATTCGGAAAGCTGTTGACGATCCACAGTCGGAGTGCAACTAGGCGAGCCCGGCGCCTAGACGCGGACCAGTCGGGGACGGGGGAGTTCCTCCCGTAGATGTTCGACCAGCGCTCGCAGGAACCGCGGGCTTCGCTCCCTGGTGAGTGGATGGCCGTGTTCGCGGTGCCAGAACAAGGTGCTGAGCCTCATCTCGGCCAGGATCTCATACATTCCCTCGGTGGAGAAGTCCTTGGATTCCCTACACACGTCCACCACAGCAGGGAAGATCAGGTGAAGCGCACACACGCCCCATGCCTTCTGGATGGTGTGCTGCTGGGGTTCGGCGAAGGCCCCCGGCCACCGCGCCCTAAGAGCCGACCAATAGTTCACCAGCAGTTCAGCTACCTCGAGGTCGCCCAAACGCTTCATAAAGCTGTCCCTAAGCACTGGTTGCAGCGAGGCTACAAGTGAGTGCTGACCGATGAGGTGCTTAGAACTCCGCTTCTGACCGGGAATCCATATCGTGCCAAGCCACACGCTGGCCGGCGATTTGCGAAGGAAGTCGGCGATCTCCGTTGCCCTTGCCCGCAGATAGCTGCGCTCACCCATGCTCTCGATGAGGCCAACCCCCTCCACCTCTCGCATGGAAACAAGGTGGCGGTCCACCACGTCGGTGGGCACGCCTTTCTGGCGAGTGTTCACAACGTGGAAGCAGCGCATCTCGCGGTAGTCATCGATCCCCTCCAGGATCGTCACAGGCAGAGGGTACGCTTTGGCCCACTTGACTCTGTCTTTCCTGAAGGCCCGCTGAATACCGAAGAGACGATGCTGACCATCCACTACCCACAGGGTCACCTCAGCCGGTATGACCAACTCACCCCACTCGCCAACGGGGCCGGCCGGGCCTTTGACCTCGAAGCTGGGTCGGTCCGGGCGGCGAATACACAACAGGATGGAGGTCGGTAGCAGGCCCTCCTCACGCTGGAGATAGGAAGACACTTGCCTTAGTCGAGCCCGGGCAACGGGTCGCTGATAGCCCCAGGGGGTGTCCTCTTGGAAGCAATCAACCTTGCAATGAGCTAGGATCTGAGCCGCAGGAAGAACTGCCACGTAAAGGGCTACGTCCCTTTCCTTCTGATGAAACCGTACGGCCTGGACGCTGATAGTCATGGTGCCTTCTTGCTAGATCTCCCCTTTCCTAGCTGGGGCCGGCCAAAGCTTGCCTTGAGAACTTCCTCGGCGACCTGCAGCGAGCGACCGCTTGGCTTCAGGAAGCTTTGGATAGTTGCTGCTTCCCCTCGCGGGTATTTCCCAGCTTTTCCAGGCTGACCGCCAGTACGTTGTTCGTGTAAGTCTTGGTCATTGAGTCGACCCTAACTTCCGCCGGCAGGACAATCTCCTCGTGGTGCCTTCCTTCGGGCCCCTCGGCATCGAGGGTGAGTGTGTCCCTGGCCACTGTCAGGACAAGGTCTTCTTCTCTAACACCCGCCAGCTCAGCAACAACATCTATGCGATCCCCCTCATCAAAGACATCAACCAGCACCCCGGTTCCAGTCCTCTCTGCTGCTCGCGCCGGGGTAACAACCCACCAACTGAACAGGACCTTCTCGCCGGTTAGGGGGTCAAGCCCAGACCTTTGAAAGCTGAGCAGGGGGCTACCGGTTATCCTCTCGGCGGTTGGGTTTATGATCCCCCTTATCTTCAGCAGAACGGCCATGTGGGTGGGCGCCGCTATCAGCTCCGCCAGTTCGTCGATGGTGGCGTGCCGGTTTTCCCAGAGATAGCCGACTATCTCTCTGCTTTGGGGGTCTAGCTCCTGCATCACCCTGTCGACAGTTTCCTGGTCGATTTCCAGTAGCGCCATCTCGAACAGCTTCTTCCGCCAGAGCAGCAGATCGCGCACGATGATCTGTACTCTAGACGCCGCTCGAGTTGTTGGATGCCGGTACCCTATCGTGATGACATCCTTCCACCTGCCGAGAGCGAACCTCGCTTGCTCCACCTCGATGCTCTCTATGTCGGTCGGAGCTACCTGGAAGAGGATGCCGGCCGGCACAGAGAACATCAGCCTCTCGCTGGTCAGGTAGAACTGCCCCAGCCTCCACGCCGAGCGAAAGTTCTCTTTGTATCCACCCTGAGAATGGAGGATGAGCTGCTCGTCAGCAGCGAGGCGTGGCTCTAGGGGGTTTCTGGTCGCTCTCACCACTTCCGCTCTTCCTCCTCTTTCGTCTCCTCACATAGGGCCTTGACTAGCTTCTCCAACTCTTCCGTTCTCGACTTGATCTCTTCGCTATCGCCGCCTGCCACAGCGGCTTGCGCTTCTAGTATCCCTCTCTCCACCTCGTCAGCCAGGGACGGTTGTGCGTTTGGACCGCTTTCTTCCATAGCCTGCCGGGCAGCCCGAACCATATTGTCGGCCTTGATGCCGATTTCCACCTCTTGGCGCTGTCTCTGATCCTTCTCCGCGTACCTCTCGGCCTCCTCGATCATGCGGCTTATCTCTTCACCGGGCAGGCCGTAGAAGCGAGGGCTGATCCGCAGTTTGTGCGAGTTATCGGAATACAGGTCATGGGCAGACACATGTAGGATGCCATTGACGTTGATATCGAAGGCCACTTCAACCCGCGCCTCTCCCCGCGGCGCTGCGGGGATGTCGGCTAGCTCGAATCTATCCAGGGTCATATTGTGGATAGCCATGTCCCGCTCACCCTGCAACACATGGATGTCCATGGAGGTCTGATTGTCGGCGGCGTTGGTAAAGATCTGGCTCTGGGGCACGGGAATGGTGGTATTTCTCTCGATGATCCTGGTGAATATTCCGCCCTGAGTCTCAATTCCCAGGGATAGGGGGGTAACGTCTACCAGCACCTTCCCCCGTACTTCCCCTGTTAGGATGCCGGCCTGGATAGCCGTCCCCATGGCCACCACCTCGTCGGGATGGATGTCCTTATACGGGTCCTTTCCCATAAGCTCCCTGATGAGTTCTCGCACGGCGGGCATCCTGGTTGCCCCGCCCACCAGGATCACCCGATCGATGTCCTGGGGCTCCAAGCTGGCATCGGCGAGCGCCTGCTTGGTAGGGCCCACCATCTTTTGGCGCAGGTCATCGGTCAGCTCTTCGAACGTGGCCCTACCTAGGGTTGTTTCCCAGTGCTTGGGGCTCCCTTCGCCGGCATCGATGAATGGTACTCTGATGCGTGTACGCTCTGCATTCGTTAGTTCAGTCTTGGCCTTCTCCGCTACCTCTTTGAGCCTTTGCAAAGCCACCCTATTCTGTCGCAGGTCAACCCCGTACTGCCTCTGAAACTCATCGGCGAGGTGTTCCACTACCCGCTGGTCATAGTCGTCTCCGCCCAGCCAGGTATTGCCATTGACCGCCTTGACCTCGAACAGGCCTTCACCCAACTCCAGGATGGAGACATCAAACGTGCCACCACCCAGATCCCAGACTAGGATGGTGTGAATGTCCTCCATGTCCAGGCCGTAGGCGAGAGCAGCGGCCGTGGGCTCATCGATGATCCTCATTACCTCAAGGCCAGCGATGGCACCGGCATCTACAGTCGCCTGGCGCTGGCTAACGTTGAAGTAGGCAGGCACGCTGATCACGGCCTTGTCTATCTTCTCGCCCAAATAGCTTTCAGCGTCGGCCTTGACCTTTTGCAGAACCATGGCCGAGATCTCCTCGGGCACATATTCCTTGTCGCCGATCCTGACCCAATAGTCAGACCCTATGCGCCTCTTGATCTGGCGAATGATCTCCCGGTCATCGCCCAGGCTGTCCAGCTCCAGGTAGGCGCGCCGCCCCATGTGCCTCTTTATGGAGAAGATGGTGCCGTCGGGGTTGGCGATGGCCTGTAGTCTGGCCAGTTGGCCCACCAGGCGCTTTCCGTCCCTGAGAAAGCCGACCACCGATGGCGTCAGCCGGTCGCCCTCAGCGTTGGGTATGATCACAGGTCGGCCGCCCTCTAGATAGGCCGCCACCGAGAAGGTGGTCCCCAGGTCAATGCCAACTGCCTTTGGCACTCTTCTTCTCCTCGGCATCAGCGAGCCGCCGTCGTCCGCAGCATGTCCTGCTTGACTCTGGGGCTAACCCATCCACACCGGTCGCAGCCGTTGTGCAGCAACTCTTTGACTGGTGCCTCTTCCCCGCACTGGGGACAGGTGTCCGTCTCCTCCCGCGAAGGGGCGCCCTGTGCTGCGATGATCCGATTGAGGGCCTCCTCCCATTGCCGCAATCCGTCCCCGGAGAAGGATGCCACCTTCTTGCCGGCCTCCGTTTCGTATATGACGTCAAACACTCTTTTCTGTCTTAGGGTGGAGCTAACATCCCTCATTTCCGCCGTCGATGCCGCAACTCTCTCCAGGGGGATTTCAAGGCCTAGCTTGCCCTCGAAGTCATACCACCAGCACAATCTTCGATTGGTGATGTACAGATGGCCGGACTGCCAGGTGTCGCTGGTGACACCTCCGGGGGAGGGAAGGGTCACCAGATGCCACATCTTTCCTGCACAAGCAATCTGTTCACCATCGGTGAGAAGCTTCGCCGCCTTCTCATCATGCATGGCAAAGGGCGGCATCTCCTGCCAGGTGAGCCGGAGAGCAGCCATTCCTCTCTCGATGGCCTCCCTTAGCTGACGAGTGTCCAAAGCATGCAACCAAGCTACGTCGCTGCCCTCCAGAATGAGGCACAGGTGTTCCCGCTCGTCTTCGCTGAAGTCGTTCTCCCTTCCTATGGCCAGCCCCTTTATGCTCTGGAGCGAGGCCTCAAAGAGCACCTCGGCGAAGGTTGGAAGATACAAAGCGATTCTCCTATCGGTCAGATAGAAGTAGCCTTGCCTCCAGGACGTGTAGATGCCCCGGCTATAAAGGTATGAGCCAAGCATCTTCAGGATGAGCTGCTCTCCCGAAGCCAGGGGAAGCTCCTGGTCTCCTCTGTTGTCTCGTTCCCAGGTACGGATGCGCTCGTCCCAGTCTTGCATCACGCCGTACTTGAGCATCGTCTCCATTCCGGCCAGAGCAGCTCTCAGGTTGACACCGATCAGAGGGATGCCGGCGACGGAGACAATGATATCTGCGTAGAGCACCAAGCCTTTGTCGAGAACCCTATCCAGGAGATCGACCAGAGTCGCGTGGGAATCCCGGGTCGGTTCCATTGACTGCCTCTCTGCTATCAAGCGCTAACGAAGCTGTATGGTGGCCACGGCCCGGTGAAACGAACCGAGAACCCTTCCATCTTGTCGATGCTCTCCAGTTCCTCCCCCAAGTGCGTCGATTTGTCCCCGTCCACCAAGCACGACAGATTCATGATCATCTGCCTGTCGTCGTCGGTTCTCTTGGTCTTTTCTACCTTAAGGTCGCAAACGTGCTTCTTGATTCGACCGTAGAAGTCCCTGAAGCACTGATCCGCTTTGGCTTCCATTTCCCGCCTCAGGGCATTCTCAAGCTTTTGCCTGTACATGTATGCCAGGCCTCTTGGCTTCGACTTGATCTCTTCCTCCAAGCTGCTGATTTCGCGGCTGATCTCGGCGATACTTCTGGCGATGACCTGGGGCTCCCAAAAGACTTGCACTCCATACTCCGCCTTGCCCCTCACCGCCTCCAATTTGCGCTTAATGGTCTGATAATCCGCCGTGAGCCAGTTCTCTACGTTCTGTTGGGGACCACTGCCTCCCTGCCCCCTCACTATGGTGTCGAAGCCTAGAGGCAAGACCGTTCCCCACTTATCCCAGGCCTTGTCGACCACCCGCTGATGTGTTATCACCCAGCCCTTGACCACCTCCGCGTCGGCCGACTGGTAGGGCTCAGCGGGGCAGTCATGCACTACCGCGCAGACGTCCTTGTAGGGGACGGTATAGACCTCCTGGCCATCGATTCCAATGGGGCCCAGGCTCACCTCCTCACCACTATCGGCAACACAGTAGAGGTATCTTCCACCTGCCTTGGTGGCGGCTCCACCCTCGCTTGGAGCGACTCGAATGCTGTCACCGTGCTGCATGTGCCGTGCTTCCCCTTGGTTCGGTCTCTTTCTGCCACTCCCCAGGGTTTGTGAACCTATCAAGGACTTCGTCTACTATGTTGTCCAGGCCATCCCGCACCGATTTCACCGACTCGCTGATTCCCTGCTCTTCCTTTATCTCCTCGATGGCCGCATCCAGGTCCATGAGTGCCTCTCCCAGCCTCTCCATCTCCTCTTCAGTCAGGCTGCCTCCCTCCATGCGCTTCATTGCCTGAAGCTTGAGGGCATCTTTGATTATTTCCACCAGGGCAACGACTAGGCCCAGCACACCGTGCTTCAGGTTCCTCTCATCGATATCGACTACCATGGCTCCGGACCGGCTACTCTTTCCATAACGTGAGCTCTAGGATGCCATTTCGATAGAGCCTTTCGACTTTGCCATCGGGCGCGCAGGGCAAGACTATTTCCTTGCGATACTTGTGAGCGGGCGTATCAGTTGATATGAGAAGCCGAGCGCCATTCAGGTCTATCTCTATGTCTTCTTCCTCAATGCCCGGCAGTTCGGCAACTACTTTGAGGTGGGTCTCCTCGTCGAAGACATCCGCAGGAGGTTCCTGGACGGTGGGAACCTTCGGCTCTGGCACGGGTGCCTGCCGCCTTCCGGGCGCGGCCCTCCTTCCCATCGGCCTCCCGGTAGGGCGGCTCCGAAGTGAGGACATCGTGCCACCTACCTCCACTCGCTTGAGCGGCTCGCTCCTCAGCCTGGCCTCGATCTCGCCGTCGATAGCTCTCAGCCTCTCCTGGAAGGACTCCGACTTCTCCAGCCCCCTGATGAGACCGCCGAGGCCGGGGAACATACCGCCGAGCTGGCCGAGTACGCTGGCAGCGGTCCCTTCAGCAGTGCCTTCGGACTCTTCCTCGGCAGTCGCCGCCTCCAGCCTCCTGATCTTCTCCTCGAGCTCCCTTATCCTCTCCTCCTGTTCGGCGATCTTCTTTTCGGCCGCCGTCGTCTTTTCGGGCGTTCTCCGCCTATCGCTGGCCCTCTTCTTTCCGCTCGTACCGTCCATCGCCATCGCCTTCCCTAGGTTGCTGGTGGGATGGCCTGCGCCTTGGCGCTTATCCAGCCGCACCAGGGGCAACCGGTAGTGATAAGCTCTTCGGTGGGCACCCTCTTGTCGCACTGGGGACAGCTCTCCTTGGCTACCACCGCGTCCTGCCAGGCCGGCGTCTCCAGGTTGGTCCCCGAGGGAAACTCCAGCCCGTATCTCGCCGCGGTCTCGAACGATGCCAGGGCGGCCCTTATCTTGATGCCGAGCAGCTCAACCCCGGAGACCGCCACCATGATGTCGGCGTTTATGACCAACCCCTTGTCCAGGATCCTGTCTACGACGTCAGCCAGGCCTGTGCCGTCGGTGTCTCTTTCCGCTTCCAGGGCCATCAGCGTTCACTCCCTCTCAATTTCGCTCCTTGCTCGTTCCTCGGCGGCCTCCTCTTCTATCGCCTCAGCGATAGCTCGCAGCATCGCCAGCGGAAGCATCACCGGAGCGGCCATGATCGCCAGCAGAAACGGCAGTAGCTACTCCTTCACTACTATGTTGACGAAGCTGTAGGGCGGTGCTGGCCCCACATAGACAAACTTAACCCTGTCGCTGTGCGCCGCCATCAATTCCTCCACTCGAGCGTCGAATTCTCTCTCCCACCGTCTATCCACCAGGAAGGCGGCGTTGCATATCATGTCGTCGCCGTGGGTCCTGTTGAACTGCACATCGATCG
>Ga0307439_1001900_pt1 | contig 12723 bp, 7 predicted proteins | sample SalMarWE160490MG_FD_202142 | JGI IMG/M metagenome (GOLD analysis project Ga0307439, IMG submission 202142) | Salt marsh sediment microbial communities from the Plum Island Ecosystem LTER, Massachusetts, United States - WE1604-90 | ecosystem: Environmental > Aquatic > Marine > Intertidal zone >... | reverse complement strand
GGATTTCTATGCCGGCCAACAGATGACCTTCCTCAATGAAGAAGAAATGTACCGCATCAATGCCTTCGACTGGCAGGCCGAGTTCCCGGAAACAATGAACAACGGCGGATTTGATGCCGTGATCGGGAATCCGCCGTACTTGCGAATTCAAGGATTGCAGGAATACTATAGCAATCAGATTGATTATTTCACAAAGAGGTACCAAAGCGCCGTTAAACGCTTTGACCTATATTTGCTCTTTGTGGAAAAAGGATTCAACCTGCTGGCTAGGGGAGGACATCTTGGCTTCATCTGTCCGCACAAGTTTCTGAACTCTGATTTTGGCTCTGGATTGAGGGCCTTCTTAATCAATAATACCGCCATAGAATCTTTTGTCAGTTTTGGGAACAACCTTATCTTCCGCCAGGCATCAACATATAGCGGTATCCTATTGCTCCGACGTAACGAGAACAGCTCCTTCGCTTACTATGAGTTTCTCGACAAGCCCACTTCAGAACTGCCTGCATCTTTGGCAGCCCTGACGAAACAAGACTGCGCAATTTACGACTTGAAAAAACTCACAAAGAGTCCTTGGGTGCTAACAAACAGAGGCGCTGAGGTGGTCTTCAGGAAGTTTTCACATCAACCTTACTTATTAGGCGATGTCACTGAAGATATAGTCGTAGGTGTTCAATCTGGCATTGACAGCACTCATGTCCTAAAGGCGGTGTCCGAACCATCGGGAGGTACTGTCAAAGTATTTTCGGAGAGGGCAAATACCACTATAGATATAGAGATAGGGCTAGTAAAGCCGTTTCTTCGTGGTGAAGACGTTCACCGATATAAAGATCCAAGGTGCTCATATTACTGTATCTATCCATACCAACTAGTGAAAGGAAAGACCACGATAATCGAAGAAGCTGAGTTACGAGATAGATACCCACTTGGATACGCCTATCTCAGAGAATATCGTATGGAATTGGCAGGAATACGGGCCCGGCAGATGACCAATCCCAAGTATTGGTATTCTTGTCACAGGAGTCGAAACATGGCAGTATTTGAGAAAGCTCGAATTATCACACCGGAGATCAGTTTTGGTTGCAATATGACTTTAGGTCATGAAGGTATTTATAATAACACACAGGTCTATAGCATCCTGCCTTCTTCATGTCAATCAGAACGGATAGAATATTGGTTGGGACTTTTAAATTCCAGCATATTGTGGTGGTTTATATCAAATACAGGCAATGTTCTTCGCGGTGGCTACTTCAGGTTCAAGACAAATTACCTAATGCCATTTTCTATTCGAACCATTGACTTTAGCGACCAGACTGACAACGCCCGCCACGATAGGATGGTCGATTTAGTTGAAAAAATGCTAGAATTAAACAAAGAATTAGTAGAGGTTAAAGACCCCCAAACCAAAACCGTCCTCCAACGCCAAATTGAGGCAACGGATCGACAGATTGATGAACTGGTATACGAGCTATATGGCCTGACAGAAGAAGAGATCAAGATTGTGGAAAAGGGTTCGCAATAATCAACAAGCCTAGCTATTCTACGAACCGTTAACGTCGATTTCGAGAACATCGATTTGCATTTTTCTTTGTTTATCTTCCGAATATATTGCCTAATGTATTGCATTGAAGGACCATCATGAGACTTACTTCTTTCAGAAGCTTAGAATATCGAGTTTTCTGGGACATATAATAATGATGTTAAATCCCTAAATATAATTCATTTGTTTATTTTATAATATCGTGAAAGCCTCTCATGGAATTGCTTGAGAAATTCCGGAGACAATATCATAAAGTGCGGAAGGTAATACCCGAACTTAAGGGACAGAACATCTCTAGTCTTAAAGTTGAATATAGAGCTCACAGAATATACACAAACTTCAATATACCAAATCATGATTTATCGATACAATTTGTTGCTCTTATGAGACGATTTTTGAATGTTCGTGATGATCTGTACTACAGAAAAGTTTGGTTATATCTCCAAGAGTATTTTAGTCGATGTATCTCAGACTCGATTATGGATGAAATTGAAAATAGAATTGTAATGATGAACAAAGGTCAAATGCGATTCACCGTCAACAATGAAGTATTCACAGCAGAAAACATATACAGTTTAATTTCTGAAGGTGGATATTTCAATGATATTGAAAATCACTCTTGTCCAAAAACGGTTTTTACCGAAAATTGATTGAAAACGTCCTCCTTATAGGGCACCGTAGGTTTGACAACAACAAACGGGAACCAACAACAAGGAGGACAGGATCATGGTACGATATGCAAGCTTGTTTAGTCAACTTATCGCTCTTTTCAATCGAAACCAGTTTTACCACTTGGTTCTTAAACATAGATCCGAGCGGTATGCCAAAGGCTACAACTCCTGGGATCATTTTATCGCCATGCTTTTTTGCCAGTTAGCACAAGCCAAGAGCCTCAGAGAGATATGCGGGGGACTTGCCTGCTGCCTCGGCAAGCTCCATCATCTCGGTATGAAGGATGCCCCCAACAAATCCACCCTCTCCTATGCCAATGCCCATAGGACATGGCAGATGTTCCGAGATCTCTTCTACGAGACCCTTGCGGTATGTAAAGGTGCAGCTCCAGGAAAACACAAATTCCGATTCAAGAACAAGTTGCTCTCCCTGGACAGCTCGACCATATCCCTCTGTCTGTCGCTGTTCCCATGGGCCACGTTCCGACGGACCAAAGGGGCCGTGAAACTGCATCTCCTGCTCGATCATGATGGCTACCTGCCCACCTATGCCTATATATCAAACGGGAAACGACATGATGTAACCATTGCCCGAAACGTCCCGCTCGCTCCAGGTTCTCTGGTGGCCATGGATCGTGGATACAACGATTACCGGCTTTTCGCGTACTGGAGCGCGAAGGGAATATTCTTTGTGACCCGATTGAAGGAGAACGCAGACTATATCGTCGTCGAAGATCGAACCCCTCCAAAGAACAGAAACATCCTTTCTGATCAACGTATTCGCCTTACGGGATTCTACGCCCAGAAACACTGCCCGTATCTCCTTCGTAGAGTGGTGGTGAGGGACACGGTAAAAGGACGAGAAATTGTCCTCCTTACCAACCACCTTGATTTCGGTGCCACCACCATATCAGCAATCTATAAGGACCGATGGCAGATTGAGCTGTTCTTCAAGGCCTTGAAGCAAAACCTCAAGGTCAAAACCTTTGTCGGGACTACCGAGAATGCTCTTTACATACAGATTTGGACAGCACTTATTGCGATGCTGCTTATCAAATACCTTCAATTCAAATCAAGGTTCGGATGGTCACTATCAAATCTCGTTGCCTTTCTCAGGTGGAACCTCTTTACGTACCGTGATTTATGGGAATGGATCGATCATCCATTCGATGTGCTGCCCCTGGTACCTGGGTCTGTCCAAATACCACTTCCACTCGTTGGTCTTGGACAGCATCTCCGGGCAAGGACAACCTGAAATTGAAATGTACAGCTTACGGCTGATAAGTAGTTGATATTGTTAAGCCCAAATTAAAAAATCAGATTATTTTGGACAGCAGTGATATTGGTTAACTTCAAACCTCATCAAGAGGATTTGGGAGCATAAACGCAATATGTTAGAAGGATTTACCATACGAATCCCAATTGCGAGGATTTGTATCAGACGATCGTTTGACTGGATTCCGGCGCCTGCCCTGGACCTGATCCAGGGTTCGCCCGAAAAACGGTATCGACGTATTGCATTGGAGGAACGAGATGTACGACAGCCCTGAAGAATTGATAGGCAAGATACGCTTGGGTGAAGATACTTCGCTGGAATTGAAAGCGGTTTTCTTTCGAGGACATCGTGTGAAAGAACCGAGTCGCCGTGATTTAGCGGATGAGATTGCAGCAATAGCCAATACAGTAGGAGGCGTTCTGGTTCTCGGTGTTGATGATAAAACCAAAGCCCTAGTGGGAATATCACTGAAACATCTCGAAACGGTTGAACGTTATGTGTACGAGGTGTGCAACGATAGCATTGACCCCCCTGTAGAGTTCAGAACACTGCGTATGGAGCTTCCTGACGAATCAGGCGCATTGAAGGTTGTATTGAAAGTGGATGTGCCTCGCAGCCTTTTTGTCCATAAAAGCCCGGGAGGGTATTTTAGACGCCAGGGAAATTCAAAGCGAGAAATGCCGCCGGATTTATTGGCCCGCCTATTCCAGCAGCGAAGCCAGGCGCGGCTCATCCGTTTCGACGAGCAGACTGTTCCGCAGGCGAATCTTGATGATCTTGTTCCCGATCTCTGGCAGCGATTTGCCGGTCTACTTACCCGGAGTTCTCGAGAGGATCTGCTGGTAAAGCTTGGTATTGCGCGTCAGGATGAAGACGGTGTGATTCGCCCGACGGTAGCCGGCATCCTTATGGCGACAAAAGACCCGCGAAAATGGATGCCCAATGCCTTTATTCAGGCAGTGGCGTATCGAGGGAGAGATATCTTGACTGAAGGCGATACCGCTTACCAGCTCGATGCCGCAGACCTGACAGGGGCTTTGGACGTACAGATCATGGCGGCCTGTGCCTTCGTTAAAAAGAACATGCGGGTTGCAGCAATCAAGCATATGGGCAGGAAGGATATTCCGCAATATGACTTGGCCGCCGTCTTTGAAGCGGTTGTGAACGCCGCGGCCCATCGGGATTATTCCATCTATGGATCAAAGATCCGGTTGCGCATGTTCGCCGACCGGTTGGAGCTGTATTCGCCTGGTACCGTCACGAATACGATGACGGTGGAAAGCCTGCCTTTCCGGCAATCGACGCGAAACGAAACCGTCACAAGCCTGCTTGCCCGGTGTCAGGTTCCGGCTGAGGAGGAAGAATTGGCTCGTCATCGCACCCACATGATGGACAAGCGGGGGGAGGGAGTACCGATCATCCTTGAAAGAAGCCGCGCCCTAAGCGGTCGTGAGCCCGTGTATCGGCTGATCGACGACGCCGAGCTGGTTCTAACCATGTATGCCGCTTCAGCGGGTGTATCGAATGAATCAGGTGGAGTATGACCCTCGAGCGCTCCCTTGTCCTTAACCGCTATTTTCACGGCCTCTTCGGCGCAGAGCGCTTCGATGAGCTGAGACGGGCTCTCAAGGAGCAGGAAGAGGGCCCGGGACCCGACGGCAGAAGCCGCTTTTTTCATGTGCTTGCGGGACGGAGCGGGCTCAAGATTCAGGCTCCATCACTGGAGGAGTATGACCGCCGCATTATAGAGTACGAGGCGGGTTTGTCAAAAAGACGCAGGGCCGAGCCGTTTAACTCGTTCAAATATTTCCAGTATCTGGCGCTGCTCTATACAGAGATTTTTCTTGATCGTATGACCGCCGGCCCGGCTGAGTTTATCAGGGAGCTCAACGCTTTTAGGGCAAGCAAGGCCGACTTTACGAATATCCCGGATTTTACGCCTGATGATCTAAGGAGACTGGCCTTTTTCATGGCCACCGGAAGCGGCAAGACGCTCCTTTTGCATATAAATATCCTGCAAATCCTACACTATCTGGGAGCTGGTAAGCATCCTGAGGCCTTAGTCCGACGGTCCGACGGAAGGTTTGACTTCGATAATATCCTGCTGATCACGCCAGGGGATGGACTTTCGTCCCAACATCTTGTCGAGCTTGACGATAGCGGCATCGACGCCGGGCGCTTTGAGCGCAACGGCAGCCAGGGTCATTTGTTCGGCCCCCGTGTGAATGTCATTGAGATCCACAAGCTAGCTGACGAGCCATCCGGCGAAGGCGTGAGTGTGCCCATTGCGGAGCTGGGAACGCGCAATCTCATCATCGTGGACGAGGGACATAAAGGCACAGGCACCGAGGCGAGAACCTGGAAAACCAGGCAGGAGGCCCTCAGCCGGAACGGATTTTTGCTGGAGTATTCGGCGACTTTTGCACAGGCCATCGGTGCGGCCACGAGAAGGGTGCAGGAAGAGCTCCTTTCGACTTACGGCAAGGCCATCCTTTTCGATTACTCCTACCGGTATTTCTATGGCGACGGTTACGGCAAGACCTTCCGTGTCTTGAACCTCAAGAAAGCCTCGTCTGAAAAGGCCCATGAGCTTATGATGGGAGGGCTCCTCATCTTTTATCAGCAAGCCATGCTTCATAAGCAACATTGGGAAGTGGCCCGGAGTTATAACATCGAGAAACCGCTCTGGGTGCTTTTGGGAACGAGCGTGAGCCGCAAAAGGCCCGACGAAAAGGATACCACCAAAACAGCACAAGAGGAACGCACCGATGTGGGCGAGGTAGTCGCCTTCTTGCGCAGATTTCTTGAGGACCCGGACTGGGCCCAGGACCGCATTGCCAGGACCATCACAGGCAAAAGCGGCTTTGCCGAAATGGATTCCGGGGCCGACCTTTTTGAAAAACACATCAAGTACCTTTCTGAAAGCGATGCCGTTACCCTTTATAAGGAGATCTGCCGAGAGCTTTTTTACGGGCAGGGCGGGCTGGAAGTCGTGGAGATCAAGCGAAGCGGCGAGATCGGCCTGCGTGTGACCGCCGTTTCCCATAAAGAATCGCCCTATTTCGGCCTCATCAACATCGGCGATGTGGCGGACTTTCGGAAATACCTGCAGGAAAAGCATGGGATAGAGGTCAAGCAGGATGTCATCAATGACTCGCTTTTTGACCGGATCAGCCGGGCGGACTCGCCCGTTCATCTGCTCATCGGGGCCAAAAAGTTCATCGAGGGATGGTCGAGCTGGCGGGTATCTTCCATGGGGCTCTTGCGCATCGGCAAAGGCGAAGGGTCGCAGGTCATCCAACTTTTCGGCCGGGGGGTGCGCCTCAAGGGAAAAGGCAAGTCTCTCAAGCGAAGCCACGCTTCGAGCGGGGCTCCCGACTGGTTGGAAAGCCTTGAAACCCTCTACATCACGGGCTGGAATGCCGATTACCTTCAGACCTTCCGTAAGATGCTGGAAAGGGAGGACCTCGCCAAGGAGTTAGCACCGCTCCGGGTAATCCAGCAGAAGCTTCCCTTCTGGACATACGTTCCACAGGTTGCAAAGGGCTTTGATTGTGCCGTGGAGACGTGGAGCCTCGGGGACGATGGTCCGCGTATTATCCTCGACCTTCGACCGCAGGTGGTGAGTCTTGCGCCGGGAACGACCGGGATAGGGGAAGAAACGGCTCTGACCGGGGAGACAACGACTGTTTTTTTCGACAATGAACCTTACGCTGGTCTTGTGGATATTGAGCGGCTCCATGTGGAGGTGAAGGAGTATAAAATTGCGAAGAGTTATGAAAATGTTTTCATTTCGCGCGAATCGTTACAAACCGTCCTGGCAAGGCGATGTGAACTCTGGATGCTGAAGGAAGAGGCGCAGGATCCGGAAAGGGTGCACCAGGCGGCCTCCCGGGCGCTCAAGACCTATCTGGATAAATTCGTACGCCTGCGAGAACGCCAGACCGAAAGCGAGCATGCGCAACCCGGGCCATTGGTCAAGGAACGCCAGGTTACCTATGAGTACCGCATCACCGTGCAGGCTGAAGGGGTGGGTGAAGAGCTGCTCAAGGAAATAGAGAACACTATTACAATATTGAGGAAGAAAGAGAAGGAATTACTCAAGAACGCAGGCGAGCCGCTTCCCCGTCTTTATTGGGACCGTCATCTGTTCAATCCGTTGCTTGTGGAAGGCGGCAAGGAGTGGAAAGAGCATGTAAGCATCAGCCCGCCGCCGCTTGTAACGAGCGAGCGAAAACTAGCCGAAGACTTGCGGTCATTTTGGCAGGTAAACTGCAATAAACCGGAATACCGTGATATCGAGGTTTGTTTGCTCAGAAACCTGCCCAAGGTGGGCGTTGGAATGTTCTTCCGCAGCGGTTTTTATCCGGACTTCGTCCTTTGGATAAGGAATAAAAAGACAAAAGTAGTGCGTGTCATATTTCTCGATCCCCATGGACTGCATCACGAGGGAATCGTTGACAATGACCGTTTTGCGGCAATCGAAAAACTTCGTGATCTTGGGAGAAACAGACGATTCACAACGAAGAAGGTTAGATTGGACGGCTACATCCTTGCTCCATCGGATACACCGTTGGACAAAATACCGGGCGCCAAGGAAAAGACCTGGAATGATCTGGAAAAAGAACATCCGCTCTTGCGACAGGGGAATGCTTATGTTGCACGTTTATTTGAAGTTACGCCGTAAGTATTTTCTTTGAAGCCGCCGCTCCCTGTTCGCCGTGAGCCGCATGCTCTTTCCTGCCCGAGCGAATCTTGACTATCTCGAGGGATGAGCAGAAGAGCTTGTCAAAGGGACAAATTTTTTTCGAGAGATATCGTTAAAGCCTGGTTCTATACACTAATAACGCCAAGGTTATACGGCTCGTTCGTAAACGCATGAGAGGGGGATGAACCATGAACTTGGCTACAATTGACCAAGCATTCCGGGATAACGTGAGGCAATAAATGACAAAGATCGGAAGAAATGACCCGTGCCCGTGCGGCTCGGGGAAAAAGTACAAGGACTGCTGCATGGGCAAGAACGATCAGCCTGATGAAAAGGGTCCGGCCGAACAGCTTATCGAAGAGATACGGTCGGCGTTGAATAGCCGGGAGTTCGATTCCCCGGAAGAGACACAGGAATTCCTTGATCGATTTATGGAGAGCAAAAACACGGTTCCACAGCTCGATTTCCTGGGCTTATCCTCTGAGCAGGTGCACCGGATATTGCATCACCCCCTGGATGATCTCACGGATATTATTCGGTTCAACCATAACCTCGAAGCGGGAGCCTTTCAGGATATCCCGATTGTGAAAAACATCCTGTTCTTCTTGGCCAGGTTAAAGGATCTTGAACCTCTCAGGGCCACTGGAAAAGGAAACCTGCCCCTCGCGTTTGTGCGGGAATTGCACGATCAGTTCCTCAATCCCTCGCGGCGGTTTCAATTCAGGATCAGGTCCGAGGAGGAATCCATAACCGTGAACACCCTGCGCCATGTTCTCAGGATGTGCGGCTGGCTGAAAAAGGAGAAGAATTACTTCAGCCTGACCAAGAAGGGCCGAAGCATCGTGGAACGGGGGTTTTCGGAGGCCCATTTCTTTACGCTTTTGCAGGTGTTCACGCGCCGGTTCAACTGGGCCTTTCAGGATAGCTATCCCCCCTTCTGGATCATCCAGGGGGGTTTTGTCTTCTCCTTATACCTGGTGCATCGAAAGGCGCGGCGCTTTATCGATGCCCAGAATCTGAGCTATTATTTCATCAAGGCCTTTCCCGCGGTTCTCTCCGAGGCAGAAGGAATCAGATCTTTAGATCCGAGTGATACCGTGAAAGGTTGTTTTTCGCTCCGCTTCCTGGAGCATTTCTGTGAATATTTCGGTTTCGTGGATACCAGGAGGGAGAAAAAGACGCCCTACGGGTTTCGCATCTTTGTCAAAAAGAGCGACTTGTATGATCACTACATCAACTGGTCCAATGTCACCTGATGGTCAGAAGTACCATTTCTTTTTTATTCCCGTAGGCAAGATCGAAGGCATAAGCGATACCGTTTGCTCTATGCCCTGCGCCTTGAGGCATGAATCATATCAACAGATACTTCTTGCGGACCTCTTCGTTTTCCTTCAGCTCCTCAACGGTCCCGTGGTATCTGATCGTGCCGCAGAACACTCAATACGATCCTCTTCCTCAATGCAAAGCAAAAAGCTAGTTCCCCCTAGACCCGATTGCCTTGGAATCTGAACCTTCCCCACCATCTTGGCTCAACTCGCCACACGGTGCCGTAACCGTTATTGAATGAGGTCCGATCCTTGTGCTCCAGGGTTCTCTCAGCTTACTAAACTGACTCCACTCCAAAATAAGGCTTTCCAACTCATTTGGTTGTACCTAATAGAGGGAAAACTGCGGTGGGGGAAAGTTTTGTTAAATAAATAAGATAGCTCTTTTTAAGTATGCGAAACATACCGGGCTTAATAACCACATCAAGACTAATCTTGCTTCGATATTTGGAGCAATCCGCAATGATCTTTGCCAGAGAGTGAATCATAAACGATACGCCTTCGACATAGCGAATTCCAGCTCTTCAGAGCCCGTCAGTAAAAGCGAATAATACAAATCGCAAGGGCGTGCTCTTTCGGATGCCATGCCTTTATAAAAGGTTCATTCCTTCTAATACCTGCTTAAGTTTTTCTCTATTTTCTTGATTTAAGGGTTTTATAGGCCTTATCGGTGGCCCAACAGGTATATTAATCATAGCGAGCGCCTCCTTTAGCACTGCGGGGAATGTACCAAGTTCAAACGCCCTTCGTAAGGGAATCAATTCATACTGAGCTCGACGAGCTGCCTCATAGTTGCCGTTCATGAATGATTCATATATCTTTACCACTAATGCTGGTACCACATTGGCGGTTGAAGAAATACTGCCATGGGCCCCGCAAACAAGGCTGGAGAAGATCAACGTATCTATTCCCGCCAGTACTGAAAAATCCTTACGATTCTGCCTGATGTAGTCCATAGTAAGCGCAAGATCACCGCTGCTGTCTTTGATCCCAACGATGTTATCCACCTTGGCAAGCTTTACCACGAGATCAACTGATAGATTCACACCTGTCCTTTTAGGATGGTTATAGAGGATCACTGGGAGATTAGTACTTTTTGCTATTTCGGTAAAGTGGTCATAAAGTTCATCTTGACTGGGGCCAATCGCATAGGGTGCAATCACAGAAATGGCATCAGCCCCTATCTTCTCAGCGATTTCAGTTAAGTGGACCGCCTCCCGCGTTGTCACGGCTCCTGCCCCTGCATAAACAGGGATCCTCCCGTTGACTTTATCAACAACAGCCTCCAACAAATCCTCTTTTTCCTGAAGTGTTAATGAAGCGAATTCACCGGCACCGCTTATCACAAAAACTCCATGGACACCCCCGTCTATTACATAATGCAAGAGGCGGCTTATCGCCTCTTTGTCAATCTTTTGATCCTCCGTAAGAGGAGTTACCATCGCTGTAATAATGCCCTTTGTCTTGAAAGAACTCATCTTAAATATTTTTCCTCCTTTATTTATGATTAAGAGTAACAGGGATTCACTGCTCTTTGCCTATGTTGTTCAAAGCTATTTCCTGTGAACAGGGAAAAATCCTATACTGTTATGACAACCTTGATTGCCTCTCCTGTTTCCATTAAATCAAAGGCCTCTTGTATATCTTCAAAGGCTAACGTATGAGTAACAATGGGTTCTAGTGCTACACGATTATCTTCGATTAAGGCCAATGCATCGCTAAATTCATCAGGATTATAGGCAAGTGACGAAAAAATCGATAGCTCTTGATACACAAAGGAGAATATATCGATATTGATGCTTGTCGTCGGCAAACCTAACCAAATGATAGATCCACCTCTTCCAGCAATGCGGAGCGATCCTTCGAGAGTCGCATGGACACCTGCCGCATCGATCACTGTATCAAAGGGCCCATAGGGCTCGAGAGAGCTTTCAAGATCATCCTTGGATATATGCACTATCCTGTCAGCGCCTAATGTCTCCGCAATGCTGAGCTTTTTTTCAGCCTTATCTGCAATGGTAACATGAACTCCGGGCATCTTGAGTAATTGCACAAGTATGAGGCCGATCATTCCTGCGCCTAAAACAAGCACTCTATCGCCAAAATCAACGTTTGCTTTATGCCTTACATGAAGCGCAACCGAAACCGGCTCTATCAGAGCTGCCTTCCAGATCGGAACTGATGGCGAAACCCTTAAAACATTCTCCTGAGGAACCTTCACATACTCGGCAAAACAACCGGGCAGGGAAACGCCTATCACTTTTTTATTGATGCACAGATTATAATTGCCATGCCTGCAATAGGAACATTGACCACAATGGAGGTTTGGATCGATGACAACTTTATCTCCTTCGGAAAAACCCTTTACTGCGGAACCCAGACGTACCACTTCCCCGCTTGCCTCATGCCCGGAAATATGGGGAAACTCCACTTTTCGAATGCCCCTTATAAATTGTAAATCAGTGCCGCACACCCCAATAGCGCGAACCCTGATCAAAACCTCATTCTCCTCGATAGAAGGGCGAGGTATCTCTTGAAACTCGATAGTGTCTTTATCGACCATAACTGCGGCTCTCATGGCCTCTATCTCTCCTCTCTCAACATTTCCCAAATATATTCAGGCCAAGAATCAAGTCTGCCTTTCCGTTTTGAATGCATGTCTTCAATACGGATGTAGCCAATGCCGTTTCAACTTTTAAACCTTTGCCAATATCGCACGGGCGGGAGCAGCATCACCCCCTATGATCTTTAACGGCAAGCATATCAGTAGATACTGTCCTTGGGGTACTGTGGATAAGTCGAGACCTTCAATGAGAATAATATTTTTCCCCAAAAGAATATGATGAACGGGTCTTTCCAAGTCATCCAATGCTTCAGGTATAATGTAATCGACACCGACCGCATGCACCTCTTTTTCCGCCAGATACCTCGCTGCTTCTTTTGTCAGGTAAACGTAATCCCTTCGAAAGTCCCTTACCTTCCATAGCGTGGAATTACGGGTCTTGAAGAGCACTATCTCCCCTTTCTGTATGTCCAATGGTTCTAAGTCAGCACCATCTATCTTTTCGGCAACATCAAATTCGAATACCCTTGCAGGCCCAACAATACGTTGGAAAGGAACTTCATCAATCGTGAGTCCACCTTTTATAAAGTGAGAGGGGGAGTCTACGTGGGTGCCTGTATGAGAGGTCATCGAAAGCTGTGAA
>Ga0307439_1001894_pt1 | contig 12768 bp, 10 predicted proteins | sample SalMarWE160490MG_FD_202142 | JGI IMG/M metagenome (GOLD analysis project Ga0307439, IMG submission 202142) | Salt marsh sediment microbial communities from the Plum Island Ecosystem LTER, Massachusetts, United States - WE1604-90 | ecosystem: Environmental > Aquatic > Marine > Intertidal zone >... | reverse complement strand
AAAAGGCATTAAGGCACAAAGAGAATTTGACCACGAATTAACACGAATTTTCGTAACTATATTCATAATCTTGTTTTGCTTGGCTTTATTGCCATAGAATGCTTTTTGGGGTGTATCTGCTGATACGAAAACGTGAGGTTCTCCGCTATATCTATCGCCTACTGGCGGTTTATGTTTGACTGCTGGCTAACATTTGCGTATTATAACATATTTATCGTTAAAAATCAAGCGAAATCAAAGAAATTGTCCATTAGAGGGCACCGTTTAGGATTCAAGGCGGGATTCTGAATTTTTTGTTGCTTTTTATGATACGGCCGGACATAATTTTGTCGGCAGAAGAGGGACGAGCAACTTTGATACATACGATATAGCAACCACGGATTTACACGGATTAACGCGGATTTATTAGTTTTGTTTTTGTGTTTAATGGTATAAAAGTGAGAGATAACAGGAAAAATCGAATGTCAATAATTTTTGTCACTAATTTTTAGGGAGATTCAAGTTGTAGTACTCTGATACGAGAATATGGAATATTTAGTTTGAAGCTAAAATTATTCGGGCCAATCAAACTATCTTGGACAATTCTATTCTTCAAAACGCAGTGTTCGTTGTATGGGACGCATAAAGAGATATTCCAACGTTACCGAAGATTTTGAACAGAGTGAGTGGCTCGAAAGGTACTATGAATATTACGACCAACCGGATTTCGAGAAACCACAAAGCGCTAGTAGTGCGATATCACTTGCTGAGAATGCCGTGGAGGATCCACAGCTAGCTTGGATTTGTCAGCAAATCAGGAAGTGGAGGCGTGCTGTAATACATGATTTTGGGTGCGGCGCTTGTAAACTCTTGGCTGTGCTTCAGAAGAACTCAATAACCAAGCAAATGAACTTCACTTATATAGGGGTAGACAACGACCCTGATATTCTAGAGAAGGCAGCAATCGTTGCAAGCCATCTTAATCTCAATGAGAAATGTGTTTTTATGTTACCTGAGCGGTGGGAGAGTTCTGGCTGGCTTGCGCACGAAAAAGCCATTGTCGTAATGAATGATGTAATTCATCATATGACCCACGACCAAATAGGTCACCTTTTGTCTGTCGTATCGAGCAAAATACTCCCAAACACGCCTTTGATAATAGGCGAGTTGGCACTTCTCAAGAAAGTCGAACGGCAGCGGATTTCACTCGCTAATTCAGATTGGGAGTTTCTTTGTAAGAGGCTTCGATTGGGTGTAAAAACGGAGCCTTGTTTTAGTCCAAAGGGTCTTCCCTTAGTTAGGGTCACAGTAACTGTGCCCAAAAAGAGTCACTCAAAAATTACCGCATTTGAGTTTGATTCTGCTCTGAAAAGCACATTTGAGAATAAGCTCAAGAGCTTAGACACTTCGATTGAACTTTGGACAAAAAAGGATTCCAGTGAAAAGGTAAGAGTTGGAATGTTGGAAGTGAGGCATCATGTCGGACAGCTGCTTGCTCATTGGGCTGACCAAGGTAAATTCTTGCAGCTGGAAGCTGGAGTAGGCATGAGACTCATTAAGAGAGAAAATATTCTTGCCGAGTTGGCATCCTTAATTAGTAAAAAGACAGTAGTGATTGTGGAAGGGGATTACGGAGTTGGAAAAACTACAATCCTCAGGACATTTCTCAGTAAGTTTAGCTGGCCTTATTTGGCCGCCACTGCGACGCTTTCGGCAGACGAAAGCACAATGGGTAGTTGGCTTATTGGAGAAGCTAAAGACCGGGATTATAAAGACGTATTAACTGTCTGCAGAGATTTTGCTAAAACCCCGGACGTCTGGTTTGAGGATATAATAAGGGATGTTGCTAAGCTCAGGATTCTTTTAGTTGTTGACAACTGCCACCTGTGTAGAAAGAAATTCGTAGCCCACTTGCAGCAAGCCTGTCTTGTTCTAAAGTGCAAGCTTTTGTTGGTATCAAGCCAAGCTCTAGAAAGTATTGGTCCAAAAACAAAGCGATCGAAGATAGTGGTTCACGGTTTCACACACGATGAGACTTGGGTATGGTTAAAGAAAAATGTAAATTCCAAGTATAATAAAGGACAAGCCCTTGAAATATGGAAAGAATGTGGTAATGGAAATCCACAGAAGCTTGAAATAAGATTCAAAGCGAATATCGAATACTCCATTCCTAGTTCATTCGGTAAGCTTTCTAGTACAGATTTTACTGCTATTTGCGCAGCAATGCTGCAACCTGACGGACTTCGAACGAGCGAAATAGAAAAGATTGCCAAAGTCAGCGTTTCTACAATACAGTCGCTTGTGGAAAGAGGACTACTTCAAAAGCGAGGAGCTTTCTTGGTGCCCCACGACATTGTAGCTGGCATGGTCGTTGGTCTTCGCTCATTCGTTGAAATCATGCCCACTTTAGGGGATATGCTTTGCCGATTGCTTACTAGTAAGTATCCTGCCAAAGAAATACGCGACCAGCGTCTTTCTCGAGACCAGTGTGAAGATGTTCTGCGTCTTTGTAATCAGTTTAGATTAGCGAGAAGATATCAACGGGCATGGCAAATGCTGGAAGCAGTATCATATTCGGTCTATATGGATGGAGACTACGAGCGGCTACTGAGAGAGATAAAAACACTTCTTGAATCCTCTCCTAGATCTTACAAACCGGAAACCAACCAAGCATTGTTTTGGCTTTGGCTCCGTCAGGGACGAATCTATAAGAAGAGAGGACTTCTGGATAAGGCAAAGAGCCGGTTTGACTTGTTGTTATCGAACAGTTCTGGGCGAAGACATCTTGCAGTGGTAAAGGAACTGGCTGAAGTTGCAAGGCTTCAGGGGGACCCCGAGCTAGCACTTAAGTTATTTGAAACAGCAAGAGAACTTGATAAACGATGGGCTAAAGACAAGCGTGACAGAATGATAACATTGAAGCAGATCGGAATTACGCTTTGTGAGAAAGGCGATTTTGAACTTGCGAACGAATTAATAGAGAAGAGCCTTAGGAGCCGATCTAATGACGATACTTACGGGATAGCATCCTGCTTGAGATATTTAGCGTATGTGAAGTTTTCTAAGACTCGTTCTGAAGAAGTAACGGAAGAAACAGAAAGGCTAAAACTGTTGAATGAAGCATGGGAACATGCGCAATCAGCGCTTGATGGTTTCAAGTCTAAGCATGATGCTGAGGGTTTAAGCGGAACTATAAGCCTGATTTGTAAAATTGGGCATTATGCAATCACTGTGAAGAAGTATGAGCAATGGCGAGTTCCTTTGAAACAGGTGCTCCAACGTTATTATCTATCTTGTTTTCGAGAACATCGGACAAATATTAGGGAATTAGCATGCGATATGTCATTGAATATCGAGAGGGATGAATAGTTGATAAGTGAATTAGAGAATTAGTGGATTAGTAGATTAGGTTATCAGGTGAACAGTAAATCAGGTTGTAGGATACCAGGAATCAGTAGATCAGGATTATAACGATTCTCGATACTGGATATTGGATTCTGGATGCTCGTATCTTGTGAAGCGTCGTCGTGCCGACGACGGCTAAACAAGGACCCCATAATAAATTGAGTAGGAAAGAAACCCCCAGTAAAACTGGGGGCTAAATATCTGGATTCCGCATCAAGTGCGGAATGACATTTTTCAATAGATTCCTCGACTCCGCTCAGGACAAGTTTTTTCGCTCAGGACAGGGATGTGTATTGCTTATAAAGAAAACCCCAAATAAAAGAATGGTGGGGCAAGCCCCACCCTACCAATTTCTAAGAAAATAAACGGTTTTCGTATTGTGAGGATTGAGATTGCCGCGTCCCCCGGCAGAAAAGCAAGTGAGCATACACCGGGGGCAAGCTCTGCGGCCTCTTCGCAATGACATTGTTGGTCCATTTTCTTTTGCATACATCCTGAGAATCAGGTGAGGTGCTCGCAATGACCCCGCACTAATTAGATCCCCGGCAGAAAAGCAAGTAAGCACACACCGGGGACAAGCTGGCAACAAAATTGCGGGGCAAGCAACCTCGTGTTGCCAGAAAAATTAGCCACACCCTCTGGTTCTAATCAGTGGCTTCCAAAAGATGGCCTATGCTGTCGAGCGCTCGTTCTCAGTAATCTTTAAACTTTCTCATCCATTTTGGCCAGTCCTCCGTCTTGACACAGCCGGCTTTGGTCCAGGGACCTGATGTGTTGAAATATCGATGCCATTTGAGCGTCCACATCTCTTTTAGCCCGGCCTTTCTGACGGACGAATCCATGAAAAGGCTGTTTATGGCTCCATTATGCCGGTCGATGCAGAAATACTGCATTGCACTATATTTCTCGTCCGAACCCAGCGGGGTCTTAGGCGGATAATCTTCTTCTATTAGAGGTGGATCCAAGTAGTGCGGACGCGCGCCCCTCCAAACACAATCCAGGAACACCGGCACATTACTTGAATGCTTAGTCCTCCATAGGGAATCCACGCCGGAGGGAGTTGACCAGTAATCCATAACCCAGTCATTCAGGCCGTAGCTGCAGAAAAGCTTAGGCTCAAGTAACAACCACGCGTGAAATTTTGTACCACCCCCTATGTACTTCCAGGCCCAAAAACGTTTTTTTGTGACGCTATCAAGAACGGTGTCCGGGGGGAGCTGTTTGAGGTCCTCGGTATAGTGCTTTGTGGCCATTGGACATAAGAAGAGCGAGTCTTTACAGTCACGGTAGTAAGGCTTCATCGGCCCTATCCAGGTGTCACCGTGCGCCGGCATAAAAAACCTGCCATCGTTATTAGCCATATACATCGAAAACATAAGACCCCATTGGTGCAGGTTCGACTGGCAGGCAACAACCTTTGCCTGTTTTTTAATGCGTTGCAGTGTGGGTATCAATATCGCCATCAATAGTGCGATAATGGCAATTACCACCAAAAGCTCTATTAATGTAAACCCCGCCCCGTGAGAATAATTTCTTCTAACGGGGCCCGTTAGTCCTAAGGACTCTTTTCGGAGAAATTTTCCCCTTTCCCGATTGGGAATTCCTATTTCTAACGGGGTAAAGCCATCTCGTTTGCGCATTGCGCTACATCTTACCAATCCGGTATTGGTGGTCCGCATGGCCAGCTTAATACAAAAGTATTACCAGCCGGATATGCTGAAACGCGTTCGACATGCGAGTCAACAAAGACTGCATTAGCGAAACCCTTCTCTATGTTCCCGCTCGGAGCGTTATGGTAGGTGGCGAAGCAATCAGTGTTACAGGGAGGTGTGGAACGTAAATTGTTGTCATTGGTTCCTGCGCCGCTAAGGCCCGGAATAGGAAACGGATTCTCCTCAGAGAAGAAAAACACACGCGACGGATTCACTACCTGGGACTCATTCCGAGCATTCTCGTAGTTGGTTCGAAATTGTGAGGGCACTGCTCCCCAGGCGTCGCCGTTGAGGTAGGAATTCATACAGTAACTATATTGAGGTTCGATGGGAATTGTCACGCCGTCACAATTTGGGCAGCCCATCATTCTGGCAACAACGTAGAATTCCGGACACATGTGAACATCCTTGTCCTTCAGATAAGGCCACAACGAGCCGGCACGGTCCGGGTTATCTTTAATATTCTTGCTTGCATCGTGCCATCCACACCCGACGAAACCACCATCGTCGTAGAGCCAAGTGAATGAATAAGGAAAAGAGCCCTCATTATCGTCTAAGTACATCCTCCCCGCCAGGCCGTACTGCTTCAGGTTGTGTCTACACTTAATGTCCCATACCTGCTTTTTCGCCCGCTGCAGTGCCGGCATCAGTATCGCCATCAATAATGCGATAATGGCAACCACCACCAGAAGCTCTATTAATGTAAAACCTGTTAGAAATCTTCCGCTTTCCCTATCAGGAATCTTAATTTCTGACGGGGTAAAACCATTTCCTTTACGCATAACAAACTTCTCCTTTCTCTTCTAAAAAGGTTTTTCCAATTCGACATTCCAATTTAAATCTGACAAGCTCCACTGCTAAACTTGTCTATCATAATTATAACACAACCGGTCGCGGTAATGCAATCAATTAGCAATAATTTTCTTGATTTGGAATAAAAAAAAGCAACCTGATCTGCCCGGACACGCCGTGAAGACACTGTGTTGACAGATTTTGTGAGAATATCAACATCGCTATTGATTTAGGGACAGCAGCAGCTATAATTTTTATAGAAAATGTAATACGAAAGTTGATTGCAAGTGTAACGAAGGCGTTTTGTTATGGATGGCAGGAGTTCCAGGGATGGTGGTTTTAGTAGGAATTGATGAAGCGGGTTTTGGGCCGATACTGGGGCCGTTAGTTGTATCGTCAAGCACTTTTGCACTTCCTCATCATCTTTTGACATCAGACCTGTGGAAGATTTTGCGAAAAAGTGTTGGCAACAGGCGAAAACGACTTGCGGGGCGACTTCTCATTGCAGACAGCAAAAAGGCTTACAGCAGAGCTTTGGGAATCAAGCAACTTGAGCGGACGGTCCTGGGTGCCTTGAAATGTCTCGATAAAGAGCCGGCCACGCTGGCCGAACTTATAGAATTATTATGTCCGAGCTGCCTCGAGCGGTTAAGCGCTTATCCGTGGTACGAGGGTGCCGGAAGTTATCGCCTTTCGGCTGATGCTGCTGACAGGGCAATTGCTTCGACAGTGTTAACTGATGACATGGCCTCAAATGGCATCGAGCTGTTAGAGCTTAAAAGCTATTGTCTGGACGTTAGGTACTACAACAAAATGGTGGCTTCAGTGAAGAACAAAGCTAATGTGCTTTTCACTGCTACCTCGCGGCTTATAAAGCGGGCTTTTGATAATTTTGCGGGCGATGATTTGCAAATTATAGTCGATAGGCAGGGGGGGCGGATTCGCTATCGGAAACACCTGCAGCGGATGTTCAGCGATATGGAATTGAAGATTCTTCGTGAGAGCCCGGCGGACAGCAGCTATGAATTGCGAGCCGGCGGTAAAGGTATGCGTTTGCATTTTGTTGTCGGTGCTGATGAACGATTTTTGCCGGTGTCATTAGCGTCAATGGTAAGCAAATATTTTCGGGAACTTTTAGTTCACAATATAAATCGTTATTTTACCGGCTTTCATTCTGATTTGAGGCCAACGGCGGGATACTGGAAAGACGGTTTGCGTTTTATCGAGGACCTGAAAACAAATATTCCTGGCCTTCAGGTAGATATGGAGCAGCTTGTTCGCTGCCGATGATGGGAGTATACCCTTGAAGGGTAGTAAATTCCCGCGAATAAAATCGTAAACTATTATTGTAAAGCTACTTACCCGCGCACAAACGGGAATTTTCAATCGAGAGCACTATAATTTAAATAAAGTGTTGACAATGTGAGCTGCTGAAGATAAATAAACGGCGTTAATAATAAATTTTTTGTAAGGAGTGAAAAGATGTCAATTCGAAGAATCTGTACAGTTTGTGTGCTTGCCGGTTTGATGTTAGCTATGTGCGGCTGTGGCAGGCCTAACTTGATAGGTACTGATGCCGCCGTTTATTCACAGGGCAAACTTTACGCTGTGTCCGGTCAGGACTTGAACAGCGTGTATGTGGCGACAAGGGCGGCCCTCCAGCAGTTGGAGATAGAGGTTACCGAGACAGCTAAAGACGTCTTTTATGCTAAGGTTGTCGGCAAGGTTGCGGATGGTAAGACCGTTACAATACGGTTGGAACCAGGGGCTGACAATGTTACCGAGCTCAGGATTAAAGCAGGCACGTTCGGTAACGAGGAGAGGTCACGTGTTATTTACGAGAAGATACAACAAAACCTTGGAACCGGTTCTGGTAAGTAACAAATCAGCCATATAAAAAATAGAGGACGGAGGGCAGACGACAGAGGACAGACTCTGATTTCTGACTTCTGATTTCTTATGGGGATTTCAGCTTTTGTAGTTTGGTATTGCTGTGCCGGCGACTGACAATAAGCGTTGATTGGTGGTCGATTACTGCTGCTCTGATTGTTCGGTGAGTAGGCGGATGTGGCGGTTCTCTTCTTTAATAATCTTATCGATAGTATCTTCGCTGGCCGGGTCGCGGGCAAAGTCTTTTAATCCGTTATAGAAAAAGATGGCTTCCTTTGCCCTTCTGATAGCATCTTTGATGATTTGCTCTCTGCTTTCGGCTCCGGTCAGCCTTGCTGATGAGTCTGGTTTGTGTGAGAACACGGCCAGACCTGCCATGACGTGTGGATTTGACAAGACGTAATTATCAGGGTCGAAAGTTCCGAATTCACCGGTTTTTTCAGAGAACCGTTTTCTCCTCTGGGCAAGAATTTTTTCGTGTCTGGCTCTCCAGTTGGCTAATATGTAGTATATATTACAAAGTTCGGGGTCCTCGAACAGTTCAGCCGTTTTGAGGTAAAATTTGGCACCGTTATGGTCGATTTTTTCGGCTATCTCCAGAATCTCGAAGACGTTAAATTTAGTCTCCATTATGCCACCATCTCAAAAAGCATTAAGCTCTTTTTAAGCTTAGCGTAACCACACTGCTAAGTCTTTCTACTATAAATATACTAAATTTGTTTGAGAAAAACAATTGCCCCTCAGGCAGGTTTTTTTTACATAATTCGATTTCTTTTACGTTCACACCACAGGAGTTTGCTCTTTCCTTTTCAATCCCGACTGTATCGGAGTTCGGCTTTAGCCTTAATATCACCGCACCTGCGTATCTAAGCTGAGGTCGATAAAGCTTAAATTTTTTATTCAAAGACCCTCAGGACGGCAGCGGCACGGAGTTTCGAATGTTTAATCGAGTAGAGAACTTCGTTAGCCTGGGTTAAGGGGAATTCTTCGATTGTGGGTGCGATAGGTATCCGGGCTGCCAAGGGTAAGAATTCTTCTGCATCCTGACGTGTAACGTTGGCAACAGACTTTATTTCTTTTTCGAGCCAGAGATATTCTGCATACTCAAGCGGCGGGACAGGTGTTTCCTTGCGAATGGCGTTTATAATCAGTCGGCCGCCTCTTTCCAGAACGCCAAGGGCATCTCGGATGCACTCCCCTACCGGTGTAAAATCCATAATCTTGTTTAACTTCTCAGGCGGCTGGTCACCGGAGCGACCTGTCCAGACAGCACCGAGGCTTTTGGCTAACTCGGCGTGCTGAACTGTTTTCGTAAAGACGTAAACAGGGCTGTTAGGGAACTTGTGTTTGATTATCTGAATCACAATGTGTGCCGATGCTCCAAAACCGAATAAGCCGATCTTTTGGCCATCTGTTATATCCGCAAGTCTAAGTGTGCGATAACCGATTACACCGGCACATAAAAGCGGGGCTGCTTGTGAGTCCGTAAATTTCTCAGGGATGGGATAAGCGAAATCCTCACCGATGACGGTAAATTCTGCGTAGCCGCCATCGGCGTCTTTGCCGGTCCATTTTGCCTTGTTACAGAGATTCTCATTGCCCGTTTGACAAAAATCGCATTTGCCACAAGCTGAATAAAGCCACGTAATTCCCACACGGTCGCCGATTTTAAATTTTGTTACAGCTTTTCCTTTATCAGTTACCTTTCCAACCACCTGATGGCCAGGAACGATTGGCGACTTTGTCGGCTTCAGCCGGCCTTCTGCCTCATCGAGGTCGGTATGGCAGGCACCACAAACCGAAACCTTAACAAGAATTTGGTTGTCATCAGGCGTCGGTATAGGTAAATCAGCGGCTTTTAAGGGTTTTTCCTCGATTGGGGATTGTTTGTCTAATATCATTGCCCTCATTCTGAGATTTCCTGCTTAAGCTGGTTTTCAAAGACCTGGTAACTATCGCTGCCGAAGAGACAAAAGACGACCTTTTCCAGGCCGGTTTGGCCTTTAAGATAATCGATGGTTGTTTTTAGCATTATTTCGGCACACCTTTCGATGGGAAAGCCGAAAATGCCTGCGCTGATTGCCGGAAAGGAGATGCTTTTTAGATTATTTTCGTCGGCTACTTTAAGTGAGTTCAGCGTTGCATTTTTTAGCTTTTGGTCTTCGTTTCCTTCGCCCATCCGGGGCCCGACGGCGTGAATTACGTGTTTTGCTTTCAAGTTTCCGGCGGTTGTTATTACAGCACCGCCTACGAAGGTGCCGCCTATTTTGTTGCATTCGGCCTGGATTTCCGGGCCTCCTTTTCTTCTGATTGCCCCTGCGACACCGCCGCCCAAAATCAATCGGGCATTGGCGGCATTGACGATGGCGTCGGTCTGCATTTCGGTAATATCGCCATCGAGCAGTTCCAGAACGCGATTTTCGATATCTACTTTCATATCATCGGCCTCCTTAATTAGTTCTCACTTATTATAGATTATCTTTTCCGGAGCCGATTGAAAGCAAAATTTGGCCGAAACAAATAAAAAGGGCTGCAAGCAGTGAACTTACAGCCCTTTCTTCACTGTTTAGGCAACCTCTCAGAAGAATCTTAGTAACCGTCATCGTACTACCTACGTCACCAAGGCCAACTGACTATTCTGACGGTATCGATGCCATAGAATTCTTCTTGGTCCGTATTGAGTCCTCCGACCACCTCCAATTCCACATCACCATCAGGAACAGCAGCCATTAGATTGGCTTTGTCGAAGGAAGCAATAATGGTCGTGCGCAAGGTCCCTTCTTCATACCATTGGAAAGCATATTGACACGCTGCTTCGATGCCGCCGGGATTGAGCATGAGCGGCTCGCTGTCGATTTCATCTTTTGTGATACCTTCAGGCAGGCGAACTATTGCCCATATTTTTGATAGCGGACCATAGCGGTTGATTAGTGATGGAAATACCCAGAGCTGCGCTTCTAATGGCTCACCACCAGGAGCCTTCAAATAAATCTGGACGCCGGAATCGATATAGAAGGTAAGATCAATATCGCCTCCACCTGCGCCGTAGGTACCTGTCAATACGGACGGGGAGTAGATATCATCAATAGTGAAGTAGCTTCCCGACGCATCGATTGTCCCGTTGGTCACAGCAAAATTTGTACCGGTTATTGTTAACGTTGCACCTTCACTTACATTTATAAATGACGCAACACCACCGCCGGTTATGTTTACTATGCTCCCACTATATGCATACAGGCCGTTAGTGATAAATCCTCCAGGAAGAAGTTCCAACGTATCTTCCGAGTAGAGAAAAATGGGACCAGTCTCTTCAGCGTCAATGATGTAGACGACCGCTAAGGTACACGGTGCCGAACATAACAAAATCGCCATAAAAGCCCATAAAATTGTTGAGAATCCTGCATTAACACATTTGTTCTTGTTCTCCATGAGTCTGTCTCCTTCTTGAAGAAAATTTAAAGTATGATTTTTGCCCTCGTTCTATTAGGGCACTCGGCAATTATACTATCGGACTAAGCTGATTTTTTCAAGTATTTTTTCCTTGGAAAACGAAATTTTTAAGTCACCATATTTTCCTAAAAAACTCAACTGTCTGACAAAGCCAGCCTTAATAATGGCCGATATAGGGGTACATTCCGCAAATTTTATATTTTTGGGGTTTAAAGAAATGAAAAAAAATGCTTTTACACTCATCGAAGTTATATTGGTTGTTACGATTTTAGGCATCCTTGGCGCACTGATTCTGCCCACATTTCAGGGTCATATTGCAACAGCACGAGAGTCAACAGCCAAAGACAGTCTAAGGACAATGCGCTCTCAAATCGAACTGTATAAATGGCAGCACGGCGGAACCCTGCCTGGGTACGCAGGAGGCACGGGCATTACGGTGGGTGTTCTGCAGTTGCAATTCACGGGGACAACCACTGTGGATGGTGCAGCTTCGCCCAACACAGTACCCGCCGACCCATTCCTGTATGGTCCTTATGTAATAAAGCTGCCCAAAAATCCCTTCAACGATTTATCGAATATAGCCTATGTGGCCGAACTGACCGCCTTTGCCGACGCTGCAGATGGAACCTCGAGTGGGTGGTTATATAAGAAAGAGACAGGCGAACTCAGGATTAACTGGACCGGTACCGACAGCGAAGGCGTTGCCTTTATCGATTATTAAGCACGCGTTATTCTCCCGCGACAGGACGAATGAATTTGAATGGCCGTCCAGAGTGTAGGGATGCGTGTCAATTCTTTTGCAGCATTTCTGTTGTTGCCCTCTATATTTTGCTCTTATCAGCGGGTACAAAATAGACAACCGGCCCAGGCACGCCCCCAACCGTTTCAGAATTCTTATTTGAACGAGTTGAAGATGGAAGAAGGAACAGGCGGCGGGCGGATTCGAACCGCCGAATAACGGTTTTGCAAACCGTCGCCTTAGGCCTCTTGGCTACGCCGCCGGCTTATACTACTCTGCGAAGCAGGGCTTCGCTGCGAAGCACGAGGAGTTAGCTGTTAATTTACACTTAATTGCCCTGTTTTGCAATAAAATTAGATGTTAGATCCTATTTTCTACTTAGGATTAGGAGATTTTGGCAATATTTTTACAGGCCAAAGCGTCTAACTCTTACAATGAACGACTAACAATTAACAATGGAATTGCCTTATATTTTTGGCCTGAGCGTATAAGTTGATGAAATTACATATTTTACCGGAACCAGCGGCGTGAAGTTTACGACAAAACATCCAAAATTGGGAGTACCTGTGGAGCTGGTTTTTCGTCTTTATTTTCTAACTTCTTATTGTATAATAGGCAAAATTTGAACAAATATTTAGGCAAATGGGAACTGTGTTGGAGAAGAATTTTATGTTCTGTATGTTTCAGCTCGTGCTTCGCAGAGTAGTACCTGTTAAGTTGTTATGCTGGGCGCTTGGAGTGGCTGCTATCCTTGGTTTTGTAGGTGCGTGTGGTCCTGAGCAGTATAAAGCCGATGCCGAT
>Ga0307439_1001891_pt1 | contig 12776 bp, 7 predicted proteins | sample SalMarWE160490MG_FD_202142 | JGI IMG/M metagenome (GOLD analysis project Ga0307439, IMG submission 202142) | Salt marsh sediment microbial communities from the Plum Island Ecosystem LTER, Massachusetts, United States - WE1604-90 | ecosystem: Environmental > Aquatic > Marine > Intertidal zone >... | reverse complement strand
TCTGTTGTGACAAGGAGACCGTCACTGTTGTTGGCAAGGTCCTGCAAAACCTTTCTTTGATGTTCATTTGGACTATCGAGGACGGTATGCAGATAGACCAGGGTCATAAGTCCCTGCTTACAGAGTGTTTTTGCCATAACAACAAAATTTGTGCCTCTTGAGTCGATGCCATTTTTATCCGGATCAAGTCCATACTCGTGCTGCAGCAGGACAACAGTGGGATTATCACTTTCGTTCGCTCTGGCAACTATATCCTTACCAGCTTTGTGCCAGGATTCCGGATTGTACTGATGGACAATGAGGTCTACTGGAATGTTATACGGCAGCTTATCTTTATCGATTGCCGCAACTCTTATATGGTTCACTTCTCCTGTGAAGTTTTCCAGCGCACCGGCTAAATCACGCGAAAATGTCCCTACACCGCACTTTCGTGGTGGATAAGTACTCACAATTCGAATGTTATATGGCATAGTGAAACCTGTGTTCTGTGCTTTTGGAGCAACAACTATGTTTCTACATTCCTGCCAAAACTGTTTGTAGTCAGAATATAGACGCTGTGGTGACTTACTTTCAGTAATCCTTAAAGTTTCTCATCCAATCCGGCCAGACCGGCGAAGGGTCGTTTATTCTATAACCTCGATGCCATTTCAACTTCCACAGCTCCTTAAGCCCTATCTTTCTGACAGAAAAATCCACAAGAGCACCATTCACAAACCCATCGTGTCGGTTGATGCAGAAACGCTTCATTTCATTTGTATTGGGCGACTCTATCACATCGCCATTATATGCCGGAGGTTCATCGGTTTGCCTCGGCCAAGCATCATCCCACGAGCAATCCAAAAACAGCGGTATGTTACCTGCATCTGTGAGGTTGAGAGTCCTCCAGTTATCTTCGGTCGTACGTCCATGTAATGTTTTCATTTCCATCGGTGGATTACAAAGCCACCCATTAGGAGAATAGCTGCCGGCGTGACCTCTACCGGTGATCCATGCCCCAAATGGGGCCCGACCTCCCTGAGTATAAGGTTTCGTGGCCATTGGGCACAAGCGTATCTTTCCTTCGTGATAATACGACTGGAGTGGAGTAATCCACCAATACTTACCGGCACCACTACTACTGTTATCAATCAAACCGCTTACAAATGAGCCGTCATTTTCATTGGCATACATCAAAAAGATAGAGCCCCATTGTTTCAGATTTGACTGACAAGCAACCGCTTTTGCTTGCTCCTTTACCCGCTGCAGCGCCGGCATCAATATTGCCATCAACAGCGCAATAATGGCAATCACCACCAAAAGTTCTATTAATGTAAATGCTCTTTCTTTATCCATACTAATACTCCACTTTCTCTATTAGCGAGATCGCAAAATCCAAGACAATAATACACGATATGAGGCAAAGAATCAAGGCGAATGTCCCATTATAGAATATGTGTCTCGCTCTTTTCAGCCATCATCCAACCTAAGCCTTGACGAAAAAGCTGCGTTCATTGCTTTCGCCCATCTCAGTGAATAAAAACATTGTTTTCTGACGCAATTTTTGTTAGAGTTAAGCAGTCAACCGGCTTCGGCGTTCGGCGGTTTCAGACCACGCGTCAGATATTTTGATGCTCGTGAAGCCATTCGTTTGACGATGACGAGTCTTTTATCTTTTCAGTAAAGTGCTTATGAGTAGAATACTGGTGCTGATAACAGTTGTCGGCTTGCTATTGGCCGTTCCGACATCGGGCGCAGATTGGCCTCAATGGCGAGGTCCCGATCGAGATGGTATCTGGCGTGAAAAAGGTATTGTCGAGAAATTCGAGACTTCACGGCTTGAGACCCGGTGGCAGGCCACAATTGCTAACGGCTACAGTGGGCCAACCGTTGCCAACGGCCGGGTATATGTCACCGACCGCTTAGCTTCCCCGACTCAGGTCGAGCGTGTTCACTGTTTCGATGCTATGACCGGCAACAAAATCTGGTCTTATGAGTATGAATGTAAATACGAAAGAGTAGATCACAGGGACGGCCCCCGTGCTTCGGTTACCATTGATGAGAACCGTGCTTACTCGCTCGGCACAATGGGACATTTTTTTTGTTTCGACGCGACAAAGGGAGAAGTCCTCTGGAGTAAAGAACTCAATGCCGAATATAATATCAGAATGCCACTTTGGGGTATTGCAGCTTCTCCACTTGTTGAAAACGATCTGGTCATAGTACACATCGGCGGCAGAGACAACGCCTGCCTGGTTGCGCTTGGTAAAGTTACCGGAAAGGAAAAATGGCGGGCTCTAAACGACCGAGCTTCGTATTCGGCGCCTATCGTCATTGAACAGGCGGGCAAACGCGTGCTGGTCTGCTGGACAGGTGAGAGCGTCGTTGGCCTTGATCCGGTTACCGGAAACCTCTACTGGCGATACCCATTTCCCCCATCCCGTGTGGTACACAACATTGCCACTCCTGTCTTCCAAAACAATTATCTCTTCTTCAGCGGCTTCTTTAATGGTTCACTCCTGCTGAAAGTTAACCCGGACAAGCTCTCCGTGGAAAAAGTATGGCAGCGCAAGGGCCCCAACGAAAGAAACACAGAAAGCCTCCATTGCTGCATATCCACTCCTTTCCTCCAGGGGGATTACATTTACGGTGTGGACAGTTACGGCGAACTCCGCTGTCTGGATCTGCACACCGGAGACCGCATCTGGGAAAGTCTCGACGCGGTCCCCAAAGCCCGCTGGGCCAACATTCACATGGTACGACATGAAGACAAGATATGGATGTTCAACGAACGCGGTGAATTAATCATCAGCAAATTGTCGCCAAATGGGTTCCATGAAATCAGTCGTACGAAGCTTATCAATCCTACACAAGGGCAGTTGAGCCAGCGCGGCGGGGTGTGCTGGTCCCATCCCGCATTTGCCTACAAGCACATTTTCGTTAGAAACGACGAAACACTTATTTGTGCGGACCTTTCGGCAAAAGATTAGATAAGTGAATAGATTGACCTTATTTGACCATATCGTCTCTCGTGACCGATTTCTCTGTCGCCACATATCCGTCAAGAAAACCCTCAAGGGTAACCACAACGTCCACTTCATGATTCTTCTCAATGTTTCCAAATATCTTCATAAGTTTTGTGTGGTTTGCTTCTATCCTACCTTTATCCGGATAAACCTTTATCTGTGCTACCCGAATTTTTGAAATTGTTTTCTTCGTTTGGACTTTGGCATCTGTGTTTTCCTTGCCATGTCTCCCATTACCTTTCTTGGTCTCAGCTAAAACCTGAGAGACGCCGATGCCGGCAGCTCCAGCGGTTTTGAGAAACTCTCGCCTGATTTGTGTTAACATAACTACTCGCTTTCCTTTTAGTCTATACTTTCTGTTTGGATATGCCTATCTTCGATGCTAACCGCATCGCAATCTATGATAGCGTAATTGGCCGCATGATTCTAATTTATTTTGTGGGCGTTTTGTACGCCGACACTCGCTATTTTCTTCCCACTACTCCAAGTCTCGTAGAGAAAGGTATCCAGCAAAAAGGTCTTGTCTGACAGATAGTTTTGTGTTATATGTTATAATAGAAATAAGCTCGGCGGCCCATTAAGCTTGCTTTATATAGTGTGCGAAGACGTAGAAAGTGGAAACCGTGTATTAGGATTTATTGTGTTTTTGACGCACTCAAATAAGGAGAAAAAGTATTGGCTTCCAAAATAAATAGGCGTAGCTTTCTTAGCTTATTTGGTGCAGGTGTACCAACGATATTGTTATCAGGTGCTCTTCGGGGTGTAAAAGGATCAGTTGTAACAAGAAAAGATGGTACGCATTTCCTAAATGAATGGCTCAATCCCTCAGTTGAATTTTCTCAAGCACCATTTTGGTTTTGGAATGACAGGTTATCGGAAGAGAAGATCGTTCGGCAGCTTGATGATTTTCGAGCTCACGGTGTATATGGATTTGTGATTCATCCACGGGCGGGATTGCCACGAAGTACTGGTTGGATGAGTGACCGCATGATCCATTTTATGCGCACTGCCATCGAGCGGGCGAGCAAGCGGGACATGTGGGTAATACTTTACGATGAAGGTATGTACCCCAGCGGATCTTCGAGTGGTCAAGTGGTAGCTGAGAATCCTGCTTTTCGGACGCGAGGTCTGTTTGCAATCGACATTGACACGGCAAAACCCGGTACCGAGCAACGTGGTATACTTATTGGTAACGACGGCAAACCAGAACTGGCTAACGACCAGCATTTAGTGGCGACTGTTAAGCGAAAGGCGAATGGCCACCGCCTCGCAGTAATCGATAGGGCCATGCGGCCTGGAAGGTCCGTTATTCGCGGGCTGCATTTTGTTGAAGAGGACCCTCCACGTCGGCCTGACCACAGGGAGGTATCTGAAAATATGCCACCGGCTGCGGACATTCTGAATCCGGAGGCCGTGAAATGTTTTATTAGGCTCGTGTACCAGCGGTTCTATGACGAATTTGGAGAGCATTTCGGTAAGAGCATTCGAGCGATCTTCACGGATGAGCCTTCGCTCCTTGCAAAAAACGCCGAACGTGGTGGGGTTCCTGGGACAACAGGAATTCTCGAATATGTTAGTTCGTGGCTTGGTTATGACTTTACGCCGTATCTGCCTGCGCTTTGGTACAAAGACGAGCCGGATGCTGAGCGCTACCGGCGTGATTACCATCGCGCCTTGCAAGCCAGACTGGAAGAGACATTTTACTTTCCCATCTCGCAATGGTGTGACGCCCATGGAATTGCCTTGACAGGACACCCCGCTGCGCCGGACGGCATCGGTCATCTTAGCTACTTTCACATTCCTGGGCAGGACATAGTCTGGCGATATATCGAACCGGACAAGTCCAGTGCTTTGGAAGGGTCGCAATCCACACAAGCCAAGTGTGCATCCTCGGCTATGATCCACCTCGGTCGCCGCCGTAATTCCAACGAATACTGCGGTGCCTACGGCCATAATTTTACATTCGAAGAAATGAAGTGGCTGACAAACTGGCTTGTTGTGCGGGGCTGCAACATGCTATATCCACATGCTTTCTACTACTCTGTGCGAGGCCCTCGCATCGATGAGCGCCCACCCGACGTGGGACCCAACAGTCCCTGGTGGGAACAGTATAAACCCTACGCTGATGCATGCCGTCGTTTATGCTGGCTGAACACCGACAGCAAACACATTTGTGCTCTGGCAATTCTTGGTCGCAATGATTATCTGCCTTGGCAGGCAGCGAAGATATGTTTCCAGCATCAGCGTGATTTCAACTACATTGAGGCAAGGCACCTTTGGGAGGACGCTCGGATTACTACAGAAGGCATCCAGATTGCCGGCATGCATTATCGAGCGTTGATTGTAGAAGATGAACCACCAAAAAAAGCGGAATCAGCATTGAAGATTTTGGATAATGGCGGCCGGCTCATCCGGTGGAGTAGAAGAGAGGGAATGAGTGATTCTGAATTGGTGAAGCAAATTGATCGCTTAGTGTCGGTGGATGTGCAGGTTTCGCCAACAACGCCGGAACTGCGAGTACGACATGTCGTCAAGTATGGGATAGACTGTTATATTCTTTTCAATGAGGGACAGAAAGATATAAACGTGCGTCTGAACTTGTCGGCTATGGGTCAGTGGTTTTTACTCGACACAGAGACAGGGAAAAGACACGCACTGAACAACGATCGAACAGTACAGCTAGCGCGGCACGAGATTAAAATACTGATGGTCGATCAATCATGAGGCGCCTCGTCTAAAAGAATGTTTTTCAATCTCCACGCATTTGATCCGCTTCCTCCCTTCACCAGGATATAAAACAATTGTTGGCGAGTCAAAGGACCGGTTGTTCCATGTTTTTTTGGCAAGCCTCACGTTTGCTCCTTGACAAATGGCAATCTATAGTGCCTATATGACAAACTCAGGTTTACCCCGTGAGATAATTCCTTATATCTCACGGGGTGAATCTCATACGGATAGACTTCGGCGAGCTCAGTCGAGTCGGAAATTGATAGAATGCCCAGAACAAAAATTATCGCAACATTAGGTCCTGCCAGCAATAACTACACTGTCCTGCGGAAAATGTTCACAGCCGGTCTGGACGTCGTCAGGCTGAATTTCTCGCACGGCAGCTATAAACAACATCTTAATTCTGTAGAACTTGTCCGCCGGCTCAACAAAAAGTACAGACGACACATTCGGATAATGCAGGACCTGGAGGGTTTGCGAATCAGAATTGGGCGATTCAAAGGTGCCAAAACCAGGTTCTTAAAGAATCGCACAGTAGTATGGCTGACCAACGACGCCGAAGCATGTGGGCCGCGAACAATACCATTCGACTACAAAGGTGATTTGGGCCGGTTAAAGCCAAAACAGCTTATCTTTATTGATGATGGAAACCTGGTCTTGCGCATAAAGAGCACTTCCGGCAATAGCATAAAAGCAGTCGTTGTCGAGGGAGGTATCCTTAAGGAAAGAAAAGGCATAAATATTCCTGATGTTGACCTTGGATTTGAAGGGATAACCGAGAAAGATAAAAGAGACATCGAGTTCGGCATAAAACACAGGGTGGACTACATCGCTTTGTCGTTTGTACGGGATGAAAACGACATTCGGCAAGCCGCTGCACTGATAAAGCCGAGATTACCTGTACGGGCGGTTCGCGAACCGCCCCTACTCGTGGCAAAAATAGAGAATAGACAAGCTATAGAAAACATAGACGGAATAATTGAGGCCGCGGATGGAATAATGATAGCTCGCGGCGATATGGGTGTTGCCATCCCAATCCATGAAGTCCCCATAATCCAAAAGCGTATAATAAGAAAGTCCAATGCTGCGGGAAAGTTCGTAATTACAGCCACACAGATGCTGGAACATATGACCGAGCACAGCAGACCGACGCGCGCCGAGGTTACTGACGTCGCCAATGCAATCATTGACGGTACCGACTACGTCATGCTTTCGGCGGAAACTGCTGTCGGCTATTTTCCTTATCAGTCAGTCCTGATGATGAACGATATCATCAAGTTTACCGAAAAATCCATGTCAGGATTGTAACCAACGAATAAAATTTGGAATGCAGAATGTAGAATGTAGAATGTAGAATTCCTTTATTTCTCAATTCTCAATTCTTTTCAATCAAATACGGTCTTGAAGCTAAAATTCCCGGAAAAATCTTGTAAAATCAACCACTTTCATGTTATAATTGTACGTGACCAAGGTACGGAGGCAGGTTCAAAAAATCTTTAAAGTATTATAGCATATGAAGGTTATCCGGTTATTCCCGATGTATCGGGATGAAATAATCAATAATCATTTTTCTTAAAGGACATAAAAATGAAAGCATCCCAGGTCTTCTACAAAATGTGGATTATATTTGCTTTGTTTGTGGTAACGCCGGCTATCTCGCAGGCCCGGGTCACTCGAGCCGACTACGAGCGAGCCGACCAGCTCCAATCTAATCTCAAGGGCCTCGTGTTCAAGAAGGAAATCAAGGCTCATTGGTTCAACGACAGTACGCGATTTTGGTATCGCAATGACCTTCGTGAAAGAAAGGAATTTATCGTTGTCGATGCCGAAGAAAGAACGCGCAAGCCGGCATTCGACCATAAAAAACTGTCAAAGTTGCTCTCGGCTGCTACAGCCAAAGCGTACGCTGCTGAGAATCTGCCATTTGACACCTTCAAAGTCATCGATGACGCCAACGCAATTCAGTTTGATATAGAAAAGGTTCAATGGAAATGTGACTTAACAACGTACGAATGTACGCGAATCGGACTGGTGGAGGAAAGCAAGCCGCCGGATGAAAATGGAGATAGAAGACCTCGCAGACAAGACCGTAGCAGACAAGGCCGTGAAAAAAGAAATTTGTCACCGGACGGCAAATGGGAGGCCGTATTCAAGGAGCACAATCTTTATCTGCGTTCAACACAAGACGCCAGAGAGTTTCGGTTAACTCACGATGGTGAAGAAGGACACTATTATTCCTCCGCGTCCTGGTCTGGGGACTCCAAAAAGATAGTTGCCTATCGCACTGAGCCCGGAGATAACAAGATGGTGTATCTTATTGAGTCTTCGCCCAAGGAAGGGGGAAGGGCCAAGCTGCATTCACATCAATATGACCTGCCGGGCGATAAATTCACTTCCTATGAAATGAGCCTTTTCTACGTACAGACCAAAGAACAGACCAAGGCCGACACAGAGCCAATTGATTTCGGAAGACCTCCCAGATTGCGCTGGACGAAAGATAGTAAGAGCTTCACCTTTGAACGAACTGACCGTGGGCACCAGCGGGCCCGAATCATCCGCGTTGATGCGAACACGGGCAAAACAAAAACTATCGTGGACGAACGCTCCGAGACCTTTATTAACAGTTGGTGGGATGGCATAGTAAGAACCCCCTATGTGGATGATGGCAAGGAGATAATCTGGCCTTCCGAGCGGGACGGCTGGAAACACCTGTATCTTTATGACGGCAAGACGGGCAAATTGAAGAACCAAATCACTAAGGGCCCCTGGGTTGTCCGCAGTGTCGTCCATGTTGACGAAAAAAATCGTATGATACGGTTTACGGCAAGTGGACGCGAGAAAGACCGGGACCCATACTTGATTCATTACTACCGTATCGACTTTGACGGCACCGACTTAGTGTGTCTGACGCCCAGCAGTGGCAACCACACGGTTCAATTTTCCCCCAACCGGAAATACCTTATCGATACCTATTCGAGAGTTGATTCTCCGCCCGTGCATGAACTTCGCCTGGCCTCGGACGGCAAGCTTATCTGCGAGCTCGAAAGGGCCGATGCTTCAGCATTGCTCGAAGCAGGCTGGAAAACGCCTGAGCCGTTCGTGGCCAAAGGTCGCGACGGCAAGACCGATATCTGGGGCGTCATCTTCAGGCCGATGAACCTGGACGAGTCGAAGAAATACCCCGTTATCGAAAAGATTTACGCTGGTCCCCATGGGTCTTTCGTGCCGAAAACCTGGCGAGACTTCCATTCGGCACAGTCGTTGGCCGAGCTGGGATTCATCCTGGTCCAAATTGACGGCATGGGCACGAACAATCGCTCAAAGGCATTTCACGATGTCTGCTGGAAGAATCTTGGAGACAGCGGATTTCCCGACCGCATCTTGTGGCTCAAAGCAGCCGCCAAACGTTACCCCTATATGGATTTGAACCGTGTGGGAATTTTCGGTAACTCTGCTGGTGGCCAATCTTCCACCCGAGCCTTACTGGCCCACCCGGATTTCTACAAAGTCGCGGTTTCTTCCTGCGGCTGTCACGACAATCGAATGGACAAGGCATCCTGGAATGAACAATGGATGGGCTATCCAGCAGGCCCCCACTACGCCGAGCAGTCCAATATCACTAATGCCCACAAGCTGCAAGGCAAACTGCTGCTCATCGTCGGAGAGTTGGATAGAAATGTACCTCCTGAATCCACCTACCGACTGGTTGACGCACTGATCAAGGCGAACAAGGACTTTGACCTGCTTATTATGCCTGGTCAAGGCCACGGCAGTGGCGGGGCTTACGGTACTCGCAGAATGCGGGATTTCTTTGTCAGGCACCTGATGGGTGTCGAACCGCCGAATTGGAATCTTGACTGTCGTCAGACAAGTTTGGACAAAAGTAGATGATCCCACTCCTAACCATCACCCACCCAAGCCTCGCCGAGAAAGCTCCAGCTCACGCAAAAACGATGTGATGAAAGTTCCTTAGCACAATTGGCATTTCTTCCCCACCATCTCCCCACCCAAGCCTCGCAGCGGAAGCCATGTCTTGTTCGGCGCCGATTCGCCTGTCGGAATACCGACATATCTCTGGAATGTGTGAGCGAATTGGTGGGGGAGGGGTTTGAGGTGGAGATGAAAATGGTAGCAAAGAGGGCACCGAAGTCAAGCTACGTCACCTTATGGATATCGTATATGTGAAGGCCACGAGACCGCCCCGCACCAATTGCACCCGCATCGCGGGGCTATAAATTGCGGTTGGGGAAGGCCTCTCTTCGTAGGTCAATTGTTGCGGGGGGCCTTCAGTCACTTTATAAATACATCTTTAACCCAAGTTTTTGCGAAAAACTTGGATTCCTCATTGGTCTATTACTCTCGCCTTGCTCCCGCTCTATCTGATTACGGCTGCCGTGGCCGCTGTGGTCCAAAGCTGCGAATGTTACCGTTAAGCATCGTTACGACGACCTGGCCTTCTCTGCCAACCAGCAGTCCGCCGGGCAGGGGTTTGGAAGGCAGGGAGTAGCGCCAGAACCAATACGGGGTACCGTTTTGCGAATTGACCGCCGCCAGGAACCATTGCGGATGGGCCCGAATCCGGTTCTGAAATTTCACGACTGCCACGACCGAGGCGGGACAGATAGCCAGTGACACCACTTCGAATTTTTCCGGCTCACCCAGGTCGGACACCCATCGCACGGCCCCGTCACCCTCGAAAGCACTGGCCAAGGTGTACCATCGGCGCTGACCCGGCTTATCAGCCGGCGGGAATCCCTTCTTGATTCGCTCGGCTGCCTTGGCGGCATCACAGCAGGTCAGCTTACCGTCGCGGAAGTTGACCAATGTGATAGTATCGTCGTTCCAAGCCGGTGGTATGCCTCCGAAGTTCAGCGGTAAAAAACGCCGGCTGTTGTGGACAACGAAGCTATCCTTGTTCGCCACATTCTCGGCAGAAGCATAGAAGTGTCTGCCACCGGCGATTGGATATCTGCCGAGAAAGACACCGACAAACTTACCGTGATTTGCCTTAGGTTGGCCTTGAGCGAACGGCTGGTTGAGACACTTGCCGGTTGCCAGGTCGAACCGGGCCGGGTTGACCTGGTTCCCACCAGCCATCAACAACTGCTCGCCGTGGATCGCGAGACTTCCCTGGGCGGAGACACCCTTGCGGAGCTCGGGATTCAAATGCCCGCAGGAATTGTTCTGCCATTTGATATTCCCCGTCGTAGCGTCAACGGCGTAAACGTAAGTGCCGTCGCAGTCGATGATGCCCGCGGCAAAATAGGCGACACCGTCTTTCACCAACACACCCGTGTTGACCGGCCAGGTGGAGCAGAGGTTCCCATAGAGCATGATATGCCGCTCGACTGGAGCTGCGCGGAAGCGCCAGAGCAAACGTCCGGTGGCGGCTTCCAGGGCATAGACATATCCATCACTACTACCGACGTACGCCCGAGATTCCCAGATGGTCGGAGGCATCTTAATCGGCCCGGCGGTGGCGAAAACCCAACGAATTTGTCCGGTCCTGGCATCGAGGGCGCGGACCTTACCGTCCTGTCCGCCTACGAAGACAAGTCCGCCGGCCGAGGTGGGGGCGGTAGGTACATACGACCGTTTTGGGGCGTATAACCAGGAAGGCACCGCAGGCTTACCTTTGGGAACATTCGGTCGTGCGAGTCGGGTGGCTGTCGAGCTTGTGCGCTGGTTGTTCGCCCGAAAGGTGGGCCAGTCCGCCGCCTTGACTTCTAACGAGGCGACCTTCTCCAAGTCACCTTCGGCCTGTTGCAGTCGTTCGGCTTCAGTGGCGACGTGGTCGAACCGGGAGTTACCAGCCGAGCATTTGGCCATCGCTCCAATCAACGACAGGTTACAGTCGCACTGCCAGGGACCGAGGTAGAGGATGCCGTTGGCGGGAATGGCACCGTCGTTGCAACCCGGACGGACTGCTCCGTCGATAAGCACTCTCTTGCTTGCCCGGTCGAAACGAAGCGTCCCCTCGCCGCGAACAAACAACGAGTCAGGACAGGCCGTGAGCCGCGTGCAAGCCACTTTGCGGAAGTTGAGATTCTCGACCACAGAGCCGGATACCGGATCGACTGCCACGTGGCTGCTTCCGCGGCCTACACCGAGCACGGCAAGTCCGTCTAAGAAGATCACATTCGGGTTATTGCTGATTTTCTTCTTCTGCCAGAGCAACTTACCATTCTTGGTGGAGATAGCCACGACGTTCATTCTGGTTTGCCCCTGGATGATGAGCGCCTCAGGAGTGGCAACGGCCATGCAGACGCTGCGGAATCCCGGCGTCGAAATCAGCCCCCGTCCCGGCTCCTCGATGAGGCGTAGAACCTCGGAATCACTGTTCGTCCAAAAGACCTTCCCTGTTTTGGAGTCCAGGCCCCGTAGATGATTATCGGGACAATACAGAAAGAGTCTCCCGTCAAGTATAGCTAATCCCCGGGAGTCAATTAGGGCCTCTTCCTTATGTTGCCATAGGAGGCGCTTACCATCGAGCCTATACGCTGCTAATCTGTGGCCGAATCCCCACGGTACCCTCGGCCTCTGGTAATATCCTACACTGAGGTCCGCCCAGCTCCAGCCTCCGAAGTTACGGTCTCCTTTGGTAATCTTTGCCTCGCCCCCTTTTTCACCGGCCAAAACGAAGAGAACGCCGTCTTGCATCGCCATCCACTTCCAGTCGCCCTCCAGGCCGGGAATCCGAATCCGTCCTTTTTCCCTACCGGTACGCGCATCGAGCATGAGGCAACTATCGCCGTCAATCATATAGAAGATGTTTTTGGTGGCAACGAAGGCAGACCGGTGCACCAGATATCCCCTGGGCAGGTCACGCTGCCACAGCACGATGCCGTTGTAGCCATTGCGGGCGATCAGCTTGTTTAGCATGTCCCATTCACGCGGATGGTGGGCGATGTGCCCTGTTGCCAGGAAGGTCCTGCCACCGGCCGCTGTCGTGATGGCCGGCATCCCAATGTAGAACGGTTCTGCCAGGAATTGCGTCAAGTACGGCGCTCTAATGACCTTGTCCGTGGACACGGGGTTATTGTCCGG
>Ga0307439_1001881_pt1 | contig 12837 bp, 11 predicted proteins | sample SalMarWE160490MG_FD_202142 | JGI IMG/M metagenome (GOLD analysis project Ga0307439, IMG submission 202142) | Salt marsh sediment microbial communities from the Plum Island Ecosystem LTER, Massachusetts, United States - WE1604-90 | ecosystem: Environmental > Aquatic > Marine > Intertidal zone >... | reverse complement strand
CAAATGCCGCAGGTTACTATCAGTGAAAATTTCACAGCAGGCTTCGGCATAGATTCACAGGTTCAGGTGACCCACGAGCTTGAGGACAAAAAGACACGAATCCAGGGCGGAAATCGCATCGATACATATCACTACCGTATCGCTCTGAGCAATTACAAGAATACAGCGGTCGAAATGCAATTGCTGGACCGCCTGCCCTACACGGATGATACTTCAATCAAAATAGAACTTGAAAAAACCGAACCACAGTTAAGCACAGACAGCGAATACCTGCGCAGAAGCCGGAAGAAGGGTATTTTACGCTGGGACATGAAGCTGGCGCCGAATAGCATTGACAGCAGCGCAACCGTTGTAAAGTACAGCTTCACTATGGAGTATGACAGAAACATGCAAATCCAGCCTCGCCGGACAGCCGGACGTTAATAACTTGGCTGCCATATATCAACGGCCAAGCACACGCCCAAACCAGCTATAATTTTGTCGCCTGGTTTGGGCGTGTTGTTTTTTGGCCCAAGAAGTTTTCTTCGCTCCGCCTGAAATTGATAATCCCAAATTCTTGATTCTAAATCATTGACATCCGTTTCTCATATCGTTATTTTTAATGGAGTTAATGAATAATGAATATCGAACAAGGAATATCGAATGTCGAACTAATCTATTTTCCTTCATCAATCGTCATTCCTTGTTCGATATTGGATATTATTTTTGGTATCTGGAGCTTAACTTTGAGGATTCTTTCGGGCATACAACCATCCGGCAAACTTCATATAGGCAACTTTTTCGGTGCCATGCGTCAGCACCTGCGGTTACAGGCTGAGCACAATTGCTTTTATTTCATCGCCGACTTCCATGCTCTTACCAGCAACCCAATGCCGGCCGAGGTTTTCGGCCATACTCTTGATGTCGCAATAGATTATATCGCTTTGGGCCTCGACACCGAAAAAACCATATTCTGGCGACAATCCGATGTGCCCGAAGTTACGGAACTGACCTGGCTGCTTTCCTGCGTAACGCCAATGGGCCTATTGCAGAGATGCACAAGCTACAAGGACAAAGTCGCTCAGGGTCTGGCCCCTAATCACGGCCTGTTCGCATACCCTGTCCTCCAGGCCGCAGACATCCTCATTTACAACAGCGACCTTGTCCCGGTTGGCGCCGACCAGAAACAGCATATCGAGGTTACTCGCGACATCGCAATACGATTCAACAACGCTTACGGCGTAGTCTTCACCGTGCCGGAAGAACACATCATCGAATCCGTAGCCGTTGTCCCGGGCGTCGATGGCCGAAAGATGAGTAAAAGCTACGGAAATACCATCGAGATATTTGAACCGGAAGATAGTGTTAGAAAAAAGATTATGAAAATCGTTACCGACTCCACGTCGGTCGAAGACCCCAAGGACCCCGACAAATGCAACGTCTTTGCACTTTTGAAGCTGGTAGCCTCGCCTGAGGAGTTGGCCGAGTGGGAAAACAAATACCGAAATGGCGGCCTGGGCTACGGCCAGGCCAAAAAACGCCTCGCCGAGCTGATGATAGATTATTTCAAGCCGTTCCGACAGAAAAGAAACGAGCTTGAAAATAATATCGACTATGTCAAAGAAGTCCTTGCTAAGGGCGCCGGGCGGGCAAAAGCCGTAGCCCGGGAAACGCTCGAAAAGGCCCGCCAGGCTGTCGGACTAAGAAGATAACTATGGCTGATAAGCTTGTTACAATTGTACAGTTCCCCAGTTATATTGACGCCGAGATGGCGAAACAGTTGCTCGATGATTTCGGGATCAAATCGGTTGTGACCGGACAGAACGCTGCAAATGTATATTCTGTGCCTGTCTTTGCCCAGGCAAGTCTGCAAACTTTTGAAAGTCAGGCCCAGCAGGCGCTGGAAATTCTTGAATCTCACAAAAAGCAGGACCCGTTAGAAGTCAACAATAATTCTGCGCCACCAGCGGAAAAAAATAGCTTCTAACAAGTCAGGAACAATAATACCGAGGGCATAAATTGGCTGATTATCGCGTAAATCTTGACATATTTGCAGGGCCTATGGATTTGCTCTTGTATCTGGTCCGCAAGGAGGAGGTGGATATTTACGATATTTCCATCGCTAAAATAACCGACCAGTACATCCATTATATCGAAATGCTCAAGAGCCTTGATATTGACCTGGCCGGCGACTTTCTGGTAATGGCCGCAACGCTGATGCAGATAAAATCGGCAATGCTCCTGCCAAAAGCAGAACCCGATTCCGACCTTATTGGAGAGGATGATCTGGCCGACCCCCGCGCAGAGCTTATCCGCCAGCTCCTCGAATATAAGAGGTTCAAGGACGCCGCTAATCTACTCAATGCGGCGGCCGATGAGCAAAAAGAGCGCTTCCCTCGTCCCGGCACTATTGTCGAACGGCTAAAACCGAGCGCCGAGCCCGAGATTGATATTGAACAGGTCAGTATCTGGGACCTGCTCGAGGCCTTTGATTCAATATGCAAAGCCACCGGCACTATTGGCGACATCAGCCGTATTAAGGACGATACGCCCATTGATTTGTATCAGATAGAGATTTTGCATCGGCTGCAGACAGAAGGCCCGATGACTTTTGAACGCCTCTTCGAGGCCAGAACCAATCGTCTTGCAATGATAGGATTATTCCTTGCACTTTTGGAATTGATTCGAGAGAAGTTAATTTGGGCCAAACAACAGACCTCCTCCTCTTCTATATACTTAAGGCCCTTAACTGATGAACCTGCCGAGCAGGCCGTCCAAAAGGCCATCATTGCCGCCGAGGCCGACAACAAGCCTGCTCATCCCCAAGCTTCGCTTGAGTCTGCCACGCGGCAAAAACCACCTCCTCTGACAATTTCTGAATTTGCCTCAAAAATCAGGTCCGTGGTTTTGCACCCAAAGCAGGAACAAGTCGAAGACCCCTTCCAACAGGCCGAAGAAATACAAGCCGCTGAAGACCATAAAAATTGACGATTGAAAGTGCCTAAAGTGAGCTAATGATTTAGGCTATCAGGCCATCAGGTTACCAGGTAGTGGCTATCAGGGTACCAGGTTATCAGGATAACTGCACAGCATAAATTTGTCTTTTCCTGATTTCCTGATTCACTGATAACCTGCATCCTGGTGTTCTGATCTACTGATACCCGTATTTTAGGCACTTTAAACTTTAGGCACTTAGCTATTAGCTTAATGAGCTAAAGCCCATGCCCAGGCTTTCGATAAGTTCAGGTGGTGTGCTGAGTTTGAGGTCTCCACGTATCAATAATTGAGTTATTATGGGTCTGTGGTTATTTGCTTTTGCGGTTTTTTGTGCTATGCTTTAAATAGCGAATATAGTGGGGGATGAAGAGATTTACACACCGATATTACGCTTATAGCCCTCAATAAGTGGGAAATGTACAGCGTTTGCTCGTACAGTTTGTAGGGTTAATTGCCATCGGTTGAACGATGTGGTTTTCATGTAAACTTAATGGCAGTTTATGTCGATTTAAATCTGGTACTGGGGCGACCATCGTTAAAGCAGCCGAGTTTGATATAAGTACAACGCCCTATAATAATAATAAGATATGGGGGGTGCCCTAAAAATCAACTTTGTTGGCTAAAAAGAGGTAAGAACTTCAATGCACCAACCGTTTTCCGCTGCGAGGAGAACAAAGATGGTCCCAAAAACAGGCAAAATTTGTTGTCGCCGAGGTTTCTCGTTAGTTAGCCTAATGATTGCAATTGTTATCCTCTTGGTGGCGCTTATCGGAACTTCCAATTTTAGATATTTTTCCGCTTTGGATGCACAAAAAGCTGCCGCAAGGATAACCGCCGCCAGAATCGGACTGATGCTCTGCGAAAGTTGGCGGGGTCTCGGAGGCATAGAGACCTATGATCCAGCAACATATTTTGGTTCAGCGCTGACAATCACCCAAAGCGCCGGCCCCAACAAACCCGAGGATTTTACCCTCCTGGGAAGCTATACCGTTACTTTAAATGGCGCTATCTATTATATCACTTTATCATGGAAAGACGTTAGTACCGGATTGAGGGCCTTGAATGTCGTTGTAGCCTGGGCGCAGCGGCCCCAGGGACTGAGCAGCATTACTGATGTAGATAAATTTTTTAGGCTCACAACTTACGCCTTATAAAGACTTCTGCAAAATCGAGGTTAGGCATACTTTGGAAAGAAAAAATTGTCTTTTAATTTTTTCTTTTCAAACAATAAATTATTACGATGATTAAAAAAAGATTAACAGCCTTACGTGGCTTTACACTTATAGAGTTGATAATAGCCATAGTAATTATAGTTATTGTCATATTTGCTATTGGTGTGGTCGTAGTTAACAGTCAGCGTGGCTGGAACATTATGTACAATCGCATATACTCCGATACCGTTACCGACAGCTACGTTGCAAGGAGGAAGTTTGACACAGTAATGCGCAAGGCAAGCGGGGAAAGCTTCTTGTTGGATGGTACCGGCAGTTGGCTCGAGGTATATTACTATGCAGACGAAGATTCGGCTGTTGTTGACCGCTATGCACGTTTCTATGTGGCTAACGGTGACCTGAATGTCGAGTACGGCCAACTGAATCCAAAGGTAACACAAACGGTCGAGACCGTCTGTGGGAACGTATCTGGTTGTACGTTTAAGCAGGCCGGCCGATCCGCTCAAATGATACTTACGCTCGATAACGGAGAGCAGAACAGTACCGTTGTCTCATCTGCGGTTACGCACAATTAAAAAAAAGCGTCTCCTAAAAAAGAGAGGGAGTTGAATATGAAAAAGCTGCTACAATCAAAAAAGCGCGGCTCCGCAATACCGCTGGCAATGCTTGTGGTTGTATTATTGCTTGCAATAGGTACAGGGTTACTAAGGCTCGGTCTGGACAGCCGCATCATCTCTATACGAACCGCCTCGGATATTACAGCCCGATGCGCCGCCGACGCCGGACTGACAAAGGCTCTCTTTGAAATGAACGGGAAATTGCAAGTTAAACCCTGGGACGGCAGCACCCTGCCGCTGGAAACAGAAGTAAGCCTGCCTAATTGTGACGCAGTCTTTAGTTACACAGTTATCAGTGGTCCCAGTGGCTATACCCTCCAATCTACCGGCAATAGCAACCAGGCCCAAAGAACAGTTAGCTGCACTTTACAACTGCGGGGACCATTTGAATCGGCGATCTTCACGGACGGATTCATAAATTTGGCTAATTCGGCTGTGGTTGACTGGTACAATTACGACGCGGGCGACGCAAATCTGAAAGTCGCCACAAACAGTACTGCAGAAGGCTCTGTCTGTCTGGCAAACTCGGCAACTATAAAGGGCGATGTTTCTGTGGGTATGGGCGGAGACCCTGAGACCGCTATCGAGTTAGGAAACAGTGCAGAAATTGAAGGTCAGAGTACAGCCTTGACCGAGGAAGTGGAGCTGCCACCGGTAACCGTGCCTGAATCGCTGGAGTCTTCGCCCTCTCTCGGAACTATAAATGATAGTAATACAATAATAACCAGTTCCGCGAAGTATAATAGCATTGACCTTGGGAACAGCGAAACAGTTACAATCAGGGGGGACATCACACTTTATATTACCGGTGACATAACGCTCGGTAATTCTGCCGAACTGCAGATAGAAGAGGATTCGTCTCTGACTCTGTATTTAGGTGGGGATTTTGAAGGCAAAAACTCAAGCGCTGTCAATAACCTGACCAAAGACGCAAAGCAACTACAAATATATGGCCTTGATAGTTGCGAGACTATACAATTTAAGAACGGCAGTGATTTATACGGAGCAATTTATGCCCCTAATGCAGATGTAATAATGAACAATAGCGCCACCGTATATGGAGCAGTTGTAGCCGAGAGTTTTGATATGAAAAACTCCGGTGTCTTTATGTATGATGCCTCCCTGAGAGATGCAAGTGTAAATGACATAGCTGTGTACTTCACAATAAAGAACTGGCACGAGTAATATAATAGGCAAACCAATCTGGAAATAAGGTTTGAATATACGGCAGCTTCGTTCTAAAACGCCGACTTCGACAAGCCAGCCTCAACAAGCTTGGAAGGGTTCAGTCAAGCCGGTCAGCTCGGCCGGATATAACACCGGACAATCACGATATCATTTCTCAACACGCCTGTCTCGGCTTGGCCGAGCCACGACGGGCACTTCTAAAATGTTACATCGCACGAAAATTCTTGACATGCGGGCTTGAGTGTGAAATAATTCCAATCCTTTACAGAATTTAGCTGAAAGAAATAAAAGTGTCGCACAAAATTGTATCCAAAAAGCAGCTTTCAGAAGATGTTTTCACTGCTGAAATCGAAGCACCGCTGGTTGCGCAGGCAAGACAGCCGGGCCAATTTGTCATTATCAGTATAAACAACGAATACGCCGAGCGGATTCCTCTGACAATCGCCGGAGCCGACCCGGGAAAGGGCACCATCCGCCTCATCTGGCAGCGTGTCGGCAAAACCACTGCCGAATTGGCTGATTTGCAGCAAGGTGACGAAATCACTAATGTCGCAGGGCCGTTAGGCAAGCCAACTCATCTCGAAAACTTCGGCACCATTGTCTGCGTTGGCGGCGGCATCGGCAATGCACCCTTGCTGCCCATCACAAAAGCCTTGAAGGCCCAAGGCAACAAAGTCATCAGCATCCTCGGGGCAAGAAGCAAAGAGCTGCTCATCCTCGAAGAGGAATTCGCACAGATAAGCAGCGAATTGATAATCACGACCGATGACGGCTCATACGGACGAAAAGCACTGGTGACCGAACCATTGAAAGAATGCTGTCAGCGCAATCCAAAGCCGGACCAGGTCTTTGTAATTGGCCCGGCTATAATGATGAAGTTCTGCTGCGAGGTAACAAAACAGTTTAATATTCCTACACAAGTATCGCTCAACACTATTATGGTTGACGGCACCGGTATGTGCGGCGGCTGCCGAATCGAATTTGATGGTCAGCCAAAATTCGTTTGTGTTGACGGGCCGGAATTTGACGGGCACAAAGTCAACTTCGATTTGATGATGAAAAGATTGAATGCCTACAAAGACCAGGAGCAAAGAGCACACGAACAATATAAAAAATACCGATGTAAAATAGGCATGGACAAATAGAACCGTGAACATATCTGTTAAGTGGGTGCGTGAATGAGTAAATGAGTGGATGCGTTAATGAGCAAATGTGTCACTCATTAACTCATAAACTCATATACCCATAGCACGCGCCAATAGGGATTCCTTACAGTGACAGATAAAGAAAGTCAAGAACTTCTGCAGCAGCTTCTACAAAAGCAAAAAACCGGAAAACTCACACCCGCCGACAGATACAAAATACCTCCACAGGATATGCCCGAACAGGACCCCATCACCAGAAGGGGTAACGTCAGCGAAGTGGCAACCGGCTACACAGAAACCCAGGCGCGACTGGAAGCTATGCGCTGCCTCCAGTGCAAAAAGTCCCCTTGCATTAACGGCTGTCCGGTACGAATCAGAATAAGAGACTTTATTGCCGTCATTGCTGATGGCCACTATAAAAAAGCCCTGGACATCATAAAGGAAAACTCACTATTGCCTGCTGTTTGTGGCCGAGTGTGTCCGCAGGAAGTCCAGTGCCAGCAAACATGCACTATTGGCTTAAAATTCAAAGACCCCACAAAAGCCGTTTCAATCGGCCGACTTGAAAGATTTGTTGCCGACCTCAACCAAAACGCCGGCAGCGTCCCGGCCGTCGCAGCCGAGACCGGAATGAAAGTCGCCGTTATCGGCTCGGGCCCCGGCGGTATTGTTACCGCCGCTGACCTCAGAAGGGCAGGCCACGATGTTACAATATTCGAGGCCTTTCATAAAACGGGCGGCGTGATGGTTTATGGAATCCCGGAGTTTAGACTACCTAAAGCCATTGTGCAAAAGGAAATCGACATCCTGACCAAAATGGGTGTCAAAATCACCTGTAACTTCGTTGTCGGCAGAACAAGAACCATCGAGCAATTGCTCAAAAAGGACGGTTTCGATGCCGCCTATATCGGTGTTGGAGCAGGTCTGCCGAGGTTTATGGGCATTGAAGGCGAGTCCCTTATCGGCGTATATAGTGCCAACGAATATCTCACACGCGCAAATCTTATGAAGGCATACGACTTCGGCTCCGGAGCCGACACCCCAATCGCCATCTCAAGGAAAGTCGCCGTTATTGGCGGCGGCAATGTTGCTATGGACTCAGCAAGAACAGCACTGCGACTCGGAGCCGAAAAGGTCTATCTGGTCTATCGAAGAACCGAAAAAGAAATGCCCGCACGAATTGAGGAAGTCCATCACGCGCAGGAAGAAGGAATCGAATTTCACATACTGCAAAGCCCAAAACGAATAATCGGCGATGAGAATAGCCGTGTTATTGCCATCGAATGTCTCAAGTATCGGCTTGGTGAACCGGACGAATCCGGCCGACGCAGGCCTATTCCCATCGAAGGCTCAGAGTTCACTATGGAGCTTGACACGGTCATCGTGGCTATCGGCAACAAGCCCAATCCGCTCATAACGCAGACGATGCCGGAACTGGCAACAACTAAGTGGGGTACCATCGTCGTTGACGAGCAAACTATGGCCACCTCGGTACCGGGCGTTTATGCAGGTGGAGACATCGTTTCCGGCGCCGCGACCGTCATCCTCGCAATGGGCCAGGGCCGAATCGCAGCCAATGCTATAAACCAGTACCTTGCAAAGAAAAAATCCCAAATCGAATAGGTACGTGTGTAGCACGGCCATCCTGGCCGTGTTTTCACGGGCTGGAAGCCCGTGCCACATTGAGCAGCAGCTTATTCACAGAGATTTTCATACCAGATGACACCTAATCCACCTGCACCTTCTGCTTCTTCACAGGTTAATACATCAAGGTCGCCATCGTTGTCCAAATCCAATAGCTCAATCCGGTCGTACTTAACTCCAAGCTCATCGCCGCTGATATCATGGTGTATCCATTTTGTATCTGTTACACTATTTTTATATGACAGCCACCGCACACCGTGTTTGCCCCGAGCGTTCTCACAAGTAAATACTATATCTTTACGTCCATCCTTATCGATGTCCCCCACAGCAACAGCTTTTGCCGTACCTGTATTGTCAGGCAGGTCGATTAAATTTTGCTGCCAGGACAGACCTGTCGCGTCAAGGCGGCGAATATACAATATGTTGTTTGGCCTAACTGCGACAAGAACGTCCTCCAAAGCGTCCTGGTCCAAATCCACTATCTTCATGAACATTACCTCTTTGCCTTTGCCGCCGATGAAATGATTTGTCCATTCCTGATATTGGGTGGTTCCCGGCCCTGGATTTTCAAGCCAGCGACATCCTTGCAGGCGATGTACATCTTCCCTTCTGTCCGATACGACGACGTCAAGGTCACCATCACCATCCATGTCAGAGAGAATGATAGACATAATCCAGCCGGCGCCGGATATCGAATGATATTTAAAGGCAGAAAGAGACCGTGGATTGTTTGGAGATTCAAACCATCCAATTTGTGCGTTATTCTTTCCGCCGGCTATGAGATCGACACCATTTACACCGTCCAACTGCACGGGAACACAAAACATCCATTGCATTTGTCCCTCGGAGACAGGAATAGCCTTTGTATCCCACTTGCCGGGTTCTAAATAGTCATTGTCATCCGCCGGTGCCCAATTTACGAATAGCTTTTTCGTGCGGCCCTCACAAGAGCTGATAATATCAACAGCACCGTCATTGTCGAGGTCAACAAATACGGCATCTTCGACTGATGGTGTTTGACCGGCTGTAACTGCCGGCCATTGTTTGTCAACCTCGTCATACCCAGGATGAAGATAGGCCCTTGTAATCCCCCCTTGCTCGAAGCCTGTTGCGATGTCCACAAGGCCATCATTATTGACGTCGGCCAACCTGACCCCATCGGCACCTCGGGACGAATTATCAATTATATGAAGCGGCCAGGAGGGCACCAGATTGGATTTACCACGCACGGACGCAATCGCAGAGGAATGGGTGCGATTATCTCCGCAGGTGGTACATATAAAAATTGTTGTACTGATGATTAACCACACGCTGGAGCACTTTTGCACCAAATGAAACTATTCTATAAAAGACTTATTCACTGTGTATAGTTTCTTAATACCAGACCGTAATTATAATATTAGGCTCGGTCTTTTTGGCCTGGAGCTGGCCTGTAATGATGTTTGTTCGTTTTATCGAGACACCCGGGTTTTCCTGCAGCCATTTGGTGATTTGCTCATCAAGAAAATTTATAGCGCCCGGGTGCAGCTTTGTAAAGAAGGTTCTGACGCCTGCGATTCGGTTGGTGGAAACGACTTTTTCAGCCGGCTTCATCGCAACAGGCTTCGGCACATCAATCTTCGGCGCCTCCACCGGGCTGCTGCCACCTAAATCCAGGGGTGAATGCGAAACACCCGTTCCGCCTGCATCGGCATCGTCAAAAGGAATCGGCTTATCAAGGTCTTCGCCAAGAGGGATGGGTTCGTTGAGATTTTGACCGCCAAGATTACTGCTGTTGAAATTATCCATAGATTCTCCCTTTCCTAAAAAATTAACTTCTGATAATGGCATCTGGATATGGTATGAGTAACCGCCTGATAAAAAAAACGGCGTGATGACTTAGCCGAATATCTCATTTGTTTTATTTGTCTAAGCCTTGTTCAGCTTCAGGTTTAGAGTTATCTTCTTTGGCCTTTGGCTTTTCAGACTAAGCCTCTTATTTGCCCTTTTCAGCAGCCTTGGACTTTGCTTGGGCCTCAGCCATCAGCTTTTTCGCCTCAGCCATTAGTTTTTCAGCATCAGCTTTGGTTTTTGCTGCGTCGGATGTTGCTTTTTGGGCTTCGGCGGTTACACGCTCGGCCCGAGCGTCCGCTTCTCTGGCAGCGTTTCTGGCCAGAGCTTTTTCCGCCTGGGCATCGAGGCGTGATTGTTCATATTCCTGGGCTTTGCGCTGCTGTTCCTCTTTGCGAGACTTGTCTCCAAAGAAGTCTGTAATAGTTTTTTGCAGACCTCCGGGGGCAGCCGGTTCGTGTTTTCTTCTGATTTCTGCCATTATTTCTTCTTTTGGCCTGCCGCCGGTGGAATAAGTCGGAGTTAGTATAAACACAGTCTCAATCGCTCGCTGCTCGGTATCTTCACCGGAGAACAGAAAGCCGATCAGAGGTATATCTTTTAGTATCGGAACTCCGCGGACGACACCAAAGTCTTCGGTCTTTCTCATTCCGCCGATTATGAGACTTTCACCCGGGCGAACTCGGTTTTCCTTGTTATTGATTTCCTTTTTGGTTATGATTGGTACCTGCTTGACGCCATGAGGAGTATTTTTTGCGCCCAGCAGGATGCTGGTTTCCAGGCCGATGTAGCCGTCCGCAAAGACGTGGGGAGTGATTTCAAGCGAGTCAATTACCTCTTTATATTCTATTTCAGTTGTGACAACGAGGCCAGCCCCGCTGACTGAAGTACGACCGGGTGCGACTTTTGTTACCGTTTGTAACGGTACATTTTGAGTGTTTTTAACTATTGCTGTTTTACCGTTGACGGTCTCGAGGATTGGGCTCATCAGGATTTTCAGATAACCCCTTGATTCAAGCAGGTCCACCAGGGCCGTGAATTCGTGGGTCGTGCTCAAGTATCCAATTTTTAGGCCCATTCTGGCGCGAACAAGTTCCCTCAATGAAGCCCCTGGAAATGCAGGCAGAGATTCATCATCCAATACTAATTCCTGAACATTAGCTCCAAAGGCAGTCCCGCCGGGCTTCATCGTAACGTTCTCACCAAACAAGTTTTCAATTGCGATAGTTGTTTCCCGGTCGAATGTCTTATCTGCGTAAATATCGGATATGAGGCATTCTATCTTGACCTGAATCGGAGGGATATCCACCGCTTCCAGAAGCTCAAGTACTGCATTGGCATCTTCTTCGGTTGGGCATCTGGCTATCAACTGGTTGGTAGCTGGGTTACTGCTGACGGTGTAGTCCACCAATTTCGTCTCTTTGCCTTTTTTGTCGAAGAGCTTGGTTGCAAATTGCTCGTGGACAATTTTCTTAAGCTCATCGGAGGTATGGTGCCTGCAAAAGTAAAATAATTTGAACTCCGGTGCGCCGCCGACCATTTGCTTGACGATTTTGGGTGGTGTTGTGTAGATTTCGGGTATAGGGATACTTGTTTCGGTAGCGGTAACATCGATTTGTAAATCGCTTAGAACCTTCTTGGCATTGTGTTCGGTATTTGTCTGGGCAAAAAGGTTACAAACTCCCCCTGCAAACATTATAATCCCTACAGTCACAGTCGGGATTAGCCATCGACTGCGGCTAACATTTTTGCCGCTGCTTGTCATAATTTTGTACCCGTCATTGTAATCCCAGGTCTAATAAACAGTGTTTTTCATAATATCATGTACCTACAACCCGAGTTTAGACGGAAATTGAGAGTATTATACTGTATACTTTCTTTATCGTCAAGCATATTCTGAAAGAATTAGTAAAAATATTTTCTCATTGTTGGTCTTACCCAAACTTAAACATTAGACTAAACCGCGTTTTTTTGCTATTTTTGGACGATTATGCCGAGAAAAAAGCACAAAATTACAGTCGGTTTTATAGCGTTAGGCTGTCCAAAAAACTTGGTAGATAGTGAAAGAATGTTGGCAGAAATCGCCGAGGCGGGTTTTTTGATAACCGCTGAGCCTGATAATGCCGACGTCGTTGTCATCAATACCTGCTGTTTTATTGCCCCGGCCAAAGCCGAATCGCTCGAAGTAATAAGGCACTTTGTGGACCGAAAGCTCAGCCCGCCACGGCGGGTAAAAAAAGTGATTGTTGCGGGCTGTCTGCCGGA
>Ga0307439_1001878_pt1 | contig 12853 bp, 6 predicted proteins | sample SalMarWE160490MG_FD_202142 | JGI IMG/M metagenome (GOLD analysis project Ga0307439, IMG submission 202142) | Salt marsh sediment microbial communities from the Plum Island Ecosystem LTER, Massachusetts, United States - WE1604-90 | ecosystem: Environmental > Aquatic > Marine > Intertidal zone >... | reverse complement strand
ATGCCAAGATCAACGATCTCTACGAGGGCACAGGTCAGATCAACCGCCTGATCGTCGCCCGACAGATCTTGGGATACACGCGTCATGAATTAAGTTAGGCGGTGGACTTGGGACGCAACTTGATCGAATTGGACAGGTTGCGAAACAGATGTGGTTTTCCTGTTTGATGGGATCTCATGGTTTGGATCCCCCATGAGAGGAGTGGATTCTATGGGCTATCGAATACAGAAAGCGGCCGTGATCGGATCAGGGACGATGGGCGGCAGTATCGCTGCGCTCTTCGCCGGTTTGGGGATTCCGACATTACTGCTGGACATCGTACCTAGAGAATTGACGGATGCGGAGCAGACAGCGGGCTTGACATTGGACGACAAACCCGTGCGCAATCGCATTGTGGAAAACGGTTGGAAAGCGGTGACCAGGAGCCGCCCGCCTGCGGTATTGAGTGAAATTTCCAAGGAACGCATCTCGCTGGGCAACCTGGATGACGATTTCGATCGATTGGCCGAAGTCGACTTGATCATCGAGGCCATCGTCGAAAATTTGGCCATTAAACAGGGCTTGTTCGAACGCATCGAAAAGGTGCGCAGTGATAATTGCGTCGTTGCCAGCAACACATCCGGATTGTTGATCCGGGATATCGCTAAGGGAAGGGGTGAAGGTTTCCAGAAGCACTTTCTGGGGATGCACTTCTTCAACCCGCCGCGCTGGCTGAAGCTGCTGGAAATCATCCCGCATGAAAAAACGGATAAAAAAGTACTCGAGGCTATTGTGGAATTTGGCAAAGAAGTGCTGGGGAAGGGCGTCGTGATCTGCAGGGACACGCCCAATTTCATCGCCAACCGCATGTTTTCCATCACCAGCACCAACGAATTCGCCTACGTCCTGGACAACGAATACGGTATCGAAGAAATCGATACCATCGCTGGTATGCTGATCGGACGCCCCAAGACGGCAGTGTTCCGCTTACTGGATCTGGTCGGCAACGACATCGCCGCTCACGTCTCTGCCAATCTCTACGATTTGATCCCCGAAGACGAATCCCGCGAGATTCTGAAACACGAATCGACCTCGAAACTGATGGCAGAGATGATCGAGCGGGGCTGGTTGGGCAACAAAACCAAAGTCGGTTTCTATAAGCGTGTGGATACGGAAGATGGCAAGAAAGAGTTCTGGGTGCTCAATCCGAAAACGATGGATCACGAACCGCCGCAGAAACCGCGCTTTGACCTCTTCTCTGAAGGGCGAAAAATCAAGGACCTGGGCGAACGGTATGCATGGATCGTCTCTCAAGTGGATTCCGAAGAGGCTTCAGAGCAGACGCGCAGAATGGCGCGCTTCATCTGGGAGACCACGGCGAACGCGCTGGCTTACGCCTCGCGCCGCGTGCCTGAGATCGCCGACCGTTTCATCGACGTCGACCGCGCCCTCAAGTGGGGCTTTGCCAACGAGATCGGCCCCTTTGAAATTTGGGACGGCCTGGGTGTGAAGGAAACACTCGAACGTCTGGAAGAGAAGGGCCTCGAAGTCGGCTCCTGGGTGAAGACCATGTTGAAGAAGGGTTGTGCGACCTTCTATCAATATCAGGATGGCCAAATCATCGGCTATTACGATCTGAAAAAGAAAGGTTACGTAGCACTGGAGCGGGACGAGTGGATTCTGCCGCTTGCAGCGATCAAAGGGTGTGAAGGTGCGGTGCTTAAAAAGAACGCTTCGGCCAGTTTGATCGACATGCAGGATAACGTCGGTCTGGTGGAGTTTCACAGCACCGCCAACGCGCTCGATCAGGACATTTTCGATATGCTCGAACATGCACTCGACCAGGCCGAGGATGGCCGTTTCGATGCCCTGGTGATCGGCAACGAGGGGCAGCATTACTGCGCGGGCGCAAATATCATGCTGATCTGGATGGGTGCACAGCAGGATGCCTTCGATCAGATCGAGGTGATGATTCGCGGTATGCAGGACGGTTTGATGCGCATACGTTACTTTCCCAAACCGATTATCGCCGCACCGCATGGCATGGTTTTGGGCGGTGGGGCTGAATTATCCATGGCTTGCGCCAAGCGTGTCGCTGCCGCGGAGACGTTCATCGGTCTGGTGGAGATGGGTGTTGGCGTGATCCCATCGGGTTCGGGAACGAAGGAATTGATGCGGCGGGTGATCAACCCCGTGATGCGAATCCCGGACGCCGATCCGAATTCGGTCATCCTGAAAGTATTCGAACAGATCGCCCTGGCGAAGGTCGCTACAGGCGCCTTCGAGGCCTTCGAGATGGGATTCTTCCAGCCAGGAGATCGGGTGATCATGAAGAAGGAACACCTCTTGGCGGAAGCCAAACGCAGCGCCTTGGCGATGGTGCAGGAAGGCTATCGGCCGCCGATGCCGGAGAAGATTTACGCGGCAGGACGCGATGTGTTGGCCTTGCTGCGGGCTGCCGTGTGGGATCTTAAAGAAGCGGGTTGGGCGACGGAGCACGATGCGCTCATCGCCGGCAAACTGGCGCGTGTGCTGTGCGGCGGCGAGTTGTCCGAGCCGACCTGGGTCGATGAACAAACGATCCTCGATCTGGAGTGTGAGGTCTTCCTCGAGCTTTGCCACGAGCCGAAGACGCTCGAACGGTTGGCGCACATGATCGAACACAACAAACCGCTGCGGAATTAAGCGTATGGCTGGGTGTCAGATTGCGTTTGCTTCCTGATACCCGTGCTGTAAGGAGTGGAATCGATGGCAAAAGAAGCGGTGCTTGTAGCTGGGGCTCGAACGGCGGTCGGGCGAGCGAATAAAGGTACGCTGCGTAACTACCGCCCGGAAGACATGGTCAAAGCGGTATTGCAGGCAGCGTGGACACGCGCGGGTGATTTCGATAAGGCGATTGTAGATGACATTGTCATCGGCTGCGCTTTTCCAGAAGGAACGCAGGGGTTAAACATGGCGCGGCATGCCGGGCTGTACGCCGGATTTCCGGCCTCGGTTCCGGCGATGACAGTCAATCGGTTTTGTTCCTCCGGTTTGCAGACCATCGCCCAATCATGTGAACGCATCCTGGCCGGCGGGGCGGACATTATCCTCGCCGGTGGGTTGGAGAGCATGAGCATGGTCCCGATGACGGGTTTCCGTCTTAGCCCACACCCCACACTGGTGGTCGAGATGCCGGAGGCTTACATTCGCATGGGTCAGACGGCCGAGAACGTCGCCGAGCAGTACAACATCAGCCGCGCTGACATGGATGCGTTTTCGTTGAGCAGCCATCAAAAAGCTGCCAAAGCGCAAGACGAAGGGCTTTTCAAGGACGAGATCGTTCCCCTGGAAGTCGAAACCCACACGCTTGAGGGCAGCGAAACGGTGATCTTCGATCAGGACGAGTTGATACGGCGGGATACGAGCGTGGAAGCGTTGGGAAAACTGCGACCTGCTTTCACCCCCAACGGCACGGTGACGGCAGGGAATTCCTCACCATTGTCAGATGGGGCTGCAGCGGTCGTCGTGATGAGCGCTGAGAAGGCCAAGGAACTGGGTGTCACACCGTGGATGCGTTATGTTGGTTATACGGCGGCCGGAGTCCCGCCGGAGATCATGGGCATCGGTCCCATGGAAGCTGTGCCCAAAGCGCTCGATCGATACAGTTTCAAATTAAAGGACATCGAATTGATCGAACTCAATGAGGCCTTTGCCTCGCAAAGCCTTGCCGTGATCCGAGAGTTGGGATTAAATCAAGAAATCTTGAACGTCAACGGCGGCGCCATCGCTCTGGGCCATCCTTTAGGCGGCACCGGTGCGAAGTTAACTGTGCAGATCATGCACGAAGCGCGACGGCGGAAGGTGAAAACTGTGATGGTCACCATGTGTATCGGCGGTGGTATGGGTGTGGCAGGCATTTTCGAAAATTTGCTGACCTAGCTACAGTAGGCGTTGGACGACACATTGCGAGGATATATTTCCAGAACGAGAGGAGTGAATCATGCCATTGACTATTGAAGACCTGATGGAACGCATGCCTGGCGCATTTTTGCCCGAAAAGGCGGAAGGTGTGGATGCTGTAATTCAATTCAACCTGGGTGAAGGTGGAAACTGGGTGTGCACCATTCGTGATCAAAAGTGCTCGGTCGAAAAAGGCAGCGTTGATGATGCCAATTTGACCGTTACGTCGGAAGATTCGGATTACATCGACATGATCACGGGCAAACTCAATCCGATGACCGCCATTGCTACGAAGAAGGTCGTGCTCAAGGGCGATCTCAACCTGGCGATGAAGTATATGGGTTTATTTAAACTCTCATAGGAAGCCTCGCTGGTTTCTATGAATTTGTAGGTAGGCTTGCTTACTGCGACGATCGTAACTTGTTGCGGTGACGCAAGTGTTTCTGGAAGCATAATTTTGCCGCTGTGGCAACGAAATGCTGGAATTTCACACACGGCAATGATATGGTCAATAGAATTAGCTAAGTAAGCTACCCACGGTCATCACTTTACTCAATTACAAAGGGGTTCAATATCTGCCAGGTTTCGCCGCCATTCGTTGTATATACAAGGGCTGTCCCTTCTTCGCCAACAGCAATAGCCCAACCGTGCCAGGGATCCGCAAAGCTAAACTGACCGTCCCAACTTACGGTATTGATGTGTTGCCATATTGCCCCCCCATCTTCCGTGCGCCACATCTCGCGACCAAGCAATAAACCATGATCCGTATCAAAGAAAATCATTTGAGTTCCCATCTCTAATCTCGAGATGGGCAGCTCATGGGCTTTCCAGGTTGCCCCGCCATCCTCTGTGGAATATACATGATCAACACCTGGAACGCTTCCATAATTAAAACAATCTAATCTCAAGTATGCGACATCTTCGGTGAGTAAATTCAGATCGGCTGGCCAGCAAAAGGGTAACTCGTTGAAAAGTGTCGGAAAATCCAACGGGGCTGGCAATGTGTGCATATCCCAAATCAAGCCGCCATCTGTGGATGTTAGGATGAAGTGATCTAACTCATCAGTGTACCCTATCATCCAACCGATTCGATCATTAATGAATTCCATGTCGATAGTCCATCCAGGTGATTTAGGCGCTACCCATACAGGCGCTACAGGGGAACACGAACTTGCTGTCTTACACCAGGATAGACGAAGGTTCTTCCAGGTCGCGCCACCATCGGTGGTGTTGAAAACCTGTAAGGAGTGATCTGAATTTGGATGTATCGATTGAATAAACAACCATCCTGTTTGAGTATCGATCATGCTGAAATATGCGCGACATTGCAAACACTCCTCACAATACCTGGCAGCAGGATCATCCATTAATGGATGACTGGCCTGCCAGGTTCCTCCGCCATCTATGGTGTACCAAACATACATATCAGCAGCTCGACAACTCTGAGGCGCCAACATATTCCCTGTTCTGTTGACCACCCAGGCATGGTTTGCGTCGAAAAAGCCGCCATGCGACTCAACACTGATGTCTTTCGAGCGTCCTTCGAGCGGTGTGACATCCTGCCAGGTCCGCCCTCCGTCGTGGGTGATCCAGATGGTCCCGTCGTCTACCCCCCACCCTTCCTTTTCACTCACCATGTGAAAGGACGTCAGCGCAAAGGTTCTATCGGATAAATCATAATCTGAAGCCGAGAGAGCACATCGAAACCCTCCGCCCGTCCAATCGTATGCTGGTTCCATCAATATACGCTTGTCCGTTCGCTCGTCGCGCATTACTCGATAATAACCAGAAGCGGGTCCGGTGGGATTCTCCACAGGAGCCGCAAACCTAGAATAGTAGTCCGAATCGTACCAGTCCCATACCCACTCCCGCTGACCTCCTAACATGTCTAGCACTCCGTACGGACTGGCACCATTAGGAAAACTTCCTTCGGGCCAGGGAGGTTTTCTGTAATCTACTCCACGCGCCGCTTTTTCCCACTCCGCTTCGGTTGGCAAGCGGCGCCCTACCCATTCGCAGTATGCTCGTGCGCCATACCAGGTAACCGCGGAAACGCCCAATTCTTCGTACCCGTCCATCGGGCGCCACACCCCTTCAGAATATTCAATCTTACGAACCAAACCACCGTGCGTATCCATTAACAGCCACCTCTCACCGACTTCGGTTTGATTTCCTTCCGAGTTCAGAAAGGTGGCAAACATTGCATTGGTCACCTCTGAGTGATCGATCCAAAAATCATCCAGATACACCTCGTGAAGAGGTTGCGAATGATCGAACCACCAATCTTCGTAGGTGTTATAGTTGTTCTTATAGTATTCAACCTTCTCGATCGGACTCCCCATCCAGAAAGTCCCCGCTGGCACTTTCACCATCTCCATTCCATCGATTTCAGACCGCATAACCCCAACAGATGGTGCGAGTGTTGGCGTACTCGTTGGCACTGGTGTTGGGAGTACCTTCTCACTAATCATCGGGTGGATTTCCTCCCAACTCTCTCCACCATCTGTGGTGCGCCAGAGAACGGTCTTATCGTCAGTTGCTATGTATACCCATCCGTGGTACCTGTCTAGAAAGGTTATCGATGCTCCACTTGGGAACATTTGATTCTGTTCCCAGGTCAATCCACCATCCGAAGTAATCCATAACACGACTTGTTGATTATCTGATACAACTGTCCACCCTTCTGTCTCATTCCAAAACTGGAACGGTCCTTGACCAGGCATACTCCCCATCTCATTCCACGTGGCGCCGCCATTTTCTGTGGCCTCAACGATAGCCGTGCCATCATCTTGGTTGATAGCGCGCCAGCCTACATAAGCACTTAGAAAATAAACCTCTCCATTCATCGGCCAATTTCGCCAGGTAAGGCCAGAATCTTGAGATTTGTAATACCAATGGCCGATAAGTTGCGGATCGTCGTCGTAACATTTGCTCACGATTTGGAGTAGATCAGGAGTGCCAATTTGAATAATTTCGGAAAAGCAGTAATCTAGGTTATCCACTAAAGGTCCATTTGGAATCGGCAACCGTTTTTGATTCCAGGTATGTCCTCCATCATGAGTGGTAAAAATATTCTTATGCAGATCTGATCCCCCATCGTGCCGGAGAAATGGTTCGAAGTGGCTCGACCAGCCCGTGTGTTTATTCACCATGAAAATTTTCCACGGTGATAATTCCATATCGGAACCAATTGATAGCCGTTCCCATGATAGACCACCATCTTGCGTGCGGTACATAGCCATTGCTCCACCTGCTCTGAGACCAACGTGCACAGTTACCCAAATGTTGCTCTCATCGAGAACGAACCATTCCAGGCTTGCCACCTCCGCTGACGGATGAATTACCTTCTTCAAATCATCCACAATATTTGAAGGCCTATCGCCTTCCTTTATGTTGAAAATCCCGAGAGTATACAAAACAGTGTTTTCATCTATGGCATGTAACTTTGCGCCAAATAAGGTAAAGTCCGCACGGGTTGCTACAGCCCATGTTTCTCCACCATCCTCCGTCCGTATGATGGCAGGCCCAGCTCTGGATAGATCTATAGCCCATCCAATTTCTGGGCTTACCATCTGGATTTCCATAAGAAGCGGTTGAATAAGGGATTCCGGCGTCGGTGTGGGTGTCATTATAGGCATAGGGGTGACGGTTGCAGTCAACGTAGGTTTCATTGTCTCGGTCTCCACAAACGACTGTGTGCGGAACGCGGCTTGTGCAATGGCTGTCTGCGTGATCTGTTCCTTCAGCGCCGCACCTGTCTTGGTGGCCTGTTCATCCAAGGCAGCCTGAGAAGGACCACACGAAACCAGGATCGCACTCACAGCGAGAAACACGAAGAGCAAGGTCACATTGATTTTCATCTGTCAACCCTCCAATCCCCCGATCAATTCTTTCACTGAATATAGCACTGTATAATTACCGGGAAGTTACCGCAGCATATTTAGATATTTTTCACAAACCAGCTACTAAATTTCACCAAGGCGGCAATAATGTGGTGCAAATCGATCTTTACTGTGGGAAGATTTACAGGTCGATTCGCTGTACAAACCGTGGTATCAAGCGGCAGGGTTTATGGGTTAAGTCACAGAAAGTTTGGGTAAAGTCTTAAACCGAGGTAAGAATCAACTTGGTACGTTGAATGCGGGCATACGTCGGGTCGATGCCCATGGCACGCAGCACCTCCCCGGGTCGGCCGCTGGCACCTTCGCTGGCGGAGAGGGTCATTTCCAGCCAGATTTCATCAGTGCTTTGTTTCACCTGCAGCTTTTTAATCAAAGGGCGTAGATCGTAGGATTTCCCGCGACGCTCTCGGGGCAAAGATGATGCCCTCATCAACGTTTCAACTGCGGATTGCATTTCGTCAATCGGGGGTGGATCGTCGATGTGGACGCGGTAGGCAGCGGTTTGAATTTGGGTTTGCAAGGCGGGCTGTTTGGTCTCGATGCGCATCACTTCGCTAATCGGCAAGCCCGGTGCCTGTGCCTGGTTCAACGCCCTGGCGATTGCCTCTGTATCCATTTCTTCTTCCAGCCAGAAATCCATTTGTTCGCTGCAGCTTGTGTATCCCAGCGGTAAGGCGCTGCCGATATTGATGCGCGGGCGCGGATTAAACCCATGACGGTAGGCGAGTGGTAATCCGGCTCTGCGGAAGGTGCGTTCCCAGGCGCGATGGATATCGAGGTGGCCGGTGAAGCGAATCGATTCCTCTTTATAAAAGGTGAGTCGGTAGCGGTAAACTGTTGTTTCCATAGGTCTCTCAAGCGGATTCCGAAATACGCATGTCGGATCGTTGTGGCGATCGCACCTCCGGGCAACTCCAACTGTTCCCGGGGTTCTTGCGGCGTAAATCAGCGAACTTGGGCAGGATTCCACAAGCAAAGCAGCGTTCCCGGCAGTCGATGCGCGTGCGTCCCTCCAGGCTCCAGAGATAATCCTCGATGAGATACTCTTTCTTCACACCGATGTCGATGTGATCCCAGGGAAAGGTCTCGTCAATCGGCCGTTCTCGGTGAGTGTAGAAGGCGGGGTTAAGACCGGAGTCTTCGAACGCTTGCAGCCACAAATCATAGCGGAAGTGCTCCTGCCAGGCGTCGAATTTGGCGCCGAGCTGCCAGGCACGCAGTATCACCTCGCCTATGCGCCGGTCGCCGCGCGAGAGCCAGGCTTCCAGCAGGGTTTCCTGCGGGGTGTTCCAATTGAGTTTCAGCCCCGGACCGCGCAGCTCTCGTTTTAGCAGTTTCTGCTTGGCTTCGATCTGGTCAAGCGTATCCACAGGGACCCATTGAAAAGGGGTGTGCGGTTTGGGCACGAAAGTGCTCACACCAGCGTTGACCCGGGTGCGTTTGCCGATCACGCGGCGGCCTTCTTTCAACACGGCTTTGCATAGATCAGCGATGGCCTGCACGTCTTCGAGGGTCTCCGCGGGGTGGCCGATCATGAAGTAAAGTTTGAGCGTGTGCCAGCCACGCGAGAAAATCTCCCCTGCGGTTTCAAGTAACTGCTCGGTGGTGACCGGTTTGTTGATGATCTGGCGCATGTGTTCCGTGGCGGCTTCGGGTGCCAGGGTGAAGCCGCGCCGCCGTGAAGTCTCTTTGAGGGACTCCATTAATTCGGCTGAGAAACTTTCAATCCGCAGTGAGGGCAGCGATACGTTGAGATGTCGCCCACGGAAGCGTTCACTCACGCCACGCACCAGATCGAGAACCGGTCCGTAATCGGAGGAGGACAACGAAAGCAGCCCGACCTCCTCGTAGCCGGTGTGGGCGAGTGCGCATTCGATCGCCTCGAGAATTTCCTCCACCGGACGTTCACGCACAGGTCGTGTGATCATACCTGCCTGGCAGAAACGGCAGCCGCGTGTGCAGCCGCGCATGATCTCGATCGGCACGCGATTGTGGGTCACGTCGATGAAAGGCACGATGAAGCGTGTCAATGGCGGGGGGAGTTTGGGGACAATGCGCTTGAGTACGCTGCTTGCTTCGGTAAGGGTTTCCATATGAGAGATTGTGCCGTCTTCGTGATAGTGCGGCTGATAAAGGGAGGGCACGTACACGCCCCAGATTTGCGCCAGCGCTGCCAGCAGTGTTTCTTTCGATTTGTTTTGGGCTTTCCAATCCTGGTAGCAGCGCACGATATCCAGGATCACGTCCTCCCCTTCGCCGATCACGAAAGCGTCGATGAAGGCCGACATTGGTTCCGGATTGTGTGCAGCGTGGCCGCCGGCAATGACCAGCGGGTGTTCCACCGTTCGTTCCGCGCTGTGTAAGGGGATTCCAGCCAGATCGAGCAGGTTGAGTGCGTTGGTATAGAGTGACTCATAGGGCAGCGAGATTCCCAGGATATCGAAATCGGCAATCGGATGCTTGCTCTCGAGGGCGTACAGAGGAAGACCGGCCTGGCGCATGGCCGTTTCCATATCGTTCCAGGGCAGGTAGGCACGCTCGGCGAGCACGTCCGCTTGCTGGTTGAGGATGTCGTAGAGAATGGCCAGGCCCAGGTTGGACATGCCCAGATCGTAGATATCCGGAAAGGCCAGCGCCACGCGTGTGGGGATGGCGGCCCACTCTTTCACGACCTGATTCAACTCACCGCCGGTATAGCGGCCGGGCTTCTGCACCGTGGGCAGAATGTGCCCCAGACGGTGTTCGACTTCGGCTGGGTTCATGCCTGGATTGTACCCGAATCCGGAATTTGGATAATCATGGTTGGAATTGTAACATGGCGGGATAATCCGGCATGAGCGGTGTTTATTGACGCTGCGTTTGCGCACATGGTAGAATCATCGTCGTTGCCCCCATCGTCTAGTGGCCCAGGACGCGGCCCTCTCAAGGCCGAAACCGGGGTTCGAAACCCCGTGGGGGCACTTTGCATTATTTTTCCCCTGTTAACTAGAGAACTTGACCCACACCCGAGCGGCTCGCAAGGTTGTTTGTTTTTCCCACGCGAGCGTCTGTTGGTACATTTTTTCCGGTGGAGGAAGATGTGTCACCGGACGGTTACTTTGGGGTAACTTGGCGGTAACTTTTCGATGCTATTAATGAATAAAGTCGATTTACGAAGGATTCAACGAACCGTGACTATTGAAATCTCATAAAAATATTGTATTCTGGAGAGAGCATCTGAGCGGGGGAACCCCCTTTTACGATAAAAACACAATTTATGGGACTGTGTCAGCGAGCACAGCGCTTGGCGTATGCTGAGGAGGGAGCCATGATGAATCACACCATGTTCCAGTTGAGTTTCAGCACAGGACCACGCAGTTCGCGTTGGAGCAGTTTCTGCTTGGCTTCGATCTGGCCAATGATACACAACCCTAATGGAGGGGAGAGACCTTCTTCATCAAAGGCAAATCCGTAAAGTATTAAACTGCAGTGTATGAAATAAAGTATAAAGCTGGATTGCCTGTAATTTTATGGTTAATTTAGCAAATTACGTCCATGGGGATAAGATATCAAGCCTTGTTGCTAGGCATACCCGTAATAATGGAGAAATAAAGTGACTATCAAACGTAGGACGATCGTGATTCTTACTGCCTGCTTATGTGTATTGAGTACAGGCTGCACCCCAACACCCACACCGACTAGGACGAGGTCAAGAACCCCAACACGCACACCGACGAGGATGAGGTCAAGAACCCCAACTCGCACACCGACGAGGACAAGACTCCCTACGTCCACGGCAACATTTACTGCGAGCCCTAATCCCACAAGAACCTCGACTGCGACATTAACACCTACGTCAAGACCCACCGCAACTGCCACGCCGGTTCCCCAAACCTCCGAGCCTCCACTCGCGGGGGTTCATTGGTACGCTGGAACTCAAGCCTTAGTTGGATCAAGTGGAACGCGAGGGTGGAATGTGGAGACCATATACACCACACTCTCCTGTGATGGTGGAGACCTTTCAGCTGTTGTTAATCGACTTACAACAGCCCGTAACCATGGATTGGTCAATATTATCCGAATTGACTATAGGGCTGGAAATCCGAACCTTGCTGTGCCTGTGCCTCTAGAAACAGCACTACCAGCAGGTATTCCTGAAGATTGGTACGATGAGCAGGGAGGATATGATAGATTGGATTGGTGGAGCGAAGACTTTGTTAGCTGCATTACAAGGCTCCAAGGTCTATCAGAAATCTATATTGTTGGGAACGAACCGGATCTTGAACACTTAAATTTATACCAAGACACCGATAATGGAATTCCACCTGATGTTTACGCTCGTGCTTTCCAAGTTCTATTCAGAAGAGTTCAATCAGAAAAGTCAGCAGGGACTATACTTCCAGGAATTAAGTTACTGGCCGCTGTCAATGCTCCATTTAGACGCATATCGTGGACACGAGATATGACAACCCATTTAGTTCAGTTCGGTGTCAATGTCGATGGTTTCGCGATCCATACAGGCGGACGGAGACCTAATTGCCTCCACCCAGGTTCTTCGTGTGTATGGACACCAGATTGGCCTCTATGGGACGATGGTTTCCGATATTACATCGCCTTAATCGATAGTATACATGGCAACTTCGCTCAAAAACCAATTTACATCACTGAATTCAACACCTTCACAGGCAATGGCGATGAACCAATACGAAATTACCATGAAAATTGGATAAATGAAGCCTTCGATGAGATAGAAAGATATAACAATAATGAAGGTAATCACAGAATCAAAGCATTATGTTGGTTTGTCAATGAACCACGTGATAATCAATGGGGAGACTTTGCGTTATCTAACATTGGTTTGGCGTGGGAGGATATGTTTCAGGAATTTGGTGCTTGCGCTCCGGATCTTGCTTCCCGTAGTGCTGATATTTTGGATGGCAATCTTCCTGATAACATAATTACAGGGTTCTCTAAGTCAGTAACGATCGAGGTAGAAAATACGGGTTCGACAACTTGGACAAGTGATCAAGGGTTTACCCTAGGTGTCGAAC
>Ga0307439_1001861_pt1 | contig 12931 bp, 10 predicted proteins | sample SalMarWE160490MG_FD_202142 | JGI IMG/M metagenome (GOLD analysis project Ga0307439, IMG submission 202142) | Salt marsh sediment microbial communities from the Plum Island Ecosystem LTER, Massachusetts, United States - WE1604-90 | ecosystem: Environmental > Aquatic > Marine > Intertidal zone >... | reverse complement strand
CACCGTTGCTTTACCGACACAAAAATCGACAAGCGCGTTGATGTTCCTCTCGCGGGCTTTACGGAACAGCTCGACTGGGTCAGTCCTCGCAGTCAGGAATTGTTACTCAAAGAGCATCGGACAATCGAAGTCTGTCAACCAAACGACTTTAAGAACACACTTTTGAGCTGGCAATCCAGCTTCGATGTTCCCTCGGGAAAAGAATCAGTGACGCTCACAGGCTCCCATTATTTTGGCTTAGGTATGCGTTTTTTGAAATCGATGGATGTGGGTGGTCAGTTCCGCAACGCCGAGGGTAAGAGCGGTGATGTCGTGCGGGGTGACGAACGGCTTGTGCAAGCAAGGTGGTGCGCTTATACTGCGGGGGCGAACGGCAAACCTGTTATGGTTGCTATGTTCGGTCATCCGGATAATTTGCGTCATCCGACACAGTGGTTTACTATGACCAGGCCCTTCGCTTACCTTTCGGCGACGCTGAATCTGCACAAAGAACCGCTGATAGTAACATCGGATAAACCGCTGATATTGCGCTACGCCGTGGCAGTGTGGGACAATCGAGTCGAAAACGAACAAATCGAACAGGTTTATAACTGGTGGGTCAATAGCAAGTAATAATGCAAACTGAATTGAGGAGAAAAAACTATGCGTGACAAACAAAAATCACTGGAAAAGACAAATTACGGTCTGACGCGTCGGCAGTTCATTCGTCGGGCCGGTGTGGCCGCTGCGACGGTTACAGTTGCAGGTACATCTGCGAAACGTGTCGTAGGCAAAAGGCGAAGTGCCAATGAGCGTATCGGAATTGGCTTTATCGGCTGCGGCGGCCGTAGCGGTGCTCACTTTAATGTCGTTCACTGGCTCAAGACACAGGCAAAAAAACCAATAGATATTGTCGCCGTTTGTGACGTTTACAAGCCACGAATGGAACAGCGTGCGAAAGGCTACGGCGCCAAGGGATATATGGATTATCGGGAACTGCTTGATGATGCGAACGTCGATGTCGTCTGCATCGCCACACCGGACCATCACCACGGCTATCAGGCGATTGACGCAGTCCGGGCAGGCAAAGACGTTTACTGCGAAAAGCCGGTAACGCACTGGCGTCAGTTCGAGCTGACCAAGCGATTGGCTGCAGAGGTGAAAAAAAGTGGCCGGGTCTTCCAGCTCGGCACGCAGGGCATGTATGATTCGGCCTGGCAGCAAATGAAGAGCCTGATTGCTGACGGTTTGATTGGCCGGCCAATTCACGCCGAGTGCGGCTATTTCCGTGTCGGTGACTGGGGTGAGCGCGGTATGCCAATTGACGACGCCAATGCCAAGTCCGGTTCAGAGCTGGACTGGAAGGCGTTTCTCGGCGATGCGCCTAAGCGCCCCTTTGACGTGAGCCGATTCTTCCGCTGGCGGATGTACGAGGATTATGCAGGCGGGCCTTCGACGGATTTATTTCCGCATAGTCTGACGCCGGTGCTGTCTATGCTCGGAGTTAGTATGCCCAGCACGGTCGTAGCAACCGGCGGCAAGTTCCGCTATCAGGAGCGTGAGATACCCGATACGTTTAATATGCTCATCGATTACCCTGAGAATATCACAGTTGCGGTATTAGGAACGCAGGGAAATAATTATGCGACAACCGCGTGTCGTGGTGCTGGAAATCGTTTGCCGGTTATCCGCGGATGGGAAGGCACGCTCACAATCGAAAAGAACGAAATTGTTTTTAGCCCTGCTGATGGTTCCAAGAAAAAGCCCCAGCGTTTTGCCATCGAGCACGGGGAAGACTTTGTCGAATACTGGCAAAAATTCCTTGACTGCTGCCGTTCGCATCAGCAGCAGACTCTAAGCCCAATGGATTTAGCGTACTACGTGCAGACGCCATTACAAATGGGTATGCTCGGTTTACGCCAGGGCAAAGTCGCGCGGTTCGATTCGGACAAAGAAAAGATTCTCCTATAAGATATATAATTACGAAGGAAGAAATAAAGTGGGTTTTTTCCGCCCAATTCGTGTATTATATCAGAAATATAAGCTCGGTGGTGTAACCGGACTCTGGGCTATTGAGGAGATCTCAAGTAACAACAGAATCAGAGGAGCAAGTTATGAAAACAAGAGCAAGACTGACAGAAACTGTTGTTTGCCTGCTTTTGGTGGCAACGGTTTTGGGTGTAAGCGGCTACGCTGCAATGGAAATTAAAAAGTACGCCGTACACGACAGGGAACGTAAGAACCCGCCGGTTATCACTCCAGCCGAGCGATTTGGCCAGCCGCCGTCCGATGCAATTGTCCTGTTCGACGGTACAGACCTTTCAGAATGGAAAAGTGATAAGGGCGGCGAAGCAAAATGGAAGATAATAGATGATTATTATATGGAGGTCCCCAAAAAGGCAGGGGGCATTCATACGGAAAAAGTATTCGGCAATTGCCAGTTGCACATCGAGTGGGCAACGCCGGAAGGCGTTAACCCGAGGATAACCGACCAGAAGCGCAGTAACAGCGGTGTGTTCTTTATGGACAAGTACGAAGTACAGATACTCGATTCATACACTGAGAACAACTATGAAGACAACAAGACTTATGCGGATGGCCAGACTGCTGCGATTTACGGCCAGAATCCTCCACTGGTCAATGCCTGCCGAAAAGCCGGCGAATGGCAAAGCTACGATATCAGCTTCCTTCGCCCGCTATTCGATGAAGAGGGCAACTGTATTCGCAAGGCCCGCATTACCGTGCTGCACAACGGCGTTGTCGTGCACAACAACCTTGATATCGAGGGCACTACGTCACATAAGAAAAAAGCCAGGTACAGTCCTCACGACAAGGGGCATATCAGACTTCAGGACCACGGCAATCCTATGCGCTTTCGCAATATCTGGATACGCGAGCTGCCGGAACAGCCTTATCTGATTAAAGATTGATATTTATGAACGAGTGAAAATAGTAACATAAACAGAAAAGGATTAGAAATGAACTCAATAAAAGCAAAAGTACTTACAACGATTCTGCTGTTGAGTACAGCTAACGCTCAACTCCTGAAAATTCCTGAAGTTTCCAGGGACAAGGTTATTTGTTTTGCGCTGTACACCGTACAAAATAACATTATGAAGATGACCGCCCAGTTGTATCCATTGGAGGAAGATGAGGACAGGAAAGTCAGGCTCGAAATCAAGCAAGACGTAAGATGGAAACAAATAGCCCAAAAGCAGGTAATCGAGAAAGGCTGGACAGCGACCTTTCGGATTGAGAACTGGGATTCTACAAAAGACATTGAATATCGCATCGCGCACGGCAAGAACGCATATTACTCAGGTATCATCCGCAAAGACCCGATCGATAAAGACATCATTGTCGTGGCTGCTTTTACGGGCAACTCAATATACCCCGGCCACGGCGGCGACATACCTAAAGTCGATATCGTTGAGAACCTCAAAAAGCTAAAACCCGACTTTCTGTTTTTTTCCGGAGACCAGGTCTATGACCATAACAGGCATTACGCCTATTGGCTCAAATTCGGCAGAGATTTCGGAGATATCATTCGCAATACCCCGACGATAACCATACCTGACGACCATGACGTCGGTCATGCCAATTTGTGGGGTGCTGGAGGAAAGCTATCGCATACCCGTGCCGGTCATGACGGAGGATACGCTGCACCGCTCGAATATGTTAAAGAAGTTGAACGGGCACAAACCAGCCATCTGCCCGACCCTTATGACCCTACGCCGATAGAACGGGGTATAGGGGTGTATTACACCTCTCTTACAATAGGCGGGGTAAGCTTCGCTATCATAGAGGATAGGAAGTTCAAATCAGGTCCGGAGGGGCTTGTTCCCCAATTTGGGCCACGGCCTGACCATGTCACTAAGCCTGGTTATGACCCGAAGAGCTTAGATGTTCCCGGTGCCACGTTATTAGGCGAACGTCAGTTGAAGTTTCTGCGGGAATGGGCTGCGGACTGGCACGACTGCGATATGAAGGCGGTGCTGTCTCAAACTGTCTTTTGCGGAGGAGCACACATGCACGGAAAGTACGACTACCGGCTGTTAGTGGACCTCGACTGCAACGGCTGGCCACAAACAGGACGAAACAAAGCCTTATACGAAATGCGTAAAGCATTTGCTATTCATATTTGCGGCGACCAGCATCTCGGAACATTAATTCATCATGGTATCGACGAATGGAACGACGCAGTCTATTCAGTTTGCGTGCCGTCCATAGCCAATCTTTATTTACGCTGGTGGGTACCTGTTGAACCGGGCAAAAACCGCGAACCGGGTGCGCCGAAATACTTAGGCGAATTCCTTGACGGCCTGGGAAACAAAATCAATATGGTCGCGGTTGCCAATCCCAGTCCCGAGAGAAATCACGACCCGCTCACAACCAGAGCGGCCGGCTTCGGAATCGTCAAATTCAATAAAAAGACCAGAGAAATCACAATCGAATGCTGGCCCAGAAACGTAGATATTACAGCCCCAAATGCCGAACAATATCCCGGCTGGCCCAGGACCATCAAACAGGAGGACAACTACGGTCGCAAAGCCGTGGCTTATCTGCCAACTATTGAAGTCAAAGGTATGAGAAATCCGGTTGTGCAGGTGATTGACGAGTCAAACGATGAAATCGCCTATACCCTTCGCATAAACGGAACTTCATTCAGATCCAAGGTCTTCAAGAAAGGCACATACACGGTCAAGGTCGGCCAACCGGATACAGGCAAGATGAGAATCTTAAAAGGCATACGAAGCCTTGCACCTGACAAGACCAAAAAGATAAGAGTAAAACTTTGATGATATTTATTTAGCACCGGTCGTGACACTACTGTTGATGAACATCCATAATGGTCTGAAAAGACGTTGATAATTTACTGAAGAGAAACATTTAGTGTGAATATCAAACCAGCGCTTTGCCTCAGGTTTCCAACCTGGATGATTCCAGAAAACAAGGTTGCTCTGATTGTTATGAGTTACCTGCTGGGTCTTTTTCTTTTTTTTGTCCGATGGAGATAAGGTGCGAATAAGTGCGAAGGTACATTCTCCCGCCTGCAACGGCAGGGGTAGCGTGGCTCTTTTCACCCAAAGGATTGACCGCCAGCAGCTCGTAGGTGGGGGCAGCCTTGATTACCACAACTTCGCCTTTGGTTGTGATACAGTAGAGCTTACCGTTTACCCAAACCGGTGAGCTATAGAATTGATTGGCCGGCTTCTCTCGCCAGAGCTGTTCGCCTGTAGCACTTCGCAGGCAGGATATATAGCCCCGGTCATGAAACGTAAAAAGCAAGCCTGTCTGAGCGATGGAGGTAGGAACATACGGCATGGAACTATCGTCGATCTTATATACCTCGGCAGATTTTGTGGATTGATCCGTTGCAGGAGGTCGAATCGCGATCAGGCGTTTGCCGCTGGAGAAGTCTCCACAAGTGCCGATTAACAATCCGCCTGCTATGACAGGTGAGCTGACCACGCGACTAACGAATGCGTTATTCAACTCCCATACAACCGTACCTGTTCGAGGATCCACGCCGGTCATGCCATGAGCAAGGCTCGTGAAAATCAACTGTTGTGTATCTGCCTGCGGTGAGTAAATACAGGGAGTCGAGTAGGATGTTTTTGGGCTGGTTTGCCGGTCCAGTTTCCAGCGTGTCCGGCCGGTCTTACGGTCAATCGCAATCCAGGCACTGCGAGCATCCTTGCTGCTATCCTCGTGCTCATGGGTAAAGACCACAATATCGTCGAAGACGATGGGTGAGCCGCCCGCCCCGTGCTGGCAATGCACACCACCGAAGGTGCGCCGCCATATTTCTCCGCCATCATGGTCCAGCGCGACCAAAATTGTCTCTTTAGGTGTAGGCCAAAGTACATAAACGTGGTCGTCATCCACTACCGGCGTCGTTGTGGCGTAGCTATTGCGTGGGTTCGGACGGAATGGAGTCAGCGAGTATTGTTTTTGCCATAATATCTTGCCGTCAGAGACCCGTAAAGCTAAAAGGAAACCGTGGTCGGTTTTTTGGTCACCACTGGTTATGAAGACCTTATCCCCCCAGAGCACGGGAGAGGAATGGCCACCTCCCGGCAGGCTGACCTTCCAGTTGTAGTCCCTTTCCGTCCATTTAACAGGGATGCTTTTGGCATAACTGATGCCCTGTCCGTTGGGACCGCGGTACCGTGTCCATTCCTGCCCCTGCGAGACGGACGCCAACAAAATAATAAATGCTACCAAAAGAACTCTCGGAAATTGTTTTGTGGTGTTCGCCGGCTGCCTTTGTTCTTTCATCAGGCATCCCTCATTCAATAAACATAGCTAATAGTATCGTCCCCAAAAAGTTACACCAAAAATAACCATTTGTCCATAACATTATAGTTTGAAGTGTCTAAAGTGACAGCAAAGCTGTCATTCTGAGCAAAGCGAAGAATCTCTTTTTCGTCGGCCAGATCCTTCGGCTGCGCCTCAGGATGACACGTAAGTGTCATTTTGGCTCACAGGAAAATGAATATAAAAAAAGACCCTGCGAAGACATAAGCAAGTGTATCCCTTTATTTCATTTTTGTATGTTATTTTTGAGATACTCGCCTTCTGCTTCGCAGGGGCAATAGTAAAGTGTGGCTCTTTCCTTTTCTTTTTTTAGCCGTCCCTGACAGTGCCCGCATTATCATCTGACCTGTGTGCAAAACTCTAAAGATGGACAACGTCAGTTCAAACTAATATGGCCGGATTGGTCATTTTCCAGAGCCACTATTTTTTTTCATCTAACACGGTGCATCGGCAGATTATATTCTTAAACTTGAACCTTTCTGGATGCGCCCAAGTCGCAACAAGACAACACGGTTTAACACAGGCAAGGACGTCAATAAATCGAAGAGTTCTTACTCTTTTTCGCTTTCCCAGACTCCGGGCTGGCGGCTTTAATGTTTTCTCCCATACCTAATGGCTTGCCCGTCTTAACCCCGATAATGAGAAATATACTTAGTAAAAAATATCTTTGGGAAATTGAAAAAAACACGAAAAATTTTGTTTAAAAGACCATTGAGCCAGGTTAGCCCCCCTGCCGGCTCGATAACGCCCTTTTTCGGTTCTGCCATTGTTATTTGAAAGAAAACAGCGGGTTTGGGTACTTAATATTTTGCAAATTTTCATAGTAATAGAATAGTGCATTCGTGCGTCTATAATATAAGAAGCAGAGAGAGCTTACATCGCAAATTCCAACGAAGAAAAAAATACAGCGGGACAAAGGAGAATATTCATCTACCACTGTACAAAATACTTTAAAATAATCCGTTACGATTTTGTCGTGAGGTGCCTTACATAAATAGAGGTTAAAATAATCACTGCATCGCCGAGAACTTTTCACGGAGTGCTTAAGAGTGAGAAAAATCGATGTCAAAAACAAGGCCCAAATAAAAAAATTACTATATACCGGTAATATCTTAGGTATCAAGGACGACCAATATCGGTCTTTCGGCGGCTTTGGGCTTTGGTGGTATGATAAGCATCTCAATATTTGCGATTGCATGGGGCAATGAAAAAGTACAAGGAAGGTACACCCCCAAATAAATTACAAAACCCGTGCCATATCCATCGCTCGAGTCTTTGTCCTGCTCTTTTGCGTCAGAGCGCTTCCAATCGCCCAACGTTGCGAGTCAGAGGGTGCAGTTTGCCGGTGGTGGCCGCGTCGTTGTGGGCGAGCACGGCCGCGATCATTACAAACTCCACGTTTCGTTACGGCCCGGGCTTCTTCACCCACGGATCATTAACTCGATCTTCCAGAACTAAGCAGACCTTGTCGTGTGCTGCCAAGCCTCGATGTATCGCCGGTCGTGCAAGCAAATAGGGGTAGTTCGTGTGACAGGCGAAACATCGCTTCTCTTGCTGCCACTTACGGGTTGCCGCATCTAAATACTTGGCCGCCGCCTTTAGAGAATATTCCTGGCGAAACGGCTCGTCCGGCCTGATGGGTCAGGGCGAAGGAGTCTGGGTCTGCGTCGCGGGCGGGGACGGTCTTTCAGTGAACGTCGCGGGCGTCCCTCCGTACGGTCCCGGCGGTGTCGGCGGTGCGATCTCACCACACGCGGCCAAGGCGAGGATGGCGTACGCAGTGCCGGAGTGGGTGATGTAGTGTAGGCTATCCTTGTCCATTGATCGAGTGAACCAACGTCCGCTGGCCCGTTGATTGGTCTTAAGCCACTGGATTCCCTTTTGAATTCGCGTATCGTCGGCCGGCACGCCAACGGTGCGGAGCGCATAAATGACGAAGCCGGTGCCGTAGCCGTCACTCGTCTCGTAGTCTTGCGGTGTGCCGTCGGACCGTTTCCAGTTTGTGCCCAGCGTGGCCAGATTCCAGCCGCCGTCGCGCTTCTGTAGAGCAAAAAGATACTTGATAACCTCACGACGTTCAGCATCCGTCATTATTCCCTCAGCGTGGAGCGAGGCCAACATCTTCATCGCTCGATGGTGCACGTTAGCCGGTGGATTATTCCGGAAATACTCACGGATCTTTTCCAACCCTTTTCTTGCTGCCGGCGTCTCACTATACTTGTCCGGCGCAACACCAACACCGATGGCTACCATAGTCACACCGTAGTGGTCATCGATCTCTGATGGCGGCTCGTTATTGTTCAGCCACGTCCAGCCACCGTCTTCACATTGGAAGTCCCAGATGCGATCCAGGGCGAAGCGGGTCGCCGGATGCAGCTTGCCGGTGGTCGCTGCGTCGTTTTGCGCCAGCACTGATGCCACCATCACTGCCTCGGTCGCCTGATAGCCCATCTTACGTGGATGCATGGCCAAATACTCTGTGGCCTCGCGAATCTGCTTGTGGGCGGGCACGTCGTGAGTGATAGCCGGTCGGGCCATCAAGAAGGCGTAGTTCGAGTGGCAGGCAAAGCATTTGCGCTGCTTTTGCCAGACGAGCGCGGCCGAGTCGAGGAACCTAACCGCCTCCTGCATGGAAAACTCCTCAATAAATGGTTCGTCCGGCCGGTTGCGCCCCGGAGGCACGACATTCTCGAGCGTTAACGGCTCGTTGGCGAAAAGTTGTCCTACGGCTAATAAGACAATCACACCACCTAAGAATAGCCACTTTTTTAAAAACTTCATACTCTTCTCCTTATTTCGTATCCGGTAGGCCCCGCCCATTCTTCCAGGTCCCCTCGCCAGCCATAATGAGAATGGGCGGGGTTGGCATTCTGACTTAGTCAGCGAACTTGTTGAATCATCAAAGTTGCCTTATTATACCTTTATAGAGGCTGCTTGCAAGAAATTCTCTATGGGTAGGGCAGGGAATTTTTGTCTTATTTGCCAATATTACTTCACGTTCAAGCCTCGACTTCGCAGATAGTCTTTTAATTCTTGTATATCGATGATATGGAAATGGAACACTGAAGCCGCAAGAAGAATTGTTGCTCCGGCTTCTACCGCCTCGTAGAAATGTTCCAGTTTGCCGGCCCCTCCCGAGGCCACGATTGAGGCTGAACAGGCATTGGCCATCGCTCTGATAACAGGAAGGTCATACCCTGTTTTGGCGCCGTCCCCGGCTTTACTGGTTGGCAATATTACAGAAACTCCAAAACCGTCAACTTTCTTGGCCCACTCAATAGCATCGGCGCTGGTAGCGGTTCGGCCACCGTCGATATAAACTTCGTAGCCGGACGGCAATGATTCGTTTTGGTCCACATCTATAGCGACTGTTACCTTCTCCTGACCGAATTCGGCAATCATCTGCGATATGACCTCCGGTTCTCTGAAAGCGGCGCTGCTTACAGATACTTTATCAGCTCCCGCCTCTATCACCGCCGCTGCCGAGGCAACGTCGCGAATACCACCGCCAACAGTAAAAGGAACCGTTGTAACTTCAGCTACTCTTTTGACAACATCGAGCATAGTAGCGCGATTCTCAACGGTTGCCGTTATGTCCAGAAGAGCAAGCTCGTCCGCCCCGGCCTGGCAATAGGCCTTTGCACATTCAACGGGGTCGCCCGCGTCACGAATATCAACGAAATGCACACCTTTGACCACACGGCCATTCTGCATATCCAAACAAGGCATAATACTAACCTGTTTATCCATTCTTAATTCTCCTTGTTTTATATCTACATAACTGCTTCTGTGGACTTTTATCCACTAAATTACTGCCGGATTATAACTTTATCAGATGCTATTGCAAGCTCTTTAGGTTTTCAACAATATCAGCTTGAATAAAAAACGCATCGGCTTTATAATTTAAAACCACTGGCTGGAATTATAATTCTGGTGCTGAAATCGAAATCAAATTAGGAGTCGGATAATAAATTTCCCTAAGTGTTTTAGTCGCAAGGATATAGTTTAATCAGTCTGAGCGACTTGGCGGAATACTTGGCGTTTTTAAGGCCCTGAGCTATATCGGGGCCTTAGTGGAGCGCAGCATAATAAAAGTCCCTCTCAATGCCGATGTTATCAGTATTTCATACTATGTCTCTGGCACTGAATCTCCAGACAACTTGTTTTTGCACAACCAGCACGCCAATAAACCTGATACAATCGGGAATATCATGAAGCCATAGATGGGAACGACTGGGCCTCCGCGAGGGGTCTCCCTATCCCGATGGCACATGTCACAAATCACTCAGAATTATTTTGATTCTCTTAAACGGTCCATCGGGGGGGGCAAAATGGGGCCTTTAAGACTCAAAATAGGGGTTTTCAGACAGATAACCTTGACCATAAATAACTTAGCTTGGACCCCATTATACCACCCACACGTAGCCACGTAGGTGGTCCCCTCGGAGTCAACCCCGCGAAGCGGCGCTCCATACACCAGCAGGAACCTGTCACCTCAGTGGCACCTATCTGGTGGGAGCATGCACAGCGATACGCCCACCTCTTGGGATCTAACCCGCAATCGTGTTCGCCCCAACCAGGACCGGCCACCGCGACACACGCACGATCTCGTTCCCGTGGTAGCCGTTGTCAGCCACGCGAAGGCCCGTGATCCCACCACCAGTGCGCTCGTAGCCAATGAAAACGAAAGAGTGCCCTAGCAATCCAGCGGGCTTGTTCCCATCTCGCACTGCGTGATAGAATTCTGGTTTGCGCCAAGCCTGCAAAACGGCACCAGGTCGTAACTCTCCGTTCCAGATCTTCGGTCCGCGAATGAGCTGGGACCAACCGGCCATCGCCAGCGCACCTGGAGCGCCTAATCCGCGATACGCCCGGGGAAACCTCGCCCAGGCGCCATCATTTTGGATAAGGCTGGCCCAGATGCGACAGAACCGTGAATATGGGTTCCATGGCGGCAAGTTGCGGCCCCCGACCTGGGGTGCTGCATGCGCGATGCGCTTGTAAGAATCCCTGTAACAGTTGTTGTCGAGCTTGGTCCCGACCTGGTAGATCCGCTCGATCGTGCTCGCGTTGAAACTCGCAAAGGTTGGGTTCAAAATTTTTTCCTCCTATAATCATTTTCTTTTTCGAATTTCGATTATCCCTTTTGTAGCTCTCCCTAATGCCAAATTTCTCGGAAACGGCTTTTTTATAGCACGATACTAAATACGTATATGACACATCTCCTCACACTTTTTCTCTGAATGTGACACAGCGTATCGTTGTTTGGGAATAAGTCAACAAAACTTTTCTATAAATTAGCTTTTTTTTGCAGGAACAGCGAATGAATCACGAAAATCCCATGTTAGACCGGCTCAGGATTTTCTGTAGGATAGCTCTTAGAGGCCGATATACGCATGTTCTCAAAGGCCAGCGAAGGTCAGCTATCGAAAGTCTGCCCGACTTTACCAAACGCAAAGCAACCGGGACGGATAAAAACTTGGCGTGATTCTGGGCGGAAAACCATAGACAATGAGGGATTGTATGGTACAAAAAGGGAATAGAAAGCTAATTTATGAATCACAAATGGTTGTTTTTGACAATGCTATGAGGATGGGAATCTTATTAGCAGGTCGATATGAATCAGCGTCATCTATCTGAAATAACACGCAGGAATTTTCTCAAAAGTACGGCTTTGGCCTCGATAGGTATTGATCTTATTGCTGACACCAGCTTTGCCGCTTCGAAGAGAAAGCAAAAGCCCAATATCCTGTATCTGATGACCGACCAGCACCGGGGCGATTGCTTGGGATGCACCGGCAATAAAATCATCAAAACACCTCATTTAGATTCTATCGCAAAGGAAGGCGTTGTTTTCTCGAATGCCTACTCTTCCACTCCAAGCTGTACGCCTGCTCGCAGTGCGCTGCTGACAGGATTATCCCCCTGGCATCACGGGATGGTCGGCTACGGACGGGTTGCAGATAAGTATCCGTTTGAATTGCCCCAGGCCCTTCGCGATGCGGGCTACTATCTGTTTGGCATCGGCAAGATGCACTGGTATCCACAAAGGAAACTTCGCGGTTATCACGGCATATTGCTCGATGAGTCCGGGCGGGCGCAAACGCCGGGTTTTGTCAGTGATTATCGCCTTTGGTTCAAACAGCAGGCGCCTGAGCTGAACCCGGACGAAACCGGCATCGGCTGGAACGACTATAGAGCCAAAACGTATGTCCTGCCCGAACGGCTGCATCCGACGAAGTGGACAGCCGATAGAGCCGTTGATTTCATTGAAAAATACAATCGTTCAGAACCGTTTCTGCTGAAGGTTTCTTTTGCCCGGCCTCACAGCCCTTACGACCCGCCGAAACGATTTATGGATATGTATAACGAAGCTGGTTCGTGGAAATACAAAAAACTGGCGGCAGTTCATTGACCTGGAACATTCGATGTGTTACAGCAAAGACCACTGGACCGCGCTGACCAACGGCAGGTTCAAGTATATTTACTATGCATACGACGGCAGGGAACAGCTCTTTGATTTGATAAATGACCCGGCCGAGCTGTATGACCTGGCGGCTGAATCAGCTCACAAAAGCGTCTTACTACAATGGCGACAGCGTATGGTAGAACATCTTTCTGAGCGTGGAGA
>Ga0307439_1001844_pt1 | contig 12993 bp, 4 predicted proteins | sample SalMarWE160490MG_FD_202142 | JGI IMG/M metagenome (GOLD analysis project Ga0307439, IMG submission 202142) | Salt marsh sediment microbial communities from the Plum Island Ecosystem LTER, Massachusetts, United States - WE1604-90 | ecosystem: Environmental > Aquatic > Marine > Intertidal zone >... | reverse complement strand
AGTGGAATATACCGCTGACAGAATTTACCGGTGTGAATCTGCAGGCTGTCACGAAGATGTCCATAGGTGTCGGCGACAGAGCTAATACGCAACCAGGTAGTGCGGGTGATTTGTACATTGATGATATCGGCTTACGTATTCCATCTTCATCGGATTAATGCCTGGTGACGATGAGAGGTAGGACTAAACAATTAAAAAGATAAAAATAATGCATACTTTTTTGAATTATTGGAGTTGATGGATTTTTATCCGCCTGTGGTGGATTAATTTTCCTGGGCACTAATTGAGTGATGAGTACAAGATAGCGGCTCAAGTGAGTCCGCTGAAGGAAGGTAGTTTCTATTCTGTGGAGGAGGTGTATCTACACTTCAGGTAGAAGCTATATATGGCTTCTAAGGAAGGAGGTGGAAAACCAGACCCTAAAAAGTTGTATTTTCCAGGATCAAATTGGATGAGGGTGCAAGGTTTTCTTGTTTCATGGAGGTTGTCGGTGACGAGCATCGCCAAAGATAAAAGTCCGAAGCTCGTCGGAGACAACGGGTGTTTTGGTGTGTGGCCAGGATACCTGTATAAGTGGTTTGACTTTTATGAAGGAGGAATTTCATGTGTAGGAAAAAGACAATTCTAATCACATTATTCCTATGTTTGGCAGGATCGATGACAAGTCTTGCTGATGTAATTGTGTATGAGAACGATTTTGAAGACCCCTGTCAAGTCGACGCTCTTTCCGGCTGGAACTGGGCCGATGCTGGGCAGGTGCATAATGTCGTGTATGCGGACTATGATGGAAACATGGTCGTTGAGCATACCGGAACGATAGACAATTCCGCAGGTGCAGCGGACATCAACACTCGATTTGGTTCAAAGTGGGGCATCGAGTTGAGTGGAAACACCAGTACCGATCCGAATGATTACACCATCGAGTTTGATATAAAAAGCGTATCCGGTGACTGGGATCCTATCGGCTTAGAATTTTTTGTTCTACCTGGTGACCAAGGTTATGGTTCCGGCATTTCGGAGTATGCTCAAGCTGATGGCTGGGTCCATGTAGCAGCTAACCTGGCTGACTTGACCGCTGGTTGGTGGGCAGGAACAGCTTGGGACGTGACACTTCCTTCGTGGCAAATTGAGTTAGGTGGTCCGGCGTGGCCGGGTGCATCAGTACCCGCAGGTACGCCGGCGTGGGACCAAATCTGGTTAATGGATAATCTCAAAATTACCATGATTTCGTTGGCTGAGCCGGTTGATCCCGGTACCGAAGGCCTGGTGGCATACTACGCATTTGAGAACGATGCGAATGACAGCTCCGGTAATGGATTACATGGCACTGTTGAAACTCTTGCAGATAGTAACGCAACAGCAACATACGTGGCTGGACATGATGGCATGGCGATAGACTTGCTGCCTTATGAAAACGGTACCAAAGGTTCCTATGTGAACTGCGGGGCCGACCCACTGTTTGACTTGACGGACGCGATTACCGTTGGGGCGTGGGTCAACTTCTGGTCCGTCCCCGACGAATGGCGTGCTATTGTCGCCAAGGGCGACAGCGCCTGGAGAATAGGCAACGTTGGGGCCACCACGGCATTGCATTTTGGCTTCTGCGGCTACGGCAGCCGCCCCACCACCCATGGTATTGACGGGACGATAGAGGTCGGGTTTGACTCGTGGCACTATGTCTGCGGTACGTACGACATAACCGACGGGGCCAAACTCTACGTCGACGGCGTACTCGACGTTGAAATAGCCGACACGGCCGGCATCGCCCTGAACACGTACAACGTGTGGATTGGCGGCAACGAGGAGGACACGGGCTGGAAGCCGTATCGCCTCTTTGACGGCATGATCGATGAGGTCAGGATTTACGACCGAGCCTTGTCTGAGGGTGAGGTTAGTTATCTTGCTGGTAAGCGGGCAGAGCCTCCTGCTCCCGTTCACTCATACACCTTCGAGGACGGCACAGCCAATGACAGTGTCGGCGATGCCGATGGCGTATTGGTTGGTGGTGCAGAAGTTATCGATGGAGCAATGGTAACATTTGCTCAAGATCAATGGATGGAGATGCCCGGCGATGTCATTGCTATGGGTACCTACCCAGAGGTTACAATCGAAGCCTGGTATACCCCGACCGCTGGGGCAAACACGGGTTGGTCCATGCTGGCCTACTTCGGTGATAACGTCAACGACATGGGTAACGATGGCTTCTTTATCACATCAGCTCGGGGCGACGACAAGAGTCGTGCTGCTATCTCATGCGGTAACACCTCAGCCCCCTATAGCGCTGAAAGTGGTGCAGATGGCCCAGAATACGATGATGGCCTGTTGCATCACATGGTCAGCACCATCAATGCCACGGACATCACCTTGTACATTGATGGCGTGTTGATGGCCAGCACACCTCTGTCTGAGACCAACAGTATTAGCTGCATTAGCCCCAATTTAGCCTATCTGGCGAAGGGAGGCTATGGTGGTGATCCTGAGTGGATAGGTGCGATAGAGGAGTTCAATATCTACGACAAGGCTATGTCTGCGGCTGAGGTTGCGGTCAAGTACGCAGCGGGTCCCGTGTCCGAACCGGTGGCGATAGACGTTGAGAACGCCAGCTTTGAGCTGCCCGGTACCGACAAACAGAATAACTGGGATGGTGGAACAAATGATAAAGGAACTTTCGTGGATGTTCCCGGCTGGAGCAGCGATATAATGGCTACAGATTCCGGCGTTGAAACAGGATGGAATGCTAGCGACGGAGAATGGAGCGGCTTTTTAAGAGGCAGTGATCCTTCAGTTTGGCAGTTGACAAGCTATGTTATTGATGCTAATGACGTCATTGAGCTGAAAGTAGATGCTAAGAATAACTGGCAGGCTACAACTTTTCTGCTGAGCCTCTACTATGATGAAGCAGGTGTTCGTGTTCCGGTGGCTTCCGTCGAAGCTACGTTAACAGATGAAATGCAGGAGTTTTCGGTGGTGCTTTCAGCGGCAGATGTACCTGAGGCTGCCGGCAAGCTGCTTGGTATTGAGTTAGACAATGTTACTCCAGATGTTGATAGCTGGCTTGGCTTAGACAACGTGAGGCTCTCTGTTAAATAAATCGGCAATCCTGACTGGTTCTTTCTCGATGAGTAGGACCTAACCAGGAATGCACAGTTTTGCACCATTTTGGGGCCTATACCGATTGATTTGGTATAGGCCCCGTTTGTTTTTCACGTTGCGTGGAGGAATGATAGGAACATATTTAAGAGTAATAATGATGTCACGGATAAAAAGCTGTGGTACGGGGTAAACAAGAGCCTATTTGGGTCCGAATTGCTCGCGATAATCTGATGGACTAATACCCTTCTGTTTCTTAAAATACCTTGATATGTTACTCACGTCCGGATATCGCAATAACCGTGTAATCTGAGATATCGTTAAATTTGTGCTGGTCAGCATGCTGGCCATCTGATTAACGCGAGCGGATTTGATCTCTTCATGCACTGAATGCGACAGCGCCTTTCGGAAACGCTGCTGCAGGGCCCTGCGGGATAAGCCTACAGCCTCCACTACGTCACCGACTTGAATTACTTTTCTGGAATGTTTGCGGATAAACTGTACCGCCTCAGCGATCTTCTGGTCCTCTATCGCCATAATGTCCGTTGATTGCCTGGTGACAACATGCAAAGGAGAAATGACCACTTCTTTTTCGTTCTCTGTTATTTTTTGTCCCCTCATTAGCTTATCAAGGACTCGGGCGGTTTCATAACCTGCTCTTTCAGTGCTTGTGGCTATGCTTGATAGCTGTGGATAAGATAAATCACAAACCAATTCATCATTATCAACGCCTAAAATAGCCGCTTCCCTCGGCACTTCAATACCTGCAATTCTACATGCTGCCAGAACGTCTCTGCTGCGGTCGTCATTACAGGCCATTATTGCAACAGGTTTTGGCAGCGAGCTGAGCCATTCGGCAATAATTGTTTGTTCTCCTTTTATAGTCTGTCGACGCCTTGTGCGGGGCTGCCGATAGAGATGGACTACAAAGCCGGCCTGGGCGACTTTCTTGCTAAAACAATCGCCTCGCCGTTGAGACCAAATCGCATCATCAAAACCACAGAAAGCAAACCGCTGAAAGCCGCGTTCCAGAAAATACTCGGCGGATATACGGCCGACGGCAATGTCGTCGGTCACTACACGGCATATATTTAAGGCAGGCCTCTCTATACCACAGATCACCGCAGGCAGCCCAAGATCGACAATCATCTCAATGATTTTAGCGTCCCAGAGCGGAGCGATGATTCCATCTGCTCCCATCTCTTTTATCCACTTGTATGAATGTTCTGTGCCCTTTACGTAGAATTCCGGCCCCATGAAGAAAAGCCAGGGCCCATAAAGCTTGGAATATTGGGCGATACCGCGGAGCAGGCCCCTGCCGTATGCTCTTGATGTTTCCACCAGAAATATGACTTTTGGAATCCTGGCCATAAGTCCTGTTAGGAATTCTAATCCCGTTAGAAATTCTAATCCCTTTAGAAGAATCGGACTTGTCCGACAAGTCGGATTTCTAACGGGATAAAACATTGACTTGTCGTATTATTGATTGGGACTCTTTGTACAATAATACAATTGTAATCGCAAGGATAATGCGCAAAAAGAAGATATTTTTGCGCAAAATAACGTCCATTTTTAGCCGATTAAAACTATAATGTAGTTTAATTTAGGATATTTTACTATTCTGAATTAGAAGTTAAAAGAGGAATCGATAAAATTCTGCGGAAAGAGTGAACTAAAGTTTGAATTGCCTAAAAGCCCCTGTCTTTGCAGGGCCGAGGAATTTGTATAGTCTTAATTCTAACTTAAGGCACTTTGGATCACTTTAAATTTTAGTTCACTTAGTTGTCCACTTCATTTTTGTTTGAAAGGTACCAGTATTTTAGTGTGTGTTCAGAACGTGTTGATCTTTGTTTTAAGGTATTGTTTGAAGGAGGAATATCATGCGTAAAAGATCGATGATCAATTGTGGGGGACAAAGCTCTGGCAGAACTGCCGAATTGATTTGTTTATTATCTGTTGTTCTTATGCTGAGCCTGACGGCTAATGCTTCTGCCGATCTCGTAGCTCACTGGAATTTTAATGAGGGTTCAGGTAGTACTGCTGCAGATTCTGTGGGGGCTTATAATGGAACATTACGCGGCGGCCCAACATGGGTTAAAGGTGTGCTGGGCGGCGCGTTGATGTTTGACGGATCTGATGATTGTGTAGAAGTCGGCAGTTATCCGGTGTTTAACAATCCAACAGGCAGCTTCAGCGTCACGCTCTGGGCAAACATTGGGGACTGGTCGGCAGAGTGGCTGCACAGCATGATTGGCAATCGCAGTGACGGCGTGGGCTGGTGCCTGCGGAGGTTCGGCTCATGGTGGGTGACAAGCAGGGGATACACGCAATCTAACGAAGCTCTGTGCTTTACGACAAGGGGCATAGGTCACGCTTCCGATGGCGTGGAGGACACCCCCAGTGAGACAATCCCGCCAGTTGACGAATGGCTTCACATTGTCTGCATATACGACAGCGAAAACAACATGAAGTATATTTATTTCAATGGTGTATTAGATGCAGCGTGGGAGGTTAATTCTGGGACAGTGGCTCCGGCTACGCAAAGGTTTTATATTGGCGCCAGGTCTAATGGTGGTGATACAGCTCCGGAGGCCTTATTCACAGGAATGCTTGATGATGTGCGTTTCTATGACCATGCAGTGAGCGAGGAAGAGATTGATAGGATTATTAATCCTCTGCCGCCTAATCTGGTGGCTTATTGGAAGCTGGATGATGGTTCCGGTACCGTTGCCACCGATTCTGCCGGCGATTACGATGGCACTCTTCGCGGTGGTCCAACGTGGGTGAACGGCATTTTTGACGGCGCATTGCAGTTCGACGGCTCCGATGATTGTGTGGATGTCGGAAATTATCCGGTATTTAACAGCCCAACAGACAGCTTCAGCGTCGCGCTCTGGGCAAACGTGGGGGATTGGTCGTCAGACTGGCAGCACAGTATGATCGGCAATCGAAGTGACGGCGTAGGCTGGTGCCTGAGAAAATTCGGCGCTTGGTGGGCGGAAAACCAGGGATTTACGCAATCTGCTGATGCCCTATGCTTCACATTAAGAGGAATAGATCACACGGATGGTACTGGCAACGATAGTCCGAGCAACACTGTTCCACCGCTTAACGAATGGATTCACATTGTTTGCATATACGATAGCGAATACAACATGAAGTATATTTATTTTAATGGTGTGTTAGACGTGGCGTGGGAGGTCAATCCTGGGACAGTGACACCGGCCACACAAAGGTTTTATATTGGTGCCAGATCAAATGGTGGTGATACTGCTCCGGAGGCTTTCTTTACAGGAATGCTTGATGATGTGCGTTTTTATGAACGTGCAATAACCGATGAAGAGATTGAGGGGCTTGCAACTCCTCCCTATACAATAAAGGCATACGATCCTAATCCAGCGGATAATGCTGAAATGGTGAGCATACCACAGCTCACCTGGACAGCATCAGATGTTGCAGCCTTCCACGAAGTGTATTTCGGCACAACCCCGGATATTGGTCCGGATGATTTTCAGGGTCGCCAGGAATCCACCTCGTATCTCCACGCTGCCGGTATTACTCCATATACAACTTATTACTGGCGGATTGATGAGGTCGAGGCTGATGGAGTTAAAGTTCATACCGGTAACGTATGGAGCTTTACATCCGGTCCTCCAACCGCATTTAATCCCAATCCGAAGGATGGGGACAGATGGATACTTGCTGATACAGACCTTAGCTGGACTCCGGGTGTCGGAGCGGTTACACATGATGTGTATTTCGGAACCAGCCAGGATGACGTAGCTTCCGGTTCCGGCGACACATCCAAAGGTAATCAGGCAGATGCTACCTATGATCCAGGAATACTATCTGGGGAAACTAACTACTACTGGCGGATCGATGAGATTGAGGCCGACGGGATCACCAAGCACACAGGCGATGTCTGGCGTTTTAGAACAGCACCTGATATGCCCATAACGGATCCCAACTTTGTCGGCTGGTGGACGCTTGATGAGGGTCAAGGCACGGTTGCTTTGGATTGGTCAGGCCATGGTAATCATGGCACCATCAAAGGTAATCCGCAGTGGGTGATCGGTTATCATGGCAGTGCGCTGGATTTCGATGGTGCAGGCGACTATGTGGACTGTGGAAATCCGCCTTTGCTTACTATCCGAAACCAGATTACGATGGCGGTTTGGTTCAAAATAGCAGCTTTTGTAAATGACTGGGAGGCCATTATTTCCAAGGGAGACAATGCATATCGACTAAGCAGGTCAGCAACAACAGGTAATGCCGCACATATGGGTGTTAACGGCACCTCGGCCAACTACTTTGATGGAACCACCCTTATAGCGAATGATGAGTGGCACCACATTGCCGGTGTGTACAACGGAGCACAAGCGATGATTTATGTTGATGGTGTATTGGGTACCGCTACTCCATGTACAGGACAAATCAACGACACTAACGACAGCTTTTTCATCGGCGAAAACTCCGGTTCAAGAGGCCGTTACTCGAACGGTATTATCGACGATGTGCGGCTTTATAACCGGGCACTGACACAAGACGAAATAAAGCTGGTTATGAGAGGTGACATTACACAGGCGTGGAAGTCAAAGCCCGCAAATGGTACAACAACAGATGTGGAAAAAGCCCTGCCTCTTAGCTGGACGCCCGGGGACATGGCGGCTCAGCACGATGTGTACTTAGGAACCGATGCGCTCGCTGTAGAAGATGCTGACACATCCGATACGACCGGTATATATCGAGGCAGACAGGATGCTAACAGCTATACACCATCTGAAGGTCTTGAATCTGGCCAGACCTACTACTGGCGGGTTGATGAGGTCAATACCGATGCGACTATCAGCAAAGGCGGAGTCTGGAGCTTCATTGTAACTGATTATCTTATTGTGGACGACTTTGAGCAGTATAACGACACTACTAACAGAATATACGAGACATGGGTGGACTACTTTGCGAATAATACCGGCATGACTGTGGGGCACTTTGATCCTCCATTTGCTGAGAAAAGTATAGTTCACGGCGGTTCTCAATCTATATACATGACTTACGACAACGATGGTACCGTAAACGAAGGTACCAATTATGAGCAGAGCGGGACGCTCACTTTTTCCGAAGCCGAACGCGGGTGGGCTGATGCTCAGGATTGGACAAGAAGCGGTATTACATCCTTAGCGCTTTGGTTCAGAGGCTTATCGGCATCTTTTGGCAGCTTTTCCGCCGAACCGACTGAGGACGGGCCAGACCTTTACACAGTGACTGCCGGTGGTACGGATATATGGGGCGAGTCTGACCAGTTCCACTTTGTTTATAAACAGATCTCCGGCATCGGGAGCATAGCAGCAAAAGTGGTCAGCGTCAGCAATACCGACCCATGGGCCAAGGCCGGTGTGATGATCCGCCAGACGCTGGATCCCGGTTCTATACACGCTATGATGGTTGTCTCACCTCTGAATGGAGTTGCCTTCCAGCGCCGTGTTACTGAAGGAGCCGCCAGTGAGGGCGATACACAAACCGGGCTCAAGCCTCCTTACTGGGTGAGAGTAAGCCGCTCGGGCAATACCTTTTTGGGTGAGATGTCATCTGATGGAGATTCATGGGAGACACTCGGTTCGATAACGGTGCCCATGCTTCTGGATGTTTATATTGGCTTATGCCTGAGCAGCCATAACGTCGATGAAATGTGTACAGCCGAATTCTCTGATGTTGATACGACAGGCACAGTTACAGGCGACTGGCAGTCGCAAGACATCGGCATAGAAAGTAACATTCCTGAGCCGATTTATGTAGTTCTGGAAGATAGCTCCGGCACCAGTGCTGTGGTCAAACACTCGGATCCTGCTGCAACGACCATCAACACCTGGACGCAGTGGAATATTCCACTTACAGACTTTGCCGGCGTGAATCTGCGGGCAATCAAGAAGATGTCAATTGGTGTTGGTGACAGGGCAAATACACAGCCTGGTGGCGCAGGTGATTTATACATTGATGATATCGGATTGACATTTAGCTCTGCCACAGGTACTGAACCAGAAGAATAAATCCTGATTTATCGGGGTGAAATCGGATAAGTTTGGGGCCCCCTTGCTTTCTTGCGCCCTGCCTTCGCAGTCCACAGGATGCCTTACGGCAGGGTAAACTTGTCCCCGCGGAAGCGGGGAGCAAGAAGGGGGGCCCTGCTTTTTTGTATTAGGTCTGGTGATTACTTTTGTATATAATAGGTGATATTCCCAATATGACGTTAATTTTGCGCAAAATGACGAGTGTTAAAGCGGGGATGATAGTTATAATGTATTATGTTGGGTGCTGATCCCGACATGATCGGAATCAAGGTTTTAATTAAAGCTTCCTGTCTGTACCTGTGGCAGTCATAGGGACTTCTTACGGAGAGCTATTGAGCTTTTCCTCGTCCGGAGGGCTTTTCTGGGCACGAGCCAGCCGAAGTAAGAGGATTGAGTCATAATTGGAAAGGAAGGAGGTAGAGAATCAGACCGGATGTCATTCCTTCGCTATGCTTAGTGCCTAAAGTGCCTAAAATTGTAACTTTAGCTCACACCCGTAAGGGATCCCATAGGGACTTAGACACTTTAGCTCATTTTATGCACTTGACATTGTTGATTATTTTTTAAAGGAGGATCAATATGTGTAAAAAAACGATTTATTTAGTTTGTGCCGTTCTATTTTTGATTACAGCCACAGATATTCCGGCTGGTGCGGTTGTGCAGATCGAGGTTGAGAACTACAGCTTTGAAATACCCGATGATGGTAAGAAATACGATATAAGTGTAGGCACACCAGGTATAGTTACAGGTTGGGCAAGAGTAGATCCGATCACCTCAGCAGGCCGGGAATTCGGTTGGACACCCACCGATGGAACTGCTACTGCCTTTATGGGCAAAGATGCCGTGATTTACAACCTCACTGATTTTCTTATGATGGAGGGAGATCAGTTCGAGTTGATATTTGACGCCCGCTCTACTTGGCACGGTGATAATCTTGCGGCGCAGCTATATTATCAGGATGATGAAGGAAACAGGGTAGTATTCGCCACTAAAAATATTGATCTGTGGAATAAGAGCACAATGACAACATATATCCTTGACAGTAACTCCGTTGGTCTGGCTGCGAGAGACCACAAGCTCGGTATTCAGTTCGCGCATACACGTGTAAATTCAACCGACGACAATATATGGGCTGGTCTTGACTATATTGATCTGTTTCTTCTGACACCTCTTATGAGGGCTCAAAGTCCTTTCCCAGAGCATGAAAGCTCATACAGTAATTCAAGTGTGACCCTTACGTGGGTATCGGGACCTAATGTACCATCTGCGGATAGCTACAATGTATATTTTAGTGCAAACTGGGCTGATGTGAACGACGGCGCCGCTGCGGCGGACAAAGGCTCGGTCACTACGCTGAGCTGCTCGGTCAGCGACCTTGCTAACGGCGTAACTTACTACTGGCGGGTTGATACGGTTGTAGGAGCCCAGACCTATCGCGGCAATATTTGGAACTTCATTGTTATACCTGCGCTTGCCTATAAGCCTGATCCGGCTGCAAACGCAGAATATGTGGCTTTGGACAAGGTTCTTAGCTGGGGGGCGGGCGTAAGTGCTGTTGAGGGACATGTTGTTTTCTTCGGTGACAGTTTTGACAGTGTAAATAATGCTCCGACGGGTATTTCCGGTGCGGCTCCATTCAGGGCATATCTGGCTAATCCTGCCGATACAAACTGGGCCCCGGAAGAAGCGGGTATTACACTTGAAGTTTCCAAGACTTATTACTGGCGGATTGATGAAGTCGAATCCACGTCCTCGGACCCGGAAACAATACTCAAGGGCGAGGTCTGGCAGTTCACAACCGTACCTATAAAAGGTCTCGGCTCGATCACCCGTGAGGTGTGGGAGGACATCGAGGGTACTACTGTTGCCGATCTGACCGGTGATCCGAATTTTCCGGATAGTCCCAGCTACACCGAATATCTGACCGGTTTTGAGGCTCCGCACATGGCGATTAGTGAATATGGCTCTCGCGTACATGGATGGCTCTATGTACGCAACTCCGGCGATTATACGTTCTGGATCGCCAGTGGCGAAAATAGCCAGCTGTGGCTGGGTACACATCCTTCCACCGCATCTATAATCGCCTTTGTGGACAGCGAAGAAGGCAGAGAGGGCTGGACAGAACCTCGTCAATGGGACAAATATCCTGAGACACAGCAGTCCGCCCCAATTCATTTGGACGGCGGTGGCACGCTGTACTACATTATGGTGCTTCATAAGAAAGGGTGGGGCTACGATAATCTCGCGGTGGCATGGAGTGGTCCTGACAGCAATGGGATACAACAGATTATTCCTGGCACCAGCTTGATACCGTTTGATCAGGTTACGCTGGTGGCCGCTTCCGGACAAGTACCTGCTGATCGTGCAACAGGTGTACGCAGAGATCCTACCCTTAGCTGGGTATCGGGAGTATTTGCTGCTACACACGATGTATATTTCGGCACTGATTTTGATGTTGTTAACGATGCTGTTAGAGGCAATGATCCGCTCGGTGTTCTCGTAAGCCAGGATCAATCCGCCAACGCTTATGAGCCAGGAATCCTGGAATTCAACGCAACCTACTATTGGCGTGTTGATGAGGTCAATGATGCTCATCCCGATAAGCTGTGGAAAGGCAACATTTGGAGCTTTACAGTTGGTAACTTTCTTGTTGTGGATGATTTTGAAGACTACAACGACGTTAGTAACAGGATATACGAAACATGGGGTGACTACTTCATAAATAATACCGGCATGACTGTGGGGCATTTTGAACCTCCGTTTGCAGAGCAGAGTGTAGTTCATAGCGGTTCTCAATCTTTGTACATGCGTTACGATAACGATGGTACTGTGAACGAGAGCACCAACTATGTACAGGAGGGGACTCTGCTTTATTCTGAGACTGAACGCCAGTGGACAGATCCGCAGGATTGGACTAGAGAAGGTGTTGAGTCTTTAACGCTGTGGTTCAGAGGTATTCCAGCTTCCGTTGGCAGTTTTACAATCGGGCCGCCGATTACGATAACCGCTGCTGGTGGAGATATCTGGGGTACGGCTGACCAATTCCATTATGCCTACAAGCGGCTTTCCGGTGTAGGAAGTATTACGGCGAAAGTGGTCAGCGTCAGTGACACTGATCCATGGTCAAAAGCGGGAGTTATGATCCGCGATTCGCTTGACCCTGGTTCTGCGAACGCTATGGTGGTCGTCACGCCCGGTCAGGGAGTTTCCTTCCAGCGCCGTGTTATTGCTGATGCCGGTAGCGAGGATACTACAGAGGCAGGAATTACCGCCCCGCAATGGGTGAAGTTAAGTCGCAGTGGAAACACAATTACAGCCGAATATTCATCTAATGGGTCTGATTGGGAAACATTGGGTGACCCGTTGCTTATGCCTATGCTTCCTGAAATCTATATAGGCTTATGCCTGACTAGCCATGATACCGATGTAACGTGCACAGCCGAATTCTCTGATGTTAATCTGAACGGCACAATTACAGGTGATTGGCAGTCGCAGGACGTTGGCATACGAAGTAACGATATTGAGCCGCTTTATGTGGTTCTGGATGATAGCGCCGGCAATAGTGCGGTAGTCAAACATCCGGATCCGAATGCAACAACCATGAGCAGTTGGACGGAGTGGAATATTCCGCTGACTGATTTTACAGGTGTGAATCTGCAGGCAATCAAGAGGATGTCTATCGGCGTTGGTGACAGGGCAAATACACCCCTTAGGGGTGCAGGTGATTTGTACATTGATGATATCAGGCTGAATCAACCTTAATCAGCGGCATTACCTTGACGGTTCGGCTAAGTAGTCGATGGTGATATTACATAGGTTCAGGGCCTATACACATTTT
>Ga0307439_1001838_pt1 | contig 13007 bp, 8 predicted proteins | sample SalMarWE160490MG_FD_202142 | JGI IMG/M metagenome (GOLD analysis project Ga0307439, IMG submission 202142) | Salt marsh sediment microbial communities from the Plum Island Ecosystem LTER, Massachusetts, United States - WE1604-90 | ecosystem: Environmental > Aquatic > Marine > Intertidal zone >... | reverse complement strand
TTTCCCATTGGCTTGCGCAGTTCTATACACCGTTTCCTGTTTTAATTATCGCAGATTTAGCCTGAGTAAGGGCTGGCTCAAAAGCCCAACCACATATCTATTAATCGTTAGTATAGCATTACTTATACTTGTTTTGCTTTTCGGTACAGAAGTCAACCGTGCCCGCCGATGGCTTAGGATCCCCGCCGGGCCGATTACGATAAGTTTCCAGCCCTCTGAGCTGGCAAAATGGACGATTATTTTCTTCTTAGCCGCGGTTTGTCATAAGATCGGCACCGACATCAAGTTATACTGGAAACGGTTTGTCCCCATCTGTTCAGTATTAGCATTGGTAGTAGGGCTGGTAATCATCGAAGATTTCGGCACAGCCGCACTTATATCACTTTTAGGCTTTTTGATGCTAATAACCGCCGGGGTAAAATGGTGGCATGTTCTAACACCACTGCCATTTGCTTCTATTGCCTTTTTCCTTGCGCTGCTGAGCTCGCCCAGCCGAATGCGGCGAATTGCCGCGTTTTTGAGTCCGGAACAATGGACTGGTTCGGCCGCCTACCAGGCAAATCAATCGCTGATTGCCCTGGGCTCCGGAGGACTCTGGGGCAAAGGGCTTGGAAGGGGAATTTGTAAATATGGGCATCTGCCGGAAGATACAACGGATTTTATTTTCGCCATTATTGGCGAAGAGCTTGGCTTCATTGGAACCGCGGCGGTCATCGTCTTGTTTATTGTATTTGTTTGGCTTGGTATTTTGTTGGTCGTGCGGTGCAGGGACCGATTCGGCCAGTTATTAGCCGGCGGAATCGTATTAACAATCGCCACACAAGCAGCACTTAACATTGGCGTAGTTACCGTAGTACTGCCGACAAAAGGTATGCCTCTGCCGTTTGTAAGCGCCGGCGGAACGAGTATGCTTCTCTCAGCGGCTGCCGCCGGCGTGCTGTTAAACATCGCTAAACAATCCGCCAAAAATACAACAGGAGAACAAGAATAGTGAGCGGCAGTAACTTTTTCTTTGCCGGCGGGGGAACAGGGGGACATATCTATCCCGGAATCGCCGTGGCCGAGCAAATACTCAAACTTGAGCCCACATCGAAGATACACTTCTTTGTCAGCATGCGCAGTATCGACAAGCGAATAGTATCAAAGACCGGCTTCGAGCACACTGCGCTTCCGGCCCGGGGTTTATCGGCTCGGCCTGATAAACTGATTGGCTTTTGTGCTTCGTTTATAAAAAGTTATGGAATAGCCAAACGGGCAATTTCTGAATGTAAGAACGCCATTGTCATTGGAATCGGCGGTTTTGTTGCAGCGCCGGTTTGCTTCGCAGCCCATAAGCTAAAGGTGCCAATCGCCCTTTTGAATGTTGATATTGTGCCGGGAAGGGCCAACAAGATAATCAGTCGCTGGGCAGATGAGATTTTTGTGCAGTTTGAAGATACCAAACAATATTTTGCCGGGACAAAAGCAGAAGTACATGTTGTCGGCTGTCCCCTGCGGAACGGCTTTTTCAATCCGGAACCTGATAAGGTCAAGACTGAATTGGGCCTTGATAAAAATAAAAAGATTTTGCTTATAACCGGCGCATCAAGCGGGTCGGAAAATATTAACAGGGCTGTGTGTTCGCTGTTAGAAAAATTAAGTATTTTTGCCGATGACTGGCAGATTGTTCATCTGGCCGGGGCCGGCAACTACGAAAAAGTCAAAGAAAGATACACTGATGCACAGATTGGGCATAGCGTTCTGAGCTACTATGATGATATGCCGAGTTTATTAGCTGCTTCAGATATAGTAATTGGCCGAAGTGGAGCGGTCAGCGTGGCTGAATACGCCGCGGCTTCTGTGCCGAGTATCTGTATGCCTTACCCATATCATAAGGACAGGCATCAGTACCTTAACGCCGGCAAACTGGTTGAGGCCGGAGCGGCGGTCATAGTAGATGACCTGCCGGGTGAAAAAGAACGACAGGGATGGCTGTGGGAAGAGTTAGAAGAGTTGATGAAAAATCAAAAAAAACGCAAAGAGATGAGACAGGCCTGCAAGTCAATAGCGAGATTGGATGCCAGTATGAAAATCGCAGAAAAGCTGGTGAAAACACCGGAAGAAGTGTAGAACTACCAAAATAAACTATCGAGATTACCAAGAATCCAATATTCAATCTCTTTAATATGCTTGCGAGCCACAAAAAAGGTTTTTTGCGCAAAGAAAAAAGGAGCCGCTCCTCCTCCGGCGCGGCTCCATACTACATATATTGCTAACAAAATCTACTCTGCCAGGTTTTGGCGCCGGGCAATGCCGATTTTGGAATCATCCGAAATCGGGCGGACTCGTCCTCCTCCTCATAATTTAATGGTTTAGGGATGTTCCGCCCAATATCGTCACCCTAAAGGCGAATAAGTATCATCCGCAAAGAATATGCCAACAACATAAAATGAAACCAACCACCCTCTTTAATTTCACCTAACATTTCATAACAAAAACACTTACGTTTATTTATGCCATCCGGGCTTGAGAACAAACAAATGTCGTATTTTAACAACGCGTTGTCCTTTATCAACACCAACTATACCCAACCAACCTATTTTTACATATTCTTCGTCCGTAAATTGTTAAATGACAAAAGGATTTGCTTAACGTTGATAAAAAACAACATAGCTGTGCATAAAAAGAACAACTAAAGAGTGATAACTTTTATATGAAAATACAGTCTAAAAGTAAGGTAAAAAACAGATAATGGGATATTATTTGTGTTTAGGCCTTTGATATTTGGCCGTGGAAACCCTATCCGTCCAGTGACAAAGCCAGGCGTCGAAGAGCCTTTTTTGGCCGGTTCTTTGCTGTTCGAGCCGAAAAATGCTGTTTTTACGCCAGGCAATAACATCATCGGCAATCATTTGAGCCTGCTGGCCATCGAGTTCTATTCTAACCAATTCAAAGGGGTCGTTGCTCAAGCTATATACATAGACCATTTTGTCCATCGGATTGTATACGAACTTTCGACCGGCCCTTACAAAACCGGCCGAACTCAACTGCATCCAGCCCGAGAAATAAACCTGTCGGTCATCCGCAATATTGCCGAGGGCGTTGGTGCCGTCAAAGCCAACGCTGTTGGTATCGAAACCCAGAAGAGTCAGCAGTGTCGGGGCCATGTCGACGGAGCTAACCGGCTTTGTAACCTTTGTTTCGGGCTTAACCAAAGACGGAGCCCGCAAACAGAACGGTATCCGTAAGGCCTCATCGAAAGCAATTCTCTCATGGCCGAGCAGGCCGTGCTCGCCAAACGCTTCGCCGTGGTCTCCTATAACACAAAAAACAGTGTTGTCCACGATATTTAGCTTTGCAAGCTCGGCGTCGAGCGCAGCCAAAAATTTATCCGTGTAAGCAATTGTCTGTCGATAACGTTCCAGCGGTTCGGCTGCAGGCTCGTCAAACCACCGCGGGACCTCATAAGGGTCGTGCGTAACCGAGCAAAGGACCGTCAGCAAAAAGGGGCTGTTCTCAGAACTTATCCATCGGCTAATCGGTTCCAACATTGCAAACTCATCACAAGCCAGATAGCCGAGATAGGCATTAGGGTCGTTGAAATCATCTCTTGCCCAGAACTTATCGAAGCCGAGATTATATACCATACCGGGCCGAGCCTCGAAGTTGCCCTTTGCCGATTGAAAGAATGCAGTCCTAAAATTCAATTTTTGCTTTAGAATCGTGGCGATACCTGCATAGAACTTTGCGGCGGGAACTGCCTCAGCAATGTCCTGTGAAGCAGAAGGAAATCGGCCGGTCAATAAAGAAAAAACCACCTTTGTAGTATGAGTAAGAGTCGAACGAGTATTTACAAACTCGACACCCTGTGATGCCAAAGCAGCAAGAAAGGGTGTTAGTTTACTTTCAGGCTCTGCAAGCGAAGTGTACCTGTATTGAACACCTTCAAGGATAACTATAACCACATTGTGGTTTATCTGCCGGGAGCGCGGTGACATTGCAATTTGCACCTGGTCAAAAGCAGGTATTTTTCGTTTGGCATTTTTGAAATCAAATCCGGCCAGTTGGCCGGCATCCGAAAAGAAAAGACTTGTTATCGCTTTCAAGTGACAATTATAACGCATCTCTTCAGAAATTGTCTGTGGTGAGCTTCGCCGAACAACTACATCGCGAAGTGACACTGCGGCAAGAATAATGACGATACAAATAATGATTCTCTTGATGAAGCGTTTTTGGTTGTAAGCCGGCAGCCTTGGCTTTGCCAAAACGTAAAAGAAAAATGTAAGGGCAACGGCGCTGGGGCCAAGCAGAATGACAGCTGCCTTCGGCATTTTTGCAAGATTAACACCAATCATACCCAGCGCACTTAAGGGGTCACGGATTAACGACAAAAGGACCGAGGGCAGGATTTGCCTTCCCATTCTTATCAGCCAGCCGGCATTCATAACCGACCAGGTGCATATTACAGCGGCAAAAACAGTTGCTATGCGGACCACTAATTTTCGGGGCCAGCCAAAACAGACCAGCGCCAGGATAACTTCAAAGCCCAACAATACGGAGACATCGGCAAGAACCCAGCCAAAGTATTCGTTGACCATGTCATTGCGCCAGGAATGAAAGAATTTTACCGTCAAAGTGCAAAACAGGGCGCCAAACATAATCACGCTATAAGGGCGGGCAGCTAAAAAGTCATACAAGCGGCGAATCGCCGATACACTTTTAGCATAAAAGCTTGATTGTGAAGATTCGTTAACCATGGAGGCGTCAAAATACTAAAATAGGCGTCAAATGGCAAGGCGGTTTCTATAACCGGCCATAAACAGAGGTCAAAAGTCTATCCGTCCGATAAATCCAGACTTTCAAATACATCCTGAACAGGCAGCTCGGCATAGCAAATAGCAGTGTCGGCGGCACCATAATAAATCTTGAGTTTGTCCTGTTCATAAAGCAAACCGCAGGTGAACACAACATTTCCAAAAAAACCACTCGTCTCATAATCGGCCTGCGGCTCAAAGATGGGTTTTTTCGCCCTTTCTATAACCTTCCAGGGCTGCGTGGCATCGAGAAGCACAGCCCCAAGACAGTAGCGATTGTCAGGGCCGGCACCGTGATAAATCTCCAGCCAGCCATATTCTGTCTTAAAAGGCACGGCGCTGGCGCCGACCTTTATACTGTCCCAGCCATTTTCATCAGGGGCGCACAGAAATTGATGATTCCCCCAACATATCAGGTCGGGGGATTGGGCGATCCAGATGTCCTGCCTTTGAAAGAGAGGCGAAACGGGCCTGTGGAGAGCATAGTATTTACCGTCAATTAGTTCGGGGAAAAGCACCACATCCTTGTTCTCAGGACAAAAGATAATCCCGTGGCGCTCGAAGGACTTGAAATCCTTTGTCGATGTTAGGCAGGTTGTCACCCCATGAGGACAAACCGCAACATAAGTAATATAGTATGTGCCGTCGATAAGGGTAATCCGAGGGTCTTCGGTACCGAAGCTTTCTATGTCGTTTGCGGGGCCAAGGGCAGGCGTATCTTCAATATCAAATTTGATGCCATCGGCGCTGCGCGCCAGCCTCAAGTGAGAAATCGATGTAAGATATGTTTCGCTCGGTCTGATTATCAACCTCGGGTCGGAAAAATCATTTTGCGGGTCGTTTTTGGAAAACTCTTTCAGGACGATGTCGGCCTGAGTGACATCGTAAACGCCGGCCATCACCATATCCGGGTGCGTACTAATCGGGCGCTCAGCCACTCGAAGCAGCAGAATGACCTGTCCTTCGAAACGAGTAACACCGGCGTTAAAGACACCAATGACTTCGAAATCTTTCCTGGAAGGTTTAACATCCTTCGGCTCAATTATTGGATTTTGCGGTGATCGAAATACTGCCATTTTACTATTCCCTTAGTCACACTTATGAAAAAACAAGACACTATGCACTAATGATAACCTCTGACTTGGTCAGATACAAGTTATCTCGCAGATAAAACACCCATCGCGACCTGAACAAGCCTGAACAGAGTCGTTTATCTTATCCGAATTTGTGATTTTCCCTTCAGGGTGATTACAAGACAGTTGTGCTCGCCGTGAAACTGTTTAACGACAGGTTTGAAAAGAGGCGCCTGGCTTGATTCCTGATATATTTCGCGCGCGCTTACCCCGCTCGGCTCCTTTTCAATGCCGGAGACCAGTACAAAGTATTGTTGACCGCCCCAGCCATCCACGGTGAAAGTAACCGCGCTTTTGTCTTCCCGAATATCGCTTATCACGCAGGGCGCATGGATAAACCAGCCGCGACTGCGGAGTTTTTTCATATCATATTGTTTTCCTCTTTCGTAAAGTTCGGGGACATGGGCCTGTACCGTACCCGGATTTATGGCGGGGCCTGCACTTACCTGCTCCTGCAAATTAAAAATATCCGGCAGCAATCCCTGACGCTTCTTATCTGTTACGGGCCAGGACATCTGCAGGCCGGTAATTGTGATTCCTTTGGCAATTTTTTGCCATGAGCTTTTCGCATCGTATTCGCTGAGCAGATGCAAAGCCGAACCGTAAACAAGACCACACCACTGCACGGGGAGCCCAATCCATAATGGCGCCTGCCAGTTGGTCGCGCCCAGGACCGGTATCGTTGCGTAAGGCCCGACTTTGCCGGAAGTGGGTGAGTAAAGGTAGATAAATGGAACGCCCGTCCATGCCCAGTATCGCGCCTGTTCAAGATATTTTTGTTCGCCTGAGATAATATAGCCGAGGGTATAGGCCCTAATCATGTGGGCCGATGCCAATATGTCCGGCGTGTGCAGAGGCACCTCCCAGGTTTGTGCTCCGCGCGGGACGGTGTCGGCGTACAGGGCAGTCTGTTTGTCGAGCAGCGCGAGGGCTTTACTTATAAGCTCTTTGTCTGCTGATAATGCTGCACTTTCAAGAATTCCGGCCACGTCCCGGCCTGCGAGGCCGTTGGCATGTTTTGCGAAATGGGTTTTTGAGTAGTCGGTTCCGCCCGGCCGATAGAGCTTTATACCCTCCTCGTCAAAGCCTGTGAGAAGCCGCAGCGCCTCGTTATGCCGGTGCTGCACATATTCGTAGGTTCGTCCAAAGAGCAAAGGGGGCGAGGGCAGGCGCACATGCGAGACAGCACTTGAAAAAGGTTGTGCCGAGGGGACTCTGCTAAGTGCCTGCTGCTCAGCAATACCGAGTCTGGCGCGGAGGTTTTCATCAGCAGTATGGTTAGCGAGCCAGTCGATGAACATTGCGGCATCGGCGGCGACAGTCGGCCCGAAACTATCACCCCAGACGGCGTGTCTGAAAAGGCCGTCGTTATTTATCTCGGAATCCATCCAGCCGTGAGCAAGCAGATTGACAGCGGCATCGAAGCCACCATCGAATTCGGGCAGGTCGGGCAGTCCTTTTATATCTAAATACTGTTTCACCGCAGGGACAACACTTTTCCCCCTTCCGCCGATTATCATCATAGAAACTTTAAGCGGTTTATCAGCCTTGAGCCTGAAAGGGCTGTGGGCAAAAAGCTCATTTTCAAAACGCAGGTCGCCTACAGCGGGCGCCGACAGAGTCATTACATGTGCGCCGGAATCATAGATTCTGTCCGGCGAGTCGAAAGTCGCCGCTATCATATCAGACGGCTCCCAGATTACCCCGATATAACAGCCGTTATTTGAAATTGCCATAAGGGGAAATGTTATCTTGACGGGGTCGGGGATGCGTCGGATGTGTTTTGGCTTGGCTATATCGGCGTCACTGCTGCTTGGCTCATCGCAAAGATATTCCACGCCGGCAAACAGGCCCTGGAATTTGCTTTCGCCGAAAGTACCAAGGCCGGGGAAGAGTGTCAGCCACGGCACGTGGAGGATGTCCCTGTCTTTATTTACTTTCAACTCGGCGTCTATTATAAGTGTCCCCTCCTGTTTGCCGGATCTTATGCGCCTTTGAATCTCCCAGTTTCCACCTCTGCTGTCTTTAATAACGGCCTTGATTGTGAATTCTCTACCTTGAGAGCGGGTGTCAAAAATAACCTTTCCTTTTGCATTTTTGAGGTTGAGCCATTCTGTCTGGTCGTAAAACAGCAGGCCGAGCAGTTCGGAATCATATCCCGCCGCCATTTCCACGCCGTCCACTTTGACAACAAAGTTGCCCCAAGTTTTACCATAATCCTCAAGTTCGAGCAGTCCGGATTTGACCGATACGAGCTTTCTCCCGGATTTGTCAGGTTTTTTTGGTTTTTCCAGCGGTGGAGAGACTGTTTCGCTCAGCGTTTCGAGCTTTATGAAAGCAACAGTAATTTCTCCTTTATCCGTACATGGGTCCAGGCGGAAACGTGTCCGGGGGCCTAACTTTTCCTTAATAATAAGTGAGTAGTCATGCCATTGGCCATCGTTTCGGACGGTGAATCGAAGTGAACGACCGGCTATGAAGGCCTTGCCGTAAAAGAGTTCGGCGTGGGGGTCCGCGATTGATTTCATACGTATGTTTACTCTGGTCATTTTATCGCCGGGCAAATCCACGGCCGGGCCTTCTATCCACGGATCCTCTCCCGTTGATTTAACAATCAGACCTTCAGCCGAGGAATGCAGATTATCCACCCTGTTATTTGCCGTCCAGCCGTGAGCAGCCTTGCTGAAGTCCCATTCGACGACTGTTTTTGCGCAGGCTGCGGCGGGCACCATCATAATCACCGTCATTGCCAGGAGAACCGGCAATGTAGTATTAGGATTTACCCTTTTAGAGAGAAAACCTGCGATAATTTTACTGAGTTTAATCATAGGCATAGTAAAGCTCCTCCGAACTCTGTTCAAATCTGCTATAACAAAAATGCAGATGGTTCAGGTTTGTTCGCCAGAATTTTCTTTTGGTCTGTGTTTGTCTATATAATTGCTCAGAGACCTATGTATTAGTCGAAGGCCTATCAGAACAAAAATTGCAATTAAAGTCGATATAACCGCCAGTTCGTACAAACCAGCGCCGCAGGCCATTCCAAGACATGCCATGAACCAGATTGTCGCCGCGGTGGTCAGACCGTGGACTCCGCCCCTGTCCTGGATGATGGCACCGGCACCAAGAAAACCCACGCCGGTGACGACACCAGCAGCTATTCTTGTAAGTGAGTCTCCTTCGCCGGCCATTCGTTTGGAAATTATGGTAAAGATTGCTGCACCAAGGCAGATTAAGATGTTCGTACGAAGTCCTGCCGCTTTACCGCTGAATTCTCTCTCAACACCGATTGCCGCACCCAGTACGACGGCCAACACTATACCGAAGACATCGCCTGGCCAAATCATAGCTCACCCTTTGTTTCAACACTTTTTTAACAACGGTTCCCGACACGTCTTTCAAAAGCAATGCTAAATCCTATATTATTCCCGCGAAGATGTAAACCAGGAAATAATCCGGAAACACTTCTATGCAGATTTCAATGCTTCCTTCGCAACATCATTCATAATCCAAGCTCTACACGATGATTTTCCGGATATATTTTTCACTACTCAAGAGCGGTTTAAGGGCGTATAATCAAAGCTGTTATGGAGCGTGCCGTTTGCAGGATTATCGATGCGAATTTCAATCGCGGGCGTGAAGCGATTCGGGTAGTTGAAGACTATTGCCGATTCGCCCTGAATTCGGCTGCGCTGACCGAACGTGCAAAGCAGCTTCGCCATGAGCTTTCAGCGGCTGTCGGCAAACTCGATGCCGGCCGGCTTATCGCAAGCAGGGATACGCCCGGCGACGTCGGAGTTGGGCAAAAAGTCGTTCAACAGCTTCGACGTACGGACCTGCACGATAGTTTCACCGCCGGCTGCAAACGCCTAACCGAGGCACTGCGGACGCTTACCGAGGCGACACAGGCGATAAATCCCGACGTAGCTGAGACAATAGAGAAATTGCGATACGATGCCTATACACTGGAAAAGGATATTGTTGTCTTCAGTGAGCCGGCTGAGAAGTTCAAACAGGTCAGACTATATGTGATAATCACCAGTAGTCTACCTGCTGATGTTATCTCATTAACGCACAAATGCGTGGAAGGTGGTGCGGATTGTATTCAACTAAGGGCAAAGGAGGCTGAGGACGATAAGGTCTTTGCACTTGCCTCCGAATTTGTGCAGATATGCAAAGCAGGCGGGGTCTTTAGCATAATTAACGACCGGGCCGATATTGCGGTCGCGACCGGTGCGGACGGCGTACATCTTGGGCAAAATGACCTGCCGATTGAGCAAGTTCGTAAGCTCCAGTTGGCTCCGTTAATTATAGGAAAGAGTACACATTCTCTGAAGGAGTTGGAGACCACTTTTAAGGAGAATCCAACATACGTTAGTCTGGGGCCGGTTTTTACTACTCCTACAAAACCAAGCGTCGCGGCAGTCGGTCTGGATTACGTTAAGCAGGGCCTGGAGAAATTGGCCGACACGGGTATCGGTCATGTTGCTATCGGCGGCATCACGCCGGACAATGTTGAAGAGGTTTTGGAGGCCGGTGCTGGAACAATTTCGGTTTGTTCTGCTGTTACCGAAGCTAAAGACCCTACGACGGCCTGCCGGGCACTGAAAAAGAAAATTGCCGCTTTCAAAAAATAGCCATTTAACCAATAAAACGATGATTTTGAGGAGACTACTGATGCACAGAAACAAGCTTATTCGCATCTCATTATTTTTACTCATCACACTTACGATATTTTTGCAGGCCGGTATGCCATTAATTGCGAAATCCTTGCACGAGAGTACAGTTTCGCGTAGAGTCCTGGCGTTTTATTATCCGTGGTACGGTACGGCCGATGGGCCGGGCGGCGCGGGCAGGACGGAGCACTGGGGGCGTATCGATGAGGTCAACAAAGATATTCAGGCCAGCACGCATTACCCAATCATAGGCGCCTACGATTCGCACGACCCAAAGGTGATAGAGAAGCACTGCCGGTGGGCCAAGCGTGCCGGGATAGATACGTTGATTGTGAGCTGGTGGGGCCACAACAGCTACTGCGACCGGGCGATGGACAAGATTCTCGATGGCTGCCGGCAATATGGGCTTACCGCTTGTATTTACTACGAAACCGTGCCGAGGCCGCAGACGGCCGAGTCCGCGGCCAACGATATCGTCAAGGTGCTCGATAAATACGGAGAGCACCCCGCTTACCTTAAAGTCAATGGCAAGCCGGCGATATTTATATACGGCCGAACCCTCCAGGAACTTGGGCTGACCGACTGGCTCAAGGCCATCCAGATTATCAATAAAAAACATAAAGGAGGCGTAACAACAATCGGCGACCAATTCAGCTATGGTGCGGCCCGTATTTTCGACGGCGTCCATACGTATAATACCGCAGGCCCCCTGCAAGGGCAAAAACCCGACGCTGCACGCAAGTGGGCCGCTGAGACGTACAGGTCATGGGTGCAACTGGCCAACCAGGCGGGTAAAATTAGTACCATAACTGTGATTCCGGGCTACGATGATACGAAAATCCGCAAACCGGGCCTTGCGGTGGAACGCTATAAAACGAGGCTTTACCGCGCCCAATGGGAAGAGGCCATCAAGGCAGACCCGCACTGGGTACTGATTACCAGCTTTAACGAATGGCACGAGGGAAGTGAGATTGAGCCATCCGCGGAATACAAACACGATTATCTTGAGCTCACGGGCCAATATGCTAAGCGCTTCAAGGCAAAAAAACGCAGCGTTCATCAGCAGGCGGCCCCAAAAGGACCGTCCAGCAACGAACAATCCAAATTGCTGAAAAAGTTCGAGAAACTGCGTGTCGGCGTCCTGCCGAATGCGGACTCGATGGCGTTCTGGTGGATTATGGATTTGGGTGTGGGAATGGACGTTCTGACGTGGGATGATGTTGTGGGAGGTAACGATGCGCCCGAAAAATACCCGATATTGCTATATTGCTCCGGAGAACACTATCGCCGGACTGTCAACAAAACCGGCGACGTCGATAATGCGCTGGCCGGTTACTTGAAAGCGGGCGGCTTCCTCGCGGTGCTGCCCGGACTTCCGTGGCCTTTCTATTACGATGAGAACAACAAAGTAGTGAACAGCAGCGGCCGGTTCGGCTTGAACATTCAGGGCGGATGGGAAAGGCCCCCACAGGATTTGAAACTGCATTTCGTGCAGCCGCAGCGACATCTGCCGCACGTACCTGACCAATTCCCGTTTCCTACGTCGGGAGACCAGCGATGGAGGGCGTTCTTTGCCGGTAAAGATACCAAACATACCTCATTGCTGCAATTGCACGATGGCGGGGGCAAGTACCTTGGGGATGCTGTTGCTTACGCTGAGCTAAAAAGCGGGGGCAGAATTGTCTATGCCTGGTTCAGCCTGCTCAACGGGCCCCACGCCGAAGGTTTACTCTACGATATCTTTGACCTCGTGGCCATAAAGCTCCAGAAATAAAACATAAAACGAAGGAGGAGGCTATGACCCTCAGAAGCAAATATGTATCGGTATTGCTGTTGTGTGTGTTTTGCGGACACCTTACAGCAGATGATAAGCTGCCTCTGAAACCTCCCGGAGAGTTTTTTCCGTTGCAGGCGAAAGACCACAAAGATGTTGATTCGTTCAAATCGGGCCAGCCGATTGTTGGAACGACATATTTCTACTGGTACGATATCGACACGAAGAGCCATATTATTGACCACGATGGTACGGATGCACTAACGACTCACCCGGCTGATATGAATGCAATCAGCTATAAACGGGCTTCGTGGCACAAACAGCAGTTACAGGATATGATTTCGGCCGGGGTAGATTTCCTGATGCCGGTCTTCTGGGGCGTTCCGGGAAAGTATGATGGGTGGAGTTTTGTCGGTCTGCCTGCTCTGGTTGAGGCGCATAATGCTCTGGAAAAGGAAGGACATCGGCCGCCTGCGATTGGTCTGTTCTACGACACATCCATACTTCAATGGAACGGATTCAATAAGGACGGAAGCAGTTATCACGTCGATTTGTCAACGGATTTTGGAAAAGAGTGGTTTTATACGGCTATACGTGACTTTTTCAGTATGCTCCCGCCTTCGAAATGGGCACG